>Ga0208975_1001069_pt1 | contig 12065 bp, 9 predicted proteins | sample GreLakmeER78MSRF_FD_187700 | JGI IMG/M metagenome (GOLD analysis project Ga0208975, IMG submission 187700) | Freshwater lentic microbial communities from great Laurentian Lakes, MI, USA - Great Lakes metaG ER78MSRF (SPAdes) | ecosystem: Environmental > Aquatic > Freshwater > Lake | place: Great... | reverse complement strand
ATCATTGGCAATCTTTAAGCACTTTCCCGAAGTCAAAAAGATCAAGGCGGGATTGCTTTTTGTGGTTGCCAATGACTTTGTGAAAGCCGACTTTGAGGCAGACCAACAAGGCATCTACTGGATGCGTTGGCTTGATGACACTGCAAGGCTAGAGAAATCCATCGAGTTGGATGTGTGGAACCCCCGCCCCAATTTCAGTTGCAAAAGCTGGTGCGCCGTCAAGGACTGTACCCACAATGGTAAAGGAGTTTATAGATGAGTGTTTTTTTAAAACTTTACAGGACAAAATATGCCGTTTAGTAGTCATTCAGGAAAAGAATTTATCAAATCATTAGACCTAGATGCCAAAACTGTTTTGGACGTAGGTGCGGGGTGCGGAACATACCGAAGTATGTTTCCAACATTAGGGCAACATTGGACTGCGTTAGAAGTTTGGCAACCCTATGTAGACAAATACAATTTACGCGACAAATATGATGAAGTCATTGTTGAAGATTTAAGAACGTGGCAACCAAATCAAAAATACGACCTTTGTTTTTGCGGTGACATTCTTGAACACATGACAGAAAAAGAAGCGGTTCAAGTTTTAAATAAATTGCGAGAAATTGCAACGACAGTAATCGTTAGCATACCCATTGGCTATTACCCGCAAGATGAATACGAAGGTAATCCATATGAAGTTCATGTTGAAGATCATTGGACACATGCCCGATTTATAAATGCTTTTGGCAAGCCGCATCAATTTGATTTGGAAAAAGAAATAGGTGTCTATGTGTTTAAAAATGATCACATCTACAACGATAAAGGAGTTTATAGATGACTAAGATTGATGTTAAATTAAGTGACCTGCCCAATGAAGAGTACGGAGGAAATTTGGGGGTTTACCATGACTTGCGTTACGCTAACGACAACTATGGTGGCAACCAAAACGAAACCCTGTTTGAGATAACTAATTCATCAGGTAACACGCTAGACATAGAAATTGGATTTTTTGCTCAAGACCCAACAAGTACGGATAAATGGAAGTGGAAGTGGCGACCAATAACCGAAGTGGATGGAATTAAGATTAAGATCAAAGGCGGAATTGAAAACAGCGAATTCTTGCAGATGTTGCAGTTGATACTTGAAACTGAGAAAATAGTCAAAATCATCAAACCTTGAGGTTCACATGCCATACAAAGATAAATCATCCCGCAACTACCGCCAAGAATACGACGAGTATCAGGGTAAACCCGACCAAATCAAAAAGCGTGCGATGCGTAATTCCGCCCGAGCAGGGGCGGTTAAAGCGGGTACTGCCAAGAAGGGTGATGGCAAGGATGTTGCCCATGTGAAAGCCTTGGACAAAGGTGGTTTGAACACAAATGGATTACGTGTTGAATCCAAGTCAAAAAACCGTTCGTTCTTGCGTGACTCTAAGGGTAATTTGGTATCCGAAACAAGCAAAAAAGAGCGTAAACGCTCTTGACATTCTGTGTAGTGTATGCAGAATGGAGTGGCAGATTGCCTTTGCATAACCTTCGTGTAGGGTGTGAGTGACGAGGGTATAAGGATGTTGGAATCCTTAAATTAACCGCATCAGTTGGTGGCTTTCTTTTTCTCTCCTTGATGACGATCTTTGATTCCGAGGAAGTTGAACCAACCGAGTAACTACCGTAAGTAGTACCTTTTTGACTGAATGTGAAAAACACACATTCGGTCTATATTCCGTTTGGAGATAGAGTGCAAATGACAAAAGCAGAGTTTGAAGCGTTACTTAAATTGCAAGATCGGTATTTGCTAATGTGCAAAGTTGTAAAGGGCACGCATACAGACAGAGAAGAGCTATTTGCCGCTGATGTAGTCGCTAGAAATCACCTAGTAGTTATGGGTGGCAACCCCACAAAAACAGAGCGTGGGGCTGTGCAAAGTTCAATAGCAAAATACTACCGACAAAATGCAAATAATTAACAACAAAGCGTTGTTGCTAAAGGTTCGGGAACCAAACCGAATTACAACAGTTATTCCCAAAAGCCAGCTATTGGGAAACAATGAAGTGCTAGTGAAGTGGGGGCTAGAAGAGGCTCAGGTGCTAAAGAACTTACGCATCAAGAATGTCCCTTCGCCCATTAATGCACACTACGAGTGGACAGGGCTGTACAAGCCGTTTGACCATCAGAAGGTTACGTCATCGTTCCTTACCATGCACAGGCGGGCGTTCTGCTTCAACGAGCAGGGCACTGGCAAAACATCCAGTGTTATTTGGGCGGCTGACTACCTGATGAATATTGGTGCGATCAAGCGGGTCTTGGTGTTGTGCCCACTGTCCATCATGTCATCTGCATGGGAGGCAGACCTATTTAAGTTTGCAATGCATCGGTCATGCGCTATTGCACACAGCTACTCTAAGGAGAAGCGCATTGGAGCCGCCAAGAGTAATGCTGACTTTGTGATCTGTAACTTTGATGGGCTAAACATTATCAAAGACGAGGTGCAGAACTTTGATTTGGTCGTGATTGACGAGGCTAATGCTTATAAGAACGTATCTACAAAACGTTGGAAGACCCTGAACTCTGCGCTTAAGCCCGACATGTGGGTATGGATGCTGACAGGAACTCCCGCATCTCAGTCGCCTATTGATGCGTATGGCCTAGCAAAAATCATTAACCCATCGGGCGTACCCAAATTCTTTGGGGCGTTTCGTGACCAAGTGATGCAGAAGATTACGCAGTTCAAATGGGTGCCGAAAGCTACATCAGAAAAGGTGTTGCACGATGTGCTTCAGCCAGCGATCCGCTTTACCAAGGACGAGTGCCTTGACTTACCTGAGATGACTTATGTGACCCGTGATGTGCCTCTGACACCCCAACAGATGAAGTACTACGAAACCATTCGCAAGAACATGATGACCGTGGCGGCAGGAGAAGAAATCACTACAGTTAACGCGGCGGTTAACTTAAACAAGCTTCTACAACTTTCTTGTGGTGCGGTGTACTCGGACAGTGGTGAAGTAGTTGCGTTTGATGCAAAGAGCCGCATGACTGCGTTGTTGGAGGTCATTGAAGAAGCAAGTCACAAGGTGATTGTGTTTGCTCCGTTCAAGCACGCTATTGATATTGTTACTGAGGAACTCAGAAGCAACGGCATTAACTGCGAAGTGATTAACGGTGGCGTGCCCGTCAACAAACGCACAGATATATTTGCAAGATTTCAAACAGAGAAGTATCCACAAGTGCTTGTAATACAACCCCAGGCAGCCGCACATGGCGTAACGCTTCATGCCGCAAATGTTGTTGTCTGGTGGGGGCCGATTACTTCTATAGAGACGTATCTACAAGCTAATGCACGGGTGCACCGTGCTGGTCAACGTAATCCTTGCACTGTTGTGCATCTGCAAGGCAGTCCTGTAGAGAAGCGCATTTACAAAATGCTGTCGGAAAAAGTAGACATCCACACACGACTGATTGATCTTTACAAAAATATTGTGGAAGACACTTGACATTGTAAAGTAGAGCCCATATATTCCATATCCCAACAACAAAAAGGAGAGTGCAATGACTGAAGAAGTCAATACAGAGAAGCTAGCAAAAATCTACGTGAAGATTCGTGACAAGCGACGTGAACTTGAGAAACAAGTTGCTGATCTCAAAGAGCAACAAGACACTGTTGCGAGTCAACTGTTAGAGATTTGCAAGGCTGAAGGTGCCCAAACAATACGTACGCAATTTGGTACGGTATCACGCAGAATCACAAAGAATTACTGGACAAGCGACTGGGATTCTTTTTTCAAATTCCTCAAAGAAAACGACGCCTTTTCGTTGATGCACCAACGCATTAACAGCACGAACATGGCGCAGTATCTTGAAGAAAACCCCGATCTTCATCCTCCGGGGCTAAATGCGGATGTTAATCAAACTATAGTAATTGTTAAACGCTAGGAGCAGAAAATGAGTAACGAACTTGCAATGTTGGATGGTGGTCTACCTTCTTATTTGAAAGAAGTAGCACTTGATGAAACCACTAAAGCCCTAATGGGCGGCGCTGGTAATGGTGGCATGAAACGTATTTCCATCAAGGGCGGTGTGTGGCGCATGATGGTTAACGGGAAAGAAATTGCCAAGAACGAAGAGCGTTCGATGAACGTGGTGGTAGTTGCTGCCGCACCAAAAGTGTCCCGCACTTTTTATCTGAAGAACTACAGTGAAGGTGGCGAGCCAACAGCACCCGATTGTTGGTCTGCTGATGGTGACTTCCCCGATGCTAGGGCAGTTACGCCTCAAGCAAAGCGTTGCATGGACTGCGACAAGAACGTGAAGGGTTCAGGTCCGGGCGACAGCCGTGCTTGCCGTTTCAGTCAACGTCTTGCCGTAGCTTTGGCAAATGATTTGCGTGGGGATATATTTCAATTGACCCTACCTGCCGCATCAATCTTTGGTGCAGGCGAGCCTGGGAAGTGGCCTTTGCAGACATACGCAAAGATGATTGGCAGTAAAGGTATTCCAATTACTGCGGTGGTAACTGAGATGCGCTTTGACACAGACAGCGCAACACCCAAGCTGACGTTCAAACCTGTCAAGGTATTGGACGCCGCTGACCACGGTATTGTTATCGAGCAGGGTAAATCTGATTCTGCAATAAAAGCAATCACTATAACTGTGGCTGAAGCTGATGGCATTAAACCTGCCAAGTTGGAAGCACCCAAGGCAGAGCCTAAAGCAGAAGCTAAACCCGCTAAGGTTGAGGCTGAGCCTGTGGAAGAACCCACTAAACGAGTTACCAAGAAAGAGGAAGAAGCACCTAAGAAGGACTTGTCCAAGATTCTTGAGGCTTGGGACGATGAGTAATGGCAGGGTATTCCACACTTACTGCCCGAGAGATCAAGGAAGCTAATCAAACCTTGCTTGGGGTCAAGTTGGGTACGCTCTGTCTAGATAGGGATATACCCGTAACTGACGTTGCTGAGTTCTTTGGTGTAAGCCGAGTGACTGTATATTCTTGGTTCCGTGGAAAAACCGTAGTGTCAGGTAAGTACGCAGACAAGATGCACAAGCTGATTGCAAAGTTAGCTTAATAGTTTGAGTAGGCTAGGGTAGCTCCCGAAAAGGATGTTCCGTCTCATCCCTGCCTTTCTCTTTTAAAAGACGACACCAAGGACGGCTATGATTTCGAGAAAAGAGTTTCTCGCACTGGTGCTCCCACCACTAGAGCAAGGCGAGCACTACTGCACATTCGGAATCAAGACAGTTAACGAAAAAGATGTTGTTAGGCAGAAGTTTGTAGAGAGCATAGATGACATAAGCACGCAAGCAGACGTGTTAGTGCAAGAAGAATTTAATGCGTTCTTTGCTATGGCTAAGTATGGTGACCCACAAGAGGGCCGTACTACGAATAATGCGCTTTATCTAAAGTCGTTTTATATTGATCTTGATTGCGGCACTAACAAACCCTTTGCGGATTTGGGTGAAGGGCTGATTGCATTAAAGAGTTTTTGCAAGGTAACAAAGCTACCACGCCCAACCATTGTGAAGTCGGGTTTGGGTGCTCACGTGTATTGGGTATTAGACAAGGCACTGCCACGCAAGCAGTGGAGGAGCCATGCTGACCGCCTTAAAGAATTGTGCGTTGAGCATAAGTTTGATGTTGACCCCGCTGTTACTGGCGAAGCCGCACGTGTGCTTAGAGTGCCTGAAACATTCCACGTGAAAGACCCAACCAACCCTATTTTGGTTGAGGTGCTATACGTAGCGCCCACAATGACACTAGACGAGATTGAGAAACTTCTTGTACCGTCTGAAGATATTTTAAAGATGCTGGACAAGTCTGACTTTAAACGTCAGCTAGACCCACTGACCCTTGCGTTGATGGGTAGCAGTCAGTCCCGCTTTAAGACTATTCTAATTAAGTCCGTTGAAGGCAATGGTTGCAATCAACTCTTAAACATTTACCACAATCAAGCAACAATAGATGAACCCTTGTGGAGGGCAGGGCTGAGTATTGCTCAACAGTGCGTAGACCGAGACAAAGCCATCCATGTCATCTCTAGTCAGCACCCTGACTACTCACAGCGTGAGACTAATCGTAAGGCGAACGAGACCAGGGGCCCCTACACTTGCGAGACATTTAAAAAGTTGTTTGCACAAGGCTGTGAGGGCTGCAAATTAAAAATCACATCTCCTATTCAGATTGGCAAAGAGATTATTGAAGCCACTGAGGAAGACAACATTGTCACAGACCTTGAGCCTGAGACTAAAGAAGCCAAGACGTTTGTAATTCCCAAGTACCCTTTTCCATTTTTCAGAGGTAAGACTGGCGGTATATATCAACGTGCCAAGGACAAAGATGGCAACGACACAGAAGAGATTGTGTACCCCTATGACTTCTATGTAGTCAAGCGTATGCAAGACCCTGACTTAGGTGAGACCCTGCTACTGCGGTTACACCTACCTAGAGACGGAGTGCGTGAGTGGATTATGACTCTACCCAATGTACTGTCTAAGGATAAGTTTATTGCAACAGTAGCTTCATTTGGGGTGACCGCACTTGGCAAGAAACAAGATGCGCTCATGTACTACATTACAAAATGGGTTGAGGAATTACAGATGAATTCAAAAGCGGAAAAAGCGCACAAACAATTTGGTTGGGTTGAAGACGAGTCAGCCATCATCATTGGCGACAGAGAAATACGTGCAACTGAGACGCTATATAGCCCGCCCTCTGCGCCCACACTACCATTGGTGCCGCTGTTCCAAGTCAAGGGTGACTTCCAAATATGGAAGGACACAATTAATACCTATGGTCGTGAAGGCATGGAGGCTAGAGCCTTTGCTTTTTTCATGGGGTTTGGCACAATGCTGATGAAGTTCACAGCACTCGATGGTTTCTTGCTCAACTTGGTTAGTCGTGAGTCAGGTTCAGGCAAGACCACAATCTTGCAAGCTATCAACAGTATTTACGGCAGACCCAAGGAACTCTTACTCTCCCCCAAGGACACATACAACTCACGCATGAGCCGCCTTGGTGTGATGCAGAACTTGGCAGTGACCATGGACGAGATTACCAACATGCCGCCCGAGCAAATGTCAAACCAAGTGTATGACGTGACTTCAGGTCGAGGCAAGAACCGCTTGAAGCAACACGAGAATGCCGAGCGTAGGAACGATACCAAGTTTCAGACTGGCTTGATTACTTCGTCCAACCGGTACGTGACTGACGCATTGTTATCTATAAAGGGCTTTCCAGATGGCGAGTTAAAGAGGATCCTGGAGATCAACATCAAGCCCGATCCATTTGACGATGCAACTTGGGCACGGCAACACTTTGGTCAACTAATGCACAACTACGGACATGCAATGGAGCCGTTCTCGCAAGCTCTTGTAGGTCAGTTACCTATGGTCAAAGCTAAGATGGCTGATGTGCAGGTGCGTATTGAGCAAGCCGCTGGTATTAAGAACGCTGAACGCTATTGGGCACTTATGGCGTCACTAGCCATAACTGGTGGGTCTATCGCCAAGCACCTTGGACTGCACGACATACCAATTAAACCTGTATTTGATTACGCAATAGGTTTGATTAATGAGACCCGTATCCGCAATCGTGAATACATGTTTGATGGTGATGACTTTTTAGGTGGCTTCTTGCAACGCCACTTTCATGAGATTCTTGTTATCAATGGGGATAGAGCCAAAAATGGACTGGAGCATGGGCCAATTAAGGAACCACGTGGCGCATTGACCGCACGCTACGAGCCCGATACCAAGATGCTGTATGTGGTGAACCGCACCTACCGAGACGATTGCGCCAAGAACTTTATTAACTACGAAGAGTCGCTAGCCGGTTACCGGAAAAGTAAATCACTGGTTGACACCAAGAAGAAGCGCATGACAGCAGGCACGCTTGCAAATATGCAGGCTCCTGTGAACGCCCTGTGCTTTGACACCACCAAACTAGATTTCTTTAATGAGAATGTGTTGCTAGATGACAACGGTATTCAACCTGTCGATACTGATTGAATGGGTTAAGTTTCAGCCCGGGACGTCTTTCTTTATACCCTGCCTACAGAGGAAGCAGGTGCAAAAGTTTGTTATGAGCGAGTGCGCCAGGCTGGGTTTAGACGTTGTTTCAAAACAAGTTATAGAAAATGGCGTGTATGGGTTGCGTGTATGGCGCAGGGAGGTTATACTCGCCCCGCACTCTACTTCTGCTTGAAGTATTCAGCCCCTGCTTAGTCAGGGGCTTTTTTTCAGTCTTCAAAGAACTTCTCTTCAATTTCGCCACGCAACTTCTTGTTGAATGTGACACCGTTGATCATGTTCTTTTCAGCCGCTTTACGAGACGATTCAGACCTGCGCAACGTATCGCCAGTAATTTTGCTATTAGGGTGCTTTGAATTAAATTCTGAAATATCTTCTTTGGTTTCAGACATTAACTCCATATCCCCAGTGGTCTTAGCCATATCGTGCAGGTTCAATAAACGTACACGACGTGCGCCAACTTCTTTTTCATAAGATTTAGCCGCTGAAGTCTTCTCGTAGTTGCTAGACAAATCAGCAGGGGAGAAACCAATAGCCTGCATCAATACGTTGTAAGCGTTAATGTCTTCATCAACTGGATCACCCTTTAGTGTTAGAGCGCCTTCACTCATGTAGCGCATGCCCTTCATAGCGTTTCGTGCAAAGCTAGGCATGATTGCCTCGATACCACGCTCAACATTACCGTCTTTGATCATGTTAATACCGTTGCCTACGTTAACTGCGTATGAACCAGCAGGGCCAAACATTTGCTGCATAGCTGACAACACGTAACCATGTTCTGCAACTCCACGTGGGTCATCACGAAATATTAAGTCAGTTGCAATACCGACACGGTTTGACAATTCAATATTGGTAACGTAGTTAAAAGCGCCCTTGTAGAATAATTCGCCAAACACATCTCGCATCTCTTCATTAAAGTCAAACGGCTCGTCTTCATCTCCAAACAAGGCTTGAATCATCGTAGCTAATGTGGATACCGCCCCGTAGAAAGGCATGCCCTTAACACCACCAAACGCCATAGCCATGCCATAGGTAGCAAGAAGTTGTCGGCGAGCCGCATGCTGAATAGCAGGAGTTTCACCTTTAAACGCTTGGTGAAAGGCGCGTGCCATAATAAACGCACTGTTCCATACAAATGATTTAAACGTAAAGAATACGCGCCCAACTGGGTTCTGCATCCACTTAGGTGCAGTTGCTGCTAGACCAGAAGTGTGTATGTCTTTAGTTGTAGTTATTGCGTAGTTAATAGAATCTTTTTCACTCATCCCGCTTTGGCGAGCTAAGTCGTATGCGGCTATTGCAGTGGTTGCACGGTTGTAGCGTTCGGTTGCGGCAAACGGAATTGAAAGACCATCAAGGATACGACCTTTAAGTCCTGTGAAATCAGTAGTCTTTTGCCTACGACCCTCAAGAACTTCACGAGCCATTGTGTGCTCTAGTTGACCATGATCCATCATCTCTTTGTACAAGTTTTTGTATTTGGGATCTTTCTCCATACCGTTGATTGCAGTACGGCTAGCGGCAGTCATAGCAATACGAGCTTCATTAAACCCAAACTTACCGCTTAACATAGGCCACACTAGCATAGGCAGGGATGTGATGTTTATTAAGGCAGATGAAATGTTGCCTGCAATAAACTCAAAGTAACTAAGAGTTGTAGCTGCTTGGGTAAACCCATTAAACGTTGGATTATGCAAAAAATCTTTTTGCTCCATAATATTTTCAGCGGCAGCGGTTACGTCTAAACGATTTACGTTTTCAGCTTGCGATTGGATTTCGCTTAGTGCGTTGTCAATCTTCGGTGCGTATTCAGAGCTAGACAACTTACGTGCCCATTTAACCGCAGTTGTGCCGTAGCCTTTAACAATATCTCGTTCCATACCAGGCACGTTCTTAGACTTAAGAAACTGTTTAGCAATAGATTCGGCAGGGAAAAGCGTTAGGTACGCCTGATATACGCTATCAAGCTGTTGTTGGCTTGCGCCTTGATCCTTTAAGTCAGCCATAATCCTACCAACAAATGTTGTTGACGGAATTGACGATGAGTTAAACAAAATATTTTGTAAGTTGCGATAGCTTTTACTTTGAATATTTTGCGGTTTAAGAATGGTGTCAATAAACTGCTGGCGCTCACGAATAGACTCAAAAGCCATAGCAGCACGCTCACCCGATGCGGGATCAGCAAACTCCAACCAAAAATCTCCGCTACGCAAGAATGGGATATAAGCAGTTAACTTTTTACGGGTTGCAAACTCCTGCGTAAGTTTTGCAGCTAATGATGGAGACACGCTCTTAAGCAGTAACTGCTCGTACTCATCCAAAGACTTAGTGTAAAAGTTACGGATGTCTCTATAGACTGTTTGCACATCAGAAGGTAAGGATGTGTAAATGTTACGCAGGCGGTGGTACTGCGCGGCATTAGCAGGGGTAGTCTTAAAGTTTGCATCCAGCGGATCTACTTCGTATAAGCGTGCGTCAATAGCCATGTCGTCCATACGTTTCATAGCCTGCTCGTTTGCTTGCGCAATCTTAGTAAATCTTGTGTAGTCTTTGTTGATGGCGGAAATGCGTTGTTCCTGCATGCCATTACGCAACTCAAGCGCATCTAACAACTTCTGGATAGATGGCAGTTCTTTACCGTACAACGTGTTTATGTTATCAAGTCGCAACAACCCCATAGCTGTTTTTATCCAGCCAAAGTCTTTTACGTTAGAGAACAAGTTCTTGGTGTCTTCAAGCGTTTGCCCCGCCAGTGAAGGCATGTTCTGCCCAATTTGACCTACTGTATTAAATGCAGAGTTAACGGCTGAACCCATGCTCAAGAACATTTTGTCAGCAGGCGTTACTTCTACCTTAGAAGATATGTCAATAGCGTTATTAATAAACTTCATGCCTTCTGTGTAGGCACTACGAAATCCAAAGAACTCGCCAATAGCCCGCATAATGTTCACAAACATGCTCTCGCTGCGAGGCGCTTTGATTGTCTTGAGCAAAGCTTGAAACTCTGGGTTACCTACTAACTCAGAAGCAAATTCTTGGATGTCTTGACCACCATAGGCAGTGCCCATCTGGTTTTTAATTTGTTCAAAGAACTTAACAAAAGCTTGGGTCAGTTTATTGTTTGGGCTACGCAGTACGTGCGAGATTGCGGCGTGCACAGTCTCGTGAATGATGGTGTGGTGGTTTAAACCAAACTCTGGGTCAAGCGTAATTGTGTTGGTATCTGGGTCATACACCCCTGCATGGTTGTCTCTACCAACATCACCAATCACAATCTTAGGCGCAATACCTAATGACTGAATCTTACGCAGTACTTGACGTACTAACTTATTGTCGGTTTTGTTAATGACATGGCTAAGCAGGTCTTTAAAGTTACCCTTCTCAGCAAGAGCAATCCCATCAGTATCCAGTGCAGGGCCAATAGCTTTAGGCAAGAACATTTCCTGCCCGTAAATAAAGTTTAACTCACTCTTTAAATTTTGGCGGCTCTCTGGGTCTAGCGACTCAAGAACTTGATCAATGGCTTCAAGACCTTTGCCTTGGTTAACCATTTCTTCAAATGCAGCACGTTGCTTGTTGCTCCTAGTCCAGTTGTGGTAGACCTCATTAATAGCTCTTTTTAACCTAGTCTTAGAAAGCTGGTTTGTAGATTTCTTTGGCTCTGGAGGTTGGTCTTCTTTTCTACGAGCTGCTACTTCTTGTTTAGCAGCTTCAACTTTTTCAGACACAAAATCCGCAAGCGACTCAGTACCTGCTTTGTTTATCACACCTAATAAAGCCTCTGGGTCATTACGATACCCACCATTCAAAGCGCTCATTGCTTCTTCTGCAAATACACCAGAACGATTGATAGCTTCGGCAATTTGTTTAAACGCTTTTTCGTTCTTGGCTCTTTGCTGGGCTTCTTCAATCTTTGGAATAACTTCTTGCAAGCGAAGGAACTCACTTAGCAAACGTGGCAAACGCAACAGATCATGAATAGCCGTGCCTACAAAAGTAGTAGGCAACTGCACCTCGCCTGTATTTAGGTTAGCGGCTTTCTCTGCTTTGCGGATT
>Ga0208975_1001068_pt1 | contig 12066 bp, 15 predicted proteins | sample GreLakmeER78MSRF_FD_187700 | JGI IMG/M metagenome (GOLD analysis project Ga0208975, IMG submission 187700) | Freshwater lentic microbial communities from great Laurentian Lakes, MI, USA - Great Lakes metaG ER78MSRF (SPAdes) | ecosystem: Environmental > Aquatic > Freshwater > Lake | place: Great... | reverse complement strand
GCAAAGCCGATTGCCGAAAGACAAGCGGGCCGCGCAAAAGTCAGAGATTCGTGAACGCATTTTGCTGGAATGCTGCCGCAACGACGAAGGCGTCAGGCTGTTCACAAGTGACCAGATTACTCGTCTTGGACAACTTCGTGGCGACGTTGTCGAGCGATTGGTCAACGTCGCGCTGGAGTTATCTGGATTCACCGGGAAAGACCTTGAAGACCTGGTAAAAAACTCCGCAGAAGCCCCCGAAGGCTGACGGCACTTCGGTTGGCTGCACACGTTGCAAAGACCACAAACGTTGATTTGATGCTGTCAACAATGAGTCACGCTCAGTTCGATGAGTGGTGTGCCTTTGATCTCATTGAACCAATTGGCGAGCGTGGGACAAATGACATTCTCACACGGCTTGCAGTGATGATTGCTGCGAAGCTTGGAGAAAAGGAAGTGAAGCCATCCGCGTTTGCGTGGTGGAAGGAAGATGCGACCGACAAGCCAGTCAAAGAGGACGTTGCCATCGCAACGTTGCAAATGACTGGATGGGAGACAGCCTAATGGCAGTGATGGCCGGTGATCTCGTAACGCGACTTGGAGTCGATGGAAGAGGATTCCAGAGAGGACTTCAGAACGCGCGTGGCGAGATGCGGTCATTCGTTGGCGACGTGGCGAAGATTGCGTCAGGGCTGGCGTTGTTTGATGTCGGCAAAAGTGTCGTCGGTGGCGTCAAAGATTTGGCCTTCGCTTCTGTAAATCTTGCTGCTGAAGCGGAAACAGCGTCCGTGCAATTCAGCGTTTTGACAGGATCAGCGGAATCGGCTGCAGCCGTCATGCGAGACATCAACAAGTTTGCTGCGGAAACGCCTTTTGAGTCTATGGAAATTACTCAAGCAGCAAAGCAGTTGCTGGCATTTGGCGGAAGTGCGTCAAGCCTCGTAAGCGAATTGCAGACGCTCGGAGATTTGTCTGCCGGAATGGGCATTCCGCTTGGTGAATTAGCTGAGATTTACGGCAAGGCCCGCATACAGGGTCGGCTGTTTATGGAGGACATCAACCAACTGCAGGGGCGAGGAATCAACGTCACAGCTGAACTAGCTAAGGAGTTCGGCAACGTTCGCGATGCAGTTGAAAAAGGTCAGGTTAACTTCAGCCACCTTGAAAAAGCATTGAAGGCGATGACGTCAGAGGGTGGCGGATTTTTCGGAATGATGCTGAAGCTGTCGGAAACGTTTCAAGGCCAGTTGTCGACGCTCACGGACAACATCAAGGCGATTGGCCGGGATCTTGGGGCTATGGTGCTGCCAAAACTGACAGAGATTGTCAAAGAGGCAAACAAGATGCTATCAGCATTCAACGCTCTTGGAGATGCCCGTTGGAAGTTTCTTGGAGAGGTTTTGATAGCAGCTGTTGATGTTGGCATTGAGGGAATTAAAGCTCACTGGAAAGACATGCTAAACAGCATGATCGATGAGGTTGCAAAAATCAACTGGGGTAAGCTTTGGCTTGTCGGCAGAAAAGGTCTAGACGCATTCAGACCTAAAGGACGTCCGGAAGATTTGCAACAGGCACAAGTGAGACTCAATGATTTGCTTGGCAAGCTGAACCCACCACAACAGGCCGGTCAAGACGCACCATTTCAATGGCAAGGTCCAAGAGAACAAGGTTTTGCTGCCGCGATTCTGCGAAACATGAAGCCTAAACCCGGCGAACTTGGCGGTGCACTTGGAAAGCTATTTTCTGCGATCGGAACTGATCCGCTAGTGAAATCGACGCAAAGCGGAATCACTGGAATGCTGGACCGTGCCAAGATTCAAGCCGGGGCAATGGGCGGAATGTTGTCCGGATGGCTCGGAACGGATCGTGAAAAAACCGACACGAAGCCGCAGTCCGCACAACTTGCCGGAGCCATGCAGCAAGGCTCGCAGGAAGCCTACAGCACACTGGTGCAGAACATGCTGACACGAACCACAGATCCCGTCGTAAAAGCCACGCAAGAGCAAACAAGGCAGCTTATCAAAGCATGGCAGAAAAGCGGCCGAAGCGAAAAGCGGTTTGCACTCATGATGATGCCGGGAGGGCTGTAAATGACGGCAACGCTAAAAAAGGAATTGGCGGAAGGCAGATCGGCCCGAAACAGTCGCGGCGTGCGGACTTATACCAGAGTGTTTTGGGTTGAGACGACCTCGGACAATGACGGCCCGTACACTGTAGGATCTGCTTCCGGTTTGCCGCTGATTGGTTCAGTACATCCTGACGATTCCGGAGCATGGTGCACGGATTTAGAAGTGCAAAACACGGCTCCGTGGAAAGGTTGGACCGTCACCGCTCAATACTCAACAGAGCGTGAGTTGTCGACAACGCCGACAAGTGACCCGGCAGTAATAACATGGAGTTCTGAGCAGTTCCAGCGTGTTGCAGCGTTCGATAAAAACGGCAACGCAATCGTCAATTCTGCTGGCGATCCGTTTGACCCGCCAAACATGATGGACGATTCACGCAGAGTCGTGAGCGTGACAAAGAATCTGAGTGCAGTTCCATCATGGATTTTGACATACCAGGACGCGGTTAACTCCGATTCATTTACTGTCGACGGCATCACGATTGGCGTTGGCCTGGCAAAAATGCAGAGCGTGACGGTTGGCGAGGAGCAGTCGCGAAACGGCACAGCATTCCGCACGGTCAATTTTATTATGCACTTGCAAAAGTCGGGTTGGCTGCTTGAACCGCTTGACGCTGGATTTCGCGAAATAAGCTACACGGGTGGTTCGTTGGTCAACATTTTGAATCCCGGCGATGATGAACGGCCATCGGCTCCAGTGCCGCTTGATGGTGCTGGCCGGGCATTGACAGATCCTTCAACGACCAACTGCGTGTTTCTGTCGTTCAGCGTTTACGAAACCAAAGCATTTTCATCCTTGCCGCTGAGCTAATTTATGGACGGCAAAGAAATCGTTGAATGGACAAAAAAAGCGATTGATGAGCAGGGGAAGCTCAATCGTGAAGTCATTCGACGAATGAAAAACGAAGGGCCACATCGAGCCAGATGGCAGTTTCAAGGCGGCTCCGGTGGCGGGCATACGATCTGGTTTACAATCACTGACGTGCTATGCCCTGACACGGACTACGTTTCAGAAACGACACTTGTCGTCACGGCAACATGGTACACGGCAGGATGCAGCAAAACGCCGCCTGGGGCAAACGATGACGGCACATACAATGTGTATGACCTGTGCAGTTACCTGAACGGACTAACGGTCACTGATTTGCTTAATGGTGTTGGCCGCGCCACGTATCATTACCCATTGGCTGGTGCCTGCGAACCACGATGGATCATTGACGACCTTTGTCCTGCGCCGGAGTGCCAATAAATGCCTCCGAGGTATCTCCGCAAACGATCACCGACAAAACTGCAGCCATGTGCGGAACGCATGGTTGAGACCTGCGACAACGCACCGGCCGATCAGTGCTGCGGCGTGATCCCCTGCAAATTGTGCCTTGAATGGGAAACCTACACCGACGGCATTTCATACGGCTCTGCAACGTTCGCGACATCATCATGGACGGGCAGTGTCGGCGGCTATGCGTTCATCTCGTATTGGGAGCGGAACTACGAGTCAGGCGAATGTGAGTACATCGTCACCTTTAACGGCGAGGAGGTCTACAGGGCAACGTGCTATCAGGGGGCCAGTTGCCGAAATCCAGATGCTGAAGTTGCAGTCTCAACGTCATACCTCGAAGGCACCTTGCGTTGGTCAAAATACGAGCCGCGAGAACTGGCGTTAGCAGTTGATCCTGACACGGGCTGCAACGATTTATTCTGCGGAACCTGCCGCTGTTCATGTGATTGCCTTTGCGTAACTGTTACGGAATACGGTGGGGACATTGCGACCGGCGAAATCTGTGACGTTTCATACCCATGCGACGCGCCAGTTTGGGAAGGTTCTGTCGGGTATTACGATCTATCGATTGCATTAGGACGTGACCAGTACGGTGAGTGCATCGTCACGGCAACGGTCAACGGCGAAGAACAAGAGCCAGTGTCCGTCACAGGCTGTGCGGACATGACCGCGACAATCACGCTGGCAGACGGCACGACGATTGACATTCAATGTAAGCAGTGTGCCTGTGGCGACGGGTCATGCGTCGGATGCTGCTTTTGCTCACAGTCCCCGGCAACGACTGCAGACTACGTTATTGACGCTCCAAACTGTGCGGAGCTTGACGGATTGACTGGCAACGTGTCCGGACCTGACACAGGCACACCAACGGACTGCGGATCGTGCGTTGATTTAATCAATTCGCTTCAGTCGCACAGTGTGCCGACATTCGTTTACGATGACTCTATACCGGAAAACGGATGCGTACCACAGCCGGGAGCAGAGTTCCAGTTTCGATTTGCATTGCGATGCGGTACGAATCAGCCGGACTCGGAAACAGACGCGGGCACAACGGATCCGTGTTGCCGGAATGTTCGGCTTGTTGTTCTCGATGCAGGAACTGACACGGTTCAGCGGATCATTGCCCCGTCATCATGTACGTGCGATCCAGACACGGGCCTGATGGCCATTTTCCCGTTGACGGATTTGTATCCGGACTGCACGACGTTTTTTAGTGGTGGTGTTTGCGACGGTTTACCAACTTGCTCACAGATCGGAGATGGACCGGGTGGAAGTTGCTCACTCACAGGCGCAACAGTTACCTTCACACAAAACTGCTGATTGCAGTTGTGCTGCTTCAGGGTTTTGCCCTGTTCGCGGTGTGAAGGTCAATCAGTTGCTTTGGAAGCAATGCCAAAGCGGCAAAGGCGAGGCCGTCACGCGATTGCTGGAGGGTGCGAAAAACGCTCAACCGGGCCGTGATGTTGTCGAGCGAAAACCCGGTGCATCTGTTCATTCGACGTGCAAAAAACCCTGTTCGACATGCAAACAGAAAAAGAAATCAGCACTTGCCCGCGCGGTCGATCGTGTCGTGAACCTCAAGAATGCAGCAGTTGATTTCGTTCAGGATGGAATGGCCGTTGCGACTCCGGAGCAGCAGGCGAAACGAACGGCAATCTGTGCTGCGTGTCTGCTGAATAAAAACGGTTGGTGCGACGATACAAAAGGCGGCTGCGGGTGCAATCTGTCGCTAAAGGTGATGCCACGATCATCGCATTGCCCGCTCGGCAAGTGGTCGGCGTATCGAGACGAATACAGGCCGCTGGTCAATCCGGTGCGACATCTGATGTTTCACCTGTATCCGCTGCGAGGCAAAGAGTGGAACTGGCATTGGCATATTGAGCAAATCCGAAAGCATCAAGACAAGTTCAACGGGCGGATCGTCATCGGTGTGGGCGTCGACGGCAAAACAGCAACTATGGAAGAAGTGCAGGCGTTGTTTTCCGGTATCCGTGTTGATCATTGGCTCCGGGCAGAGAACAACAAACTGGCAGAGACATTGACGCACGTTGAGATGTTGTCGCTGCTCAAGACGGACGATCCAAACGCCATTATCTTTCGCGGACACACGAAAGGCGTTACGCATCAGCGTGATTCAGTGGAGCAGAAGTGGGCAGAAATCCTGTGGAACGGCAATATGGATTTGCCATCTGTCGATGATGCCTTGGCAAGTCACGCAACGTGCGGCGTGATGCGGTCGCAAACTCCGCTCGTGAAGTCAAAGCCGGGGGCGTTCTTCTACGCTGGTTCATTCTATTGGATGCGAGCCAAGGAAGTATTTGAGCGAGACTGGACGTGGAAAGAAAACAATCGATGGATTTCCGAATACGTGCCTTCACATTTGTTTGAGTTCGCGGAATCGGCCTGCATCTTCCACGATCTTGTCCCGTCGTCGGTGCTGAATCATCAATACTTTACAGAGCACGTTGACGGTGAGTGGATGGCGTGGAAAGCAGCGAGGGGAATTGAATGACGCCAGTCTACGTAAACACGTTTAACCGGCTGACAACGACTCGCAAACTCTGCGAACAGATAGCAGCACTTGACAACGCTTTTCCGGTCATCATCGACAATGCGAGCACATGGGAACCTTTGCTGGACTGGTATCAGCACTGCCCATTCGAGGTTATTCGACTGACGGAAAACTACGGACACCACGCTCCTTGGCGGGCCGGGATAGTCAACAGGCCCAACGCTGGCTTTTACTGCGTCACTGACTGCGATCTGGACATTGAAGGCGTGCCGGCCGATCTCATGGAAGTGCTGAGAAAGCCTCTGACGTCGTGGCATAATCCGCCAGTTAAATCAGGAGTTGCCCTGCGAATCGATGACCTTCCACCGTGGCAAACGCAGGTGAAGGAATGGGAGTCACGATTCTGGCGAAACCGCGTCGACGGGTTTCGGTACTGGGCTCCGATTGACACGACGCTAGCAATGTACCGAGCGAATACGCCAGTCAGGATTGCGACGAAGGTTGCAGGCGTTCGTGCGGTGCGAACAGCTGGAACTTACACAGCACGGCACATTCCCTGGTATCTCGACCCGACAAACATGGACGCGGAAAACGCGAACTACTTCGCGACGGCCAATGACAGCAACTCATGGCGGCCGGACGGAAACAAACTCACGTCACGATTCTGCGGAGGGCCACGACATGCACCCCGGCGCGTTTGAATTTATCCGGCAGCATTCGACGACTGAATCAATCTACGTCGCGGAGATCGGCTCCAGAGACATTAACGGCAGTATCAGGGTGCACTTTCAAAACGCCACATGGATTGGCTTGGATCTCATTGCAGGCCCGGCAGTTGACGTTGTGTGCGATGCCCTAGACTACGAGCCACCGCAAAAGGTGGATCTGGTCATTTGCTGCGAAGTTTTGGAACACTGCATGACGTGGGACTCACTCATCTTTCACGCTGCGGGTTGGCTGAAACCCGGCGGCAAAATGCTAATAACTTGTGGCGGTCCTGGCAGAGAACCGCACTCAGCACTCGACGGCGGCGAACTGCATCCGGATGAGCACTACGGAAACATCAGCCAAGATGAGCTGGCGGAAGAATTGCGGTTTGCAGGGTTTGATCGCATCGAGGTCAGTGGCAATGAATACTGGAAGGACACTTACGCGGTGGCGGTCAAATAAACTACTCAGCAACAGGAGGCGACAACCTGACGATCTGCCCAGGCTCACCAAGATCCCCTGGCATAGTAAACACGGACCATCGCGGCTGATAACTGACAATCGTGTACGGTCGCTCGTATCGCTCGTCAACGGCAGGCATATCATCAGAATCATCAACCACACGCTCGACAGTGCACTCAACAATGTGGTTACCAATGAACTTCTTTTCGGCAATGGAATAGCCAACGAAGCAAACAATAGACAGGCACGCGAGATACACGAAACAACGATCTGCAAGATTCATTTCAACACCCTCCGAAAATCCAGGATTTCAGAATTGTGATCGGAAGTCAAGCGAAAACATGAAAGCACCGTCATAGTTGCCCGACCGAGCGGATAAATAGCTCTGGTCAAAAACGAAGCATGGGAGGGCCAGTCTCGATCGGGACTGGCTCGCTTCGCTTAACCAGCCGCAAGCCGTTCCGCCGTCATGCTCACCAGCCCCTGTGCGGACGGATCAAGGCGGCGATAGGCTGACAGGAGGCTGTCTTCGGAGGATTGGGCAGCGCCAAACGCGGCCGGAACCCTTACCCGATCCATTGCAGCCGTCAGTATTTCGAGAGCCGGAACGTAATGGTCCCTGGTGCCGAGTCCGTGACCATGCAGCAGAGCCCCTGCATCCGATGACACTTTTGACCATTCAGTGATGCCTCGGTCCCGGATCTCGCTCGGCAGTATTCGCGGAATGTTTGCGACCGTGCAGACGCGGGCCAATTCGCCTCGGACGATGACCTGTGCGTGATCGTTGCTCTTGTTGTATGGCAGACGAACACGCTCGAGCCATTTTGCAAGCCATTTCGGCGATGGTATGCGATGCCTGTGGCCTGTCTTGTTTGCTTCCCATGTGATCGACCGCCACGACGGATCTACCTTCAGCTGGAGCCGAATCGCATCTTCCAGCCGAATCCCGCACCAGTACGTCAGCACAATCAGTTGGCAGGACCACGGAGCCAGCCATTGCCAGATTGTGTCTATGTCGGCGATCTCGCACGGCTTCGGGTCGGGCTTTGGCTTTCGCACGGGATTGCAGAGCACAGGGCCGCCAGCATCGATCACGATAGTCCGCAAATCCTTGACGGCACCCTTGATGGTCCACTCCGGAACCTTGTCGCGGCGGGCCTGCTGAATGTACTGCTCGACGTGCTGCTGAGTTACTTGGCTGGCTTCGATATCGCCAATGATGTCAGCAACTCTTTGGCAGGCGTAGACGGGCGTTTTTGCTATCTGTTTGCGGGCACAGTATGCACGAGCGTGGGCGACTATGTTCATCGTAGACGTTTCCAGTGACGTGAATCCATTCACTGGTGGGTAGGTGCTGAGATGAGTCACCCTATTGTTCGGAAAATATTCCGATTCGGTTGAACGTTTTGGTTGGGTAATTTCCAACATGGTGAGCTAGGGCGATGCCACCCACTGGTGGAACGTCGCGTCGCCTTCAGGAGCTAGTGAGGTAAAACTCGTGCAGGTTCAACTCCTGTCTTGCGCAATGACCCGAGGGTGCAACAGCTGATTGATCGACAAAGTCTGGTCAGCTCGAGCTTCTCACCCCTCGGGCTTTTTTCTTGCGTTAATATAGAGACACGCTACACTTCGGAGCATGATCATGACAGAACAAAAAACCTACTCGGTCAAAGAGGCCGCGAATGAAGTAAGGCTTTCGCGTGCGATAGTGTCACGTCTTTGCCAGCGTGGATTGATCGGAACGAAGTACGAATTCCCTGAGTTTTCGCAGCATGTGTACCGGTTGACTGATGACGATCTCGAAACGCTTCGAGAGCGAAAAAGAGACTGGCAGAAAAAACTGCAAAAAAAATCTGCGTAGTGGTGTTGACATGCTGTAGAGCCCTCTCTACAGTGCCCGCCGTGTTGAGTTTACGGATAACCGATTCGCGTGAGAACGAATCGGAGATCCATTCAATCAGACTTTGTCGCTCAGTCCGAGCCTCGGACGATCTGCGTGAATGATTTCGCGTAGAGAAGCGACGCAGATGGAATCTGCCTTTCGCATGGAAGGCGATTTAACGGTAAACGCATGAGTGCGGCTATCGAGATACGCGGCACGGTCGTTGCTAAAGGTGCACCGAACAGGTGCAAAGACGGAAGCACAAAAATGTGCTCAATAGTCGTTAGCGATGAACTGGGGCTCATTCGGCTTTACCCGCTTGCGGTATCCGAAGATAAAGATATTCGCATCTGGTCCCGGATCTCTGGGCAGGTCCGTAAGTCGACCACAGACCAGCGAGCAGAATCGTTTCGTGTTGTCGATGTTGAGCCGATAGGTTCCATTGATGACGCCAGGGCAAAAGCTGACTTGATGAACTCGTGCGTGTTGCGATCCGGATACGTCGACCCGATCGAATTCCAGAACGAACGCAGACGCAGCATCTGTATCGTAAAGTCAGAGTCAGCACTCGGGGCCGAACTGGAATCGAGAACTGAAGTCGATCACGAACCGGCAATCGACAACGAAGATGCGTGGGTGATGACGCAAGCAGACTTTCCGTTTAAGCCGTACATCAAATGGCGAAGCGTTCAGGGCGTATCTCATCGAACGCACATTTGTTCGCAAGAGGTCTACATGGGCATGAAGCACAATGCCTCAAGCCCATTCAGGATCTTTGAGAATCTCCATGTCGGTGATGCCGATTACGAGCACTGGCTGATTCTCGGAAACATGCGAGACCGGCGCAACGTGTGGGTCATTGCTCACATGCACCGGCAAAAAAAAATTGCTTCCGCTACGAATACAAACTCGCTGACTTTCGATGGCGACGAAAGAAACTGGCCCTACTCGCAGCAAGAGGCAATCAATGCGAGGACTGTGGAGCAACAAAGAACATTCAGCTTCACCACCTGATCTACGAGATAGATCGTGAGCCGTGGGAATACGCAGACTCTGAACTGCGTTTGTTGTGCAGAGATTGTCACAAGAGGGAGCATGGAAAATGAAGTATCACGAGGCGGCAAACATCTTTCCGCTGATGGATGAAGACGAACTGCGGACGCTGGCAGAAGACATCGGACTCAGGGGCCAGTTGGTTCCGATTGAAATATGCAACGGCATGATTCTTGACGGTCGCAATCGATGGGCTGCGTGCGAGTTTGCCGGAATTGAACCGATCACGGTGGAAGTGAATCCAAAAGATCCTGTCGCTTATGTGTTGAGCCTGAATCTTCATCGCCGTCATTTGGACGAGACACAACGGGCAATGGTCGGAGGTCGGGCCAAAGGTGTTTACGAGAAGCAGGCGAAAGAGCGACAGGGCAAGCGAAACGACATTGTGGCCAATTGTCCACAAAGTGACTATGGAAAAGCCCGAGACAAGGCTGGCGAAGCTGCCGGGGTGTCTGGTAAGTCGGTCGACCGAGCCGCAAAGGTGCTTGCATCCGGCTCAAAAGAACTGATTGCGGCATGTGACAGGGGAGAAGTTGCAGTCTCAGCTGCTGCAAAGATTGCAGATCTTCCGAAGGCTCGCCAGAACGAGATCATCAATAAGGCCAAGGATGAAGGCAAGCAGGTTGGAAAAGAGGTCGCAAAGGTTGCGAAGAACATAGTTCCGCAATCCGCCGACGACTGGACCGAATCAGAAAAGGAACGCCGCGCCGCGGTCGAGCGAGGTGAGACCGTAGTCGCGAACAAGAAAATGGATCGCCAGTTGATTCGATGGGCCAGCGAGAATGGCTGTTTTCTGCCGATCGACCGAGGGACACAGTGGGGAAACCCGTTCGTTGTCGGGGAGGATGGCGACAGAGACACCGTTTGCGATTCCTTCGAGGTCTACTTCAATTTGAAGCCCAGTCTGCAAGTCAAGATTCCATCGCTAGCGGGAAAGGTTTTGGGCTGCTGGTGCTTTCCGGAGCGATGTCATGGGAATCATTTGGTTGAACAACTCGCAGAGCAGGAGGCCACACGATGAGCAGCGACCGCACAGAAATTCAAAGCCTCATGGCACGGTGGCGGAAAAAGGTCGGCAGTCCAATGCCGATCGACATTGCTCAGCAGTCACTGGAAAAGATCCGGAAGGCTGTTCGACTCGTCGAAGCTGGAGCAGTGGTCGTTGTTCCGAAAGGTCTGTCACTCGGTGAACCAGTTAGCACGATCGACATGACAGACGATTCGCTGATGGATTGGGACCGGCATAAGGAGCACTGACATGGGACAGCGAACACTGTTCGATGAGCTGGAAACAAAGGCGGCTCCAATTGCTCGGGCCAGTGATCCGGTGACGAGCCACAAGGCTGCTGCAAAGGTTCGGAATATTGTCACGGCTCAACATGCACTGGTGCTGGCTGTGTTGAAACGTCGTGGCATCGCAATGACATCAAAGGAACTCGCAAAAGCCTGTTGTGAAGAATACTGCAGTCACTTGGTGAGTGATCGTGAAGCGTGGTCGGACAAGCTAAGCAACTACAGGAAACGAGCTGACGAGATTAAGCGAAATCCCGATCTGTGTGTGAAGTTGGATGAAGAACGAGACGGCGGGCAATTGTTTAGAGCGAAGCAGCAAACATGACAGAAACCATTGATATTCCAGTTGGCCTCAAATGCAACACGCTGTCAGTGACTGGCCTTTACCGCAGATACCGAAACGACAAAGGCGTCTTGCGAATCACCTGGCGGTCTGTGTGCAGGCGATGCAGAGCGGAGATGATTGTTGAACCGTCGAAGTTCATCAAAGGAAAAGAAACTTGCCTGTGTTCGAAGAAGCCACGAACAGCAGCAAAGACACGGAAGCTTGTCACGCCAGCAGTCGGCGTCGTGTTTGGAAAGCTGACAGTGCTGTCGGTTGAAGCAAGACGAGACGAAAAGAACAGGCAGACGCGATGGGCCTTTTGTGAATGCGATTGTGGCGTCAAAGACTGGTACAGGTTCGACAGGTTAAGGCACGGAACGCGAACCAGTTGCGGTTGCAACAAGACAAATGCGGCACGGACCAAACAGGGAAAGTTTGCTGGGAGTCT
>Ga0208975_1001066_pt1 | contig 12094 bp, 11 predicted proteins | sample GreLakmeER78MSRF_FD_187700 | JGI IMG/M metagenome (GOLD analysis project Ga0208975, IMG submission 187700) | Freshwater lentic microbial communities from great Laurentian Lakes, MI, USA - Great Lakes metaG ER78MSRF (SPAdes) | ecosystem: Environmental > Aquatic > Freshwater > Lake | place: Great... | reverse complement strand
TCAAAAGAAAAAACAGCAATAGGTAAAACTAGTTTTGCTAATTCTGCGTTTAATATACAAACTGAAAATATTGGAACTGTTCAATCTGATGTTAATGGATTATTATTAGGTAATCCTACACTTGCTACTTCTGGAACAACACAACAATTATCTCCTCCATTAGTATTACAAGGAAATGGATGGGGCAATACATCTTCTATATCTCAAGATGTAAGATTTAGAATGGATGTTGTACCACTTTCAGGTTCTAATGCTGGTGGAAATTTTAGATTACATTATTCATTAAATAATGGTTCTTATCAAACTGCATTTGAATTAAGTACTGCTCAAGGTACAACATTTTATAATAGTGTTACTGTTAATGGACAAATAACTGTTGGTGGTGTTTTAACTACAAGTCAAGGTCTTAGTGGTAGTAATTATTATTTTGGTAGTGTTAATAGTCATGTACAAGTAAGTACTGCAAATTATTTGTTAGCTGGTTCTTCTGGTGTAACAAATAGAGTTTTGTTATGTGGAAGTAATAATACAGGTAGTCTTTCAGTTAATAATTCACATGGTAGTCTTATTATTGGTGCTAATACTGCTACAGAAGCTGCTTCAGGAAACCATGCCATAATTTCTAATTTAGCAGTTAGACCTATTGCTGTTACAAATGCAGGAGCTACTACAACAGATGTAGCAACTTTATATGTAGATGGACCATCAACTCATTCAGGTAGTGTAAGTGGTGGATTATATTCACTTTTAATAGCTTCTGGTACTTCTAAATTAAATGGTGATTTATATTGTAATGGTATTTTTACTAATACAGGAGCAACATCAACTAATTCTTATTGTGAATTAAAAGCAGGTACAACAACCGTTGCTCCTTTAAAAATTACAGCAGGTACTAATACAACTAGTCCAGTAAGAGGTGCTATAGAATATAATGGTAGTCACTATGAAACTAACGTAAATTTTTTAAGATACGGTAAAGGAGGTTCTGTTAATGAATCTATAACAACTGTGGATACTGTTGGTACTACAGAAACTGATTTATTTTCATATACTTCTCCTGCTGGGTTTTTTACTAATATAGGTGATAAGTGTAATATTGATTTAGGAGGAGTTGTAGTAGGTAATGCAAATGGTAAAACATTTAAATTTTCTTTTGGTGGAACAGCTATATTTAATACAGGTGCTTTAACTTTAACGACAACTGCTGCTTGGCATATAAGTATTAAATTAATAATGTTAGATTCTGGTAAGGTTAAATATATTGTATCTATGATTACTGATAGATCAGCTTCTTTAGTTACTTGTGGAGAATTTACTGCAACATTAACCGCTGCTAATATAATTAAATTAACTGGTACAGGAGTAGCAAATGGAGATATTAGTTTTTATACAGGTCAAGCTTTATATTTTCCTGTATCTAACCCTTAAATTTTAAAATAAAAACAATATGGAAAACTTAGAAGAAATATTACAATTTACAGCAACTGGCTCATACAAAAGAAAAACTGTATATGCTTTTGCTGATTTTTTAGGCTATCAGCCTTTAATTGCAACATCACCTATAGATATTGTACCAAATCCTTTAACTAAATTAGAATATGTTCAAGAATATATTAAAAATTTGTTAATAGATAATATGTCTCAAATGAACATTATTTCTACAAAACAAGAACTTGAAGGGCAATTTCAAGAGTCTTTGGCTCAAGCAGAAACTACTATTAAAAGTGATGTTGAACAATATATGAGTGTAACAATAACAATCCCTGAATAAAATAAATAAAAATGGAACAACCAAAACTAACATTAACAGAACAAGATTTGAAAGAGTTAAATGATTTCTTTCAAGAACTTCCAACTAAGTATGGACTACCAATGATTAATTTCTTTAATAAAAGATTAGAAGATCAAAAACCTAAAGAAGAAATAGTGGCAGAATCCAACAAAGAAGAATAAAATCTATTTGGATAGATTTAAAATTTTTTGTATATTATACTATAGACTAATATAATATGAAACCTGTAAAATCTAATTTATCAAAAAATGGATGTTCTCCTGTAGCATCTGATTGTGTAACCTGGAATGGACCAGATTTATGTTGCATTACAGAATGTGATGGGGATACACTATCTAGTGTGGTATTTAAATTATCACAAGAATTATGTTATCATAGAGCATTATTAGATTTAACAGTATTAGATCTTGGTGATTTAGTTCTTTCTGGAGATGGAACTAGAACCCCAGCAAATGTATTACAGGCAATTATTAACAGAATACAAAATACATAATGGCAGCTCCAAAAGTAGACATATTAGTTAAATTATTAACAGCATTACAACCATTTGCTGGTGATGTTTTAACTCTTCCATTAAATGATGAAGATTATCCTTTAGACTATTCTAGACTTATTGGTGGTATGGTGGTGGATCATGAGAATAAATTATCACAATTAACATCTAGTCTCAATACTCTTTATGGATATACAACTATACTTCAAAACCAAATGGCAACTATTATTGCTAATGGGTTAGTAGTTCCACAAATTCAACTTTATGTTATAATGAGTGATTATGCTTATTATAATGTTGAAGTGGTGGTTACAGCAATTGGTAGTCAACTTGATTTATTAAGAGATGCTACAGGTGATAATACTGCATTATCTGCTGCTGTTGTTGAATACCAAAATAAAATATATACACCTAATACATTAGCAGAACAACCATCTTTATCAGATACTACGTTTGTTATGTCTGGTTTAACTGGATGGGTAGCAGATCCTACAACAGCAGCAGATGCTATAAAGAATATGTGGATTACAATTAATGATATGAAAAAAGCTGTTCAAACACGCTTTACTCCTACATTAATTACATCATGTACAGGAATTACTGTTACTTTTAGTTTATATAGAGATATTGCTAATAACAGAATTACATTATTTTTTTTAGGAAATTGTACAATTCCAGATGGATTTATAGATAAAGATGCAACTGGTGCTAAATTAATTATAACTGATCAATCATCAAATACATACACTACATATGTAAATGTAACACAAACAAACAAAAGTGTTGATGGTGTTATAATTGATTTATCAGGAACAAATATTAACATTTATACTAGTTTAACATTATCATTAACTTATAGTATAACTAATGGTAGTTTAGTTTGTTCTGGTACATATACTCCTGCTGCATTTACAACAACTACAACTCCTTGTGTAGGATTGACATTAACACCATTATCAACATCATCATTTACTGGTATATTTAGTCCTATAATAGGAAAAAATGTAAATTATACTATAAATACATATAGTAATCCAAATTGTAGTACATTAGTTTCAGAATCTACACAAGTTTTTTCAAATCCAACTGCACAACAAATTACATATACATTAACTGGATTAAGTGCTAACACTCCGTATTATGTTAGAATGACAACTCAAATCGGATCATTAACAGGAGTTGATTGTATAGTTCAAACAGTAAAAACATTACCATCAACTTAAAATTATAATATATGTCTTGCGGATGCTCATCAACAACAACACCTTCTTCTTCTACATCTTGTGGAGGATGTGGATATCAATGTACTAGTTGCATATGTCCAGCTGATCCTATAGTTATGCCTACAGTGACATGTCCAGATCCTGTTGCATGTGATGAGATATTTCCATTAGAATGTATTGAATATACTGGAAATGATATTAAATGTTCTACAACAGCAACAACATTATATCCTAATGTAACACATGTAGTGGCAACAAATGGTGATACAATGACTAATGTATTAAATAATATTAATAGTCAATTATGTTATTTATTTTCTGCTGATTACATTTCAAGAATGTTAACTAATATTAAAGAAGATAATGCTTTAAAAACTTTATTTTGTACTATTAGTTGTTCAGGTGTTTCAACAACTCAATTTATATGCCCTACAGTTTCTTCATTAACATATTATCAAGATACTGCTGATAATCTATATTATTATAAAGCACAAATAAATTATGTTCCATTTGCTGCTCTTTATACATGGAGATTTTATGTAGAGACATCATCTGGTAGTGGTATATATACATATTTAAATACTGGTTCAATATCACAACCAGCATCTGCATTACCTATACAATTAACTGGTTTAATACCTAACCCTACTACTAATACTTCAAGTAAAAATTATATTATATTAGTACAGGTAACTGGAACATTAACTACAAATGGTGTTATTTTAGCATCTCATCCAGGTGATATTACATATAGTTCTATAATAAGTACATATGGTAATAATTGTGGTTATAATAAATATAATGGAACTCCAAGTGAATTGTTGTGTAGATTAGCTGATATAAATGGCACTTTTAAACAAAATGGTATTAAAAATGTTCAATTTATATTTAGTCAAGAAACATTAAATCCTATATCATATCCTCCAACATCTTATATTATACATTATTATTTAAAAAGTATAAGTATGCCATATGTTTATACTTATTTAAATGTTCAAACTATTTCTTCTTATACTCCTGGATTATCAAATACAATAACTTTAAATAAATCTACTGCTGCTAGTAAAACTTGGTCTACTACAGGATCTACTTATGCTACTATAACATCTACTGCACATGGTATGAGTAGTGGAACTATAGTTACAATATCTGTTTCTTCAAATACTACCAATCTTCCTAATGGAGATTATACAATTACAGTTGTTAGTGCTGATACATTTACAATTCCATTATCAACAGTAAGTACATCTAGTGGTACATTATCTCATACAATACCTGTTACATCTTCTGATGTGGTTATTGTAATGATACAAACAACAACTGCTAATATGGAACTATGTAATAAAGGAATTCCAGCAAGAACTAGTGGTTCATTTACAGATGTGGAGATAACAGGTTATCTTTCTAATTCTAGTACTAATGTATTTAAAAATCCTTAATAATGGCATTAACAATAGTAACTAATCCTGTAACACCAATTGGTACTACTACTGCAACTTGTGGTGGTAATACTATTTCTGGAACTGGTACTATTAGTGCTAAAGGAGTATGTTATAAAATATCATCAACTCCAGTTAGTCCAACTATTTCTGATAGTATACTTGCAGCATCAGGAATTGCAACTACTGATTTTACAAGTAATTTAACTGGTCTTACATCTGGTGTAACTTATTATATAAGAGCTTATGTAACTACAGGTGGTGTAACATCTTATGGGGCAACTGTTGTGTTTACTACATTAGGATTAACAACTGTAGATCCTGATGCTGCAACTCCTGCAATAACTTCAACAACAGCTACATCTGGGGCTACAAATATTTCAGGATTTAATCTTGGAAATATTTCAGCTTCTGGAGTATGTTGGGATATAAACACTTCTCCTACGCTTAGTGTAGGTACTTATACACAAAACAGTATAATTGGAAATACATTTATAAGTAATATAACTGGATTAACAGCAAATACAACATATTATATTAGATCATATATTACTGTTACAGGTAGTCCATCAATAACTCATTACGGTACTGAAGTAAGTTTTATTACATTAACTAATGATCCAACTGTAACTACTAATCCTAGTATTACATCAATAACTGGTACAAGTGCTACAGTATCAGGAAATGTAGTTTCTACTGGTGGTGCAGCAGTAAGTGTAAGAGGTATAAAATATAGTTTAATTCCAAATATGTCATCTGGTATAACATCTGTTATATCTGGATCAGGAATAGGTACATTTAATGCAGCATTAACAGGATTAACACCTGCAACCACATATTATGTTAGAGCTTATGGTACTAATACAGGAACAGGATATGGAGCTATATATAATTTTACAACATTAGGAGGTCCTGTAGTAGAAACAATTATTCCTTATTCTATTACAAGTTCTACAGCACAAGTAGGATGTAATATATTAAATCAAGGAAGTAGTTCTCTTACTGCAAGAGGTATTGTAATATCAACATCACCTGATCCTACACTTTATACAGGAACAACATATACTGATGCATATCCTGGAAATGGAACTCAGTATTTTTTAACTAAACTTACTAGTTTAACTAAAGATACAACTTATTATATTAAAGCATATGCCACTAATACACAAGGAACAAGTTATGGAGAAGAATTAATATTCTCAACAACATCATGTAATCCTTTAGTAGAAGATTGTAATCCACAACATGAACCACCTGTAATATGCTCAGAACCTGGTTGTGAATATATAATTCCATTAGAATGTGTTGTGGGTGATATTCCAACATCATCAGTTAGTTGTAGTAATATATCATTAACTCCAGATGAAAATACATTGTTAAGTGAATTACAAAAAATAAATGAAGTATTGTGTACACTTAGTAGTAGAGATTTTATAATATTCTATTTAACAAGTATATATAATAATCCTGCATTAAAAACTATATTTTGTGATGTTAAAAATAGTTGTCCTGTGTAATAAAAATATTGTCAGTTTGTTGGTTTTCTGACAAAGACCCTGGTTATTCTTAACTGGGGTCTTTAATTATAAACATGTTTTTAACAAAAAAATTAGAATAACAACAGAATAACATTTACCTTTATAAATATAAAAATAAATTAAATATGATTTCATCTAATCAAATTATCAAAGCTATTAAATCTAAAAAATCTAATAGAGAATGTGCTAGAAAATTAGGAGTTTCACTCAATGAATTTATGGCAAAGAAAAAAGAATTTGTAACAAGTCAATTTTCAGAAACAGAAAAAGACATGTATGTTATAGCTCTTGAAGAAAAGATTATTGAATTTTCAGAAAATGTATCTGAAGGTACAGCAAAGATTAAAGGTATATCTTTATCTGAACCACATTCTGCTGAAGATATAGAAAATATTCTTAAAATTGATAAAGATAAATGGAAGCTTTCCACTTACTGGAACAAGCAACATAAAGATAGTAAAGGGGTGGATTATTGGGTGATATCAGCAATGATAACTAAAAAACAAGAAAGTGAATTATCTGTAGAAGATATAGATGCACTACTTACAAAAGTTTTTAATAAAGTTAAAAATGTTCCAATTAAAACAGCACCTTCAACTAAATTAACAAATAACAAAGCTCTTTTCATATACACCTCAGACAAACATATTGCTGCTTATGTAAATGATAAAGAAGCAATATACAAGAATGACTATGGTAAAATGTCATTCCAAGCTAGAATGTTAAATGTATTATATGAAGTTTATTATTTAGTGAATCTATTTGGTCAATTTGAAGATATATTTATTATAGATTTAGGTGATAGAATGGATGGTATGCATGCTCAAACTACAAGGGGTGGACATAAACTTCCACAAAATATGTCAGATAAAGAAGCATTTGAAACAGCTATCACAGTGGAAAAAGAATTCTATGATAGAATGTTCCAATCTGAATACTCTCAAAACTATCATATTATTTCAAATGCCTGTTCTAATCATGGTGGTATATTTGATTATATGGTGAGTAGAGCACTTGAAATATATGTAAATGCTACATATCCTTTTGTTAAAACATCAGTGCAAGAGAAGTTTATTGATCATATTGAATATGGAAAACATGTATTAATCTTTACACATGGTAAAGACACAGAAGATATGAAGCATGGTATGCCATTACATATAAATGATAAGACTGAAAACTATCTTAATAAATATTTAATGTATAATGATATAGATCCTAAGTATAAACAAATCAGTGTTATTAAAGGGGATTTACATAAAGATACTTCTGAATCAACTTATAATTTCCGTTACAGAAATGTATTATCACTGTTTGGTGGGTCTAAATGGATAGCAACTAACTTTGGACCAAGTAAATCTGGATGTTCATTTGATGTTGTAGAAAAAGAAACAACAAGAATATTTGAACATAAGATATTATTTTAACAAACTTTAAAAGTTTAAGTAGGAAAATAGATAAAATTTACGTAAATTATAATGTAGTCAGTATATGAATAGTTATAAAAAACCTGATCTGAATGCTCCAAGATTTAGGTCTAAAAGACACAACTTATTAAATGAAACTTTTTGTAAAAAAATTAAAGATAAAGGTGGTGTTTTTAAAGATCTTTCTAATAAAGAAATTAAAGAAGTTATTAAAACCTTTAATGGAAGTATATGGGAATCTGTAGTAGAAAATAGGGATGGTGTTGAACTACTTGAACAACTTGGTTATTTATTTATTGGTACTTGCAATAGAGCAAAGAAAAGCAATACTGATATAGTTAAATCAACTGAATATGGGGTGAAAGTACAACATCAAAACTGGGAATCAGATCAGTATCTTGCTAAGATATTCTATACCAATTTTGAGACTAAGTATAGATTTAAGTTCCATGAGTTATGGGGCTTCACTGCACTTAGAGATTTTAAAAGAACTGTTGGCAAAACATATCCTAAAGAATGGAAAAAATATGTTGTGGTTGATAATCTTACTAAAATATCAAGATTGTTTAGAAAACATATTGTAAGAGATATTGATAAGAAAAATACAAAACTATTATTAGAAGACTATGATGAATTTGATATGACCTAATTTAAAATAAAATGAGTAAAACAACTATAGGAGAAGTACTATCCAGAGTAAGAAATCAATTAAAAGCTGTCCGTCAAGATGCATTTCTTACGGATAGATTTTTGTATAGTGTAGTATCTAAACATGCAAAGTGGTTGATGAAAAGAGAAGATTCTCAGAATAAACTAATGAAGTTTAATTCTATTTTCAACACACTAGATAATGTTCCATTAATTGAAGTGGATAGAATAGAAGGTGGATGTACAGGTTTATCCACTAATATTAAGATGATGAGAACACGTGATTTGATTCCAGTGTTTATGCAAGGGTATTGGGGACCATTAATAAGACAAGTTACATCCTTAGATGGTCAAATAGATTTTCAACCTCTTACTCCTACACAATATGTAACACTTGCAAAATCCAAGAATTTTAAATATAACACTACCAATTACTATTGGTATCTTAATGATTATTTATACTTTCCAGATATAGAATGGCCGTCAATAAGAATTGAAGGTGTATTTGAAGGAGATATATCAGAATATAAATGTATTGATTGTAAAGAGAATCATCAATATTATTGTATATCAAGGCAAGATGATTATATTAATATTCCTGATTATTTGTTTGGTGAAATTGAAACCAATGTAATGAAAGATATGAGCATAATGCTTCAGATTCCAACAGATGATGTACATGATAATAAAAATACAGCCAGATAACAATGAATACAATAATTAAATATAGAACATTTGATGAACTTATGGATGAGGTTAAAACTGATTTCTTTACATATGAGATGGAAGGAATGATTGAACCTAGTCAGCTTATCAAAATTGCACAAAGAGTAAACTATGATTTAGGACAAAGAATACAAGGTGAGAAACAAAAGGTTATAGAAATTGTCAATGGTAGAGTAAAACTTCCTGATGATTTTAATGTTTTAACTATGGTGTTGTTATGTGCTGATTATCAAGTGAAAGAAGAAGTGCTACAAGGAACTCACACTGAAGATGTATATATGAACATATGTACAACATGTAGTCAGCCAGGTGATAATTGTTCTTGTGAATCTGTTGTTACAGTTTGTGAAGATAAATATGTTAAAGTGTTACATAGAAAAAGTTATGTAACAAAAGAATATACAGAATTTAAAAGATTGTATGTACGTCCAGCAAAAGCTGTGGATCCAATATGTTCTAAAAAACCAGAATATGATCATTGGATGGAAGCAGAATTAAGAAATGGATATTTATATATTATAGGAATAGATACAGGAATGGTCTATCTAAACTACTTAGGAAACTTAGAAGATGAGAATGGTAATCTTCTTGTATTAGATCATCCTATGGTAAATGAATATTATGAATATGCTATTAAGCAACGTATTCTTGAAAATCTTTATATGAATGGAGAAGATGTTGTACAAAAAATGCAATTGATAGAACAAAGATTAAGACCTGCAAGATCTAATGCTTTGTCTATGGTTAACACTCCAGACTTTAAAGAAATGTATAATCTTTGGAAAATGAACCGTGAAGCAATGTATGGAAAATATTATAATATGTTTAAATCATACTACATAAATCTATAATTATGACAGCCAAGAAATTAGTAAATATTGATACATTTAGTTGTAAACTTCAAATCATGATCACTGATGATATGGTTAAAGAAATAATTAAAATATATAAAAGCTATGGTGTTAATGAGCAGTATGAAGGTGCTGCTGAAGGTATACTTATAACTGGTGCATTAGGAACATATCATTTACTAATTGATATAGAATGTCTATCACATAACACTATTGCTCATGAAATATATCATGCTACAGTGAGAATTACAGAAGATAGAGATGTTGTAGATGAAGAAACTCAAGCTTGGTTGTGTGGACACTTAACAGATATAGTGTATAAGTTTATTAAACAAAAGAATTTAGAAATTAAAAAATAATGGCAAGCAATCAGAATCCTCCAGAAAAAATGAATTCATTCACCAAAGGTATGGTGAAGGATAGTAATGATACTTACATTGGTGAAGGAGTATGGTCACATGCAAGAAATTTGGTAAATAATTCTCATGATGGACAAATGGGAGTTATTGGTAATGAACCATCAAATTTATTATGTGTAACACTTCCTTATACACTTATAGGATGTATTGCATCAGCTGATGATGAATGGATATTATTTACAACAGATAATGTTAATAGTGAAATAGGAATATTTAATGAATCAGGATGTGTTTACACTAAACTAGTAAATGATCCTTGTTTAAAGTTTAATACAAAACATCTTATAACTGGAGCTGCAAGAAGAACATTTGATTGTTCTGTAAAAGTATATTGGGCTGATGGTAATAATTTTGATAGGGTGATGGATATTCATAATGTACCTTGGAAAAAATTATGTACAACATCATCTACAGGATGTATCACTTGTACAAATACAACACAACTTGATTGTGAGCAATTACGTTTAGCACCATTATTAACTGTTCCTTGTTTAAGAGTTGAAAAAGCAAGTGGATCAGGTACACTTCTTAATGGAACATATCAGGTGGCTGTTGCTTATATGGTAAATGAGATTAAGGTGACAGACTATTTAATGGTTTCTAATGCAGTTTCAATATGGAGTCATAGTGGAGTTGGTGGTGCTATTAATCTTTCTGTAACAAATACAGATCCTGATTTTACAGAAATGGAAGTGGTGGTTATTTCTGTAGTTGCAGGGCAAACAGTAGCAAAACAATTAGGTGTGTATTCAACACATCAATCAAATATATACATAGATAGTATAGACCCAACATTAGTTACAATTCCTTTAGCTAATATTCCTCTAATCACACCAGCATTAGAAAAATCAGATGGTATATTTCCACTTAATAACTATCTTCTTAAAACAGGTATTTACACTAAACCAGATTTTAACTATCAACCTTTAGCAAATCAGATTGTAACTAAATGGGTTAGTGTTAAATATCCAGCAGATTATTACCGTAAAGGTGGTGCTAATGTTGGATATATGAGAGATGAAGTGTATTCATTTTTTATAAGATGGATATACAATACAGGTGATAGATCTGCATCATATCATATTCCAGGTGTAGCATCAGGTGTACCATCAGCAACAATTAATTTATCTGGTACTACATTATCTGATGGTGGTGTTCCAGTGCAAGAAGGATTAATGGATTATTGGCAATCATCAGAAAAATATCCTGATGATAATCCAACAGTATGGAATAGTTTTCCTACATATGCAACAGGTCCTTTATCTTCATATAATCTTTGTGGTGCTAACATAAGACATCATAAGTTTCCAGATAATGCAACAATTCCACATTTTGAAAATGGTGGTGGTTCTATATATGTATTAGGAGTTAAGTTTGCTAACATATATCCACCTAAAGATATTAATGGTGTAGTTATTTCATCTATAGTGGGATATGAAATATTAAGAGGATCAAGAGAAGGATATAAGACTATTATTGCAAAAGGAATGGTCAACAATATGAAACAATATAATATTGTTGATGCTAATACAAATGGT
>Ga0208975_1001065_pt1 | contig 12106 bp, 13 predicted proteins | sample GreLakmeER78MSRF_FD_187700 | JGI IMG/M metagenome (GOLD analysis project Ga0208975, IMG submission 187700) | Freshwater lentic microbial communities from great Laurentian Lakes, MI, USA - Great Lakes metaG ER78MSRF (SPAdes) | ecosystem: Environmental > Aquatic > Freshwater > Lake | place: Great... | reverse complement strand
TCTAAAGGTGGCTTTTTCGTTGGAATGGCTATCGCCTCTGTTGTTGGCGGTATCATTTCTTTCATTGCAACCAAGCTAGTTCGATAAGGATTTATATGCCACAAGTTGGAAACAAGAAATTCCCATACACAGAAAAAGGCGAGAAAGAAGCCAAAGAGTATGGCAAGAAGAAATCTATGCCAGTTACTGTCATGATTGCTATTGGTAAGCCTAAAGCTATGCCTACCCGTGGTGGTCGTACTGCTACTAACATGATGAAAAAATCTGGACGAGGTAAATAATGGCTTCTTTAACTTCTCCTGTTACCCTCCTTAGTGCCGTTGTTGCCACTGGCGCATCAAAAGCAGTTCAAGCTGACGCTGGTCAACCCGCATTCCTTCAAGTCTCAGGCATTACAAGTGCTACTGTTGCTTTGCAAGGAAGTTTGGACGGGGTAACCTTTTCAACGATTGGTACGGCCTTAACTGGTGATGGCATTATTACTGTGGCAAATGCGCCTATGTATCTAAGAGCCAATTGCACAGTTTATGTAACTGGCACAATCACTGCAAAAATCATGTATTGATATGAAAAAGACCAAAGCAGAAGCCAAAATCTCTAAGGTCTACAAAGAGTTTAAGGCGGGAACGCTTCACTCTGGTAAAGGTGGCCCTGTAGTCAAGAAGCCTAAACAAGCCATTGCTATTGCTTTATCAGAAGCAGGTATGTCAAGGAAGAAGAAATGAAATCTCCTGTTTGGCAAACAAAAGAAGGCAAAAACTAAGTTATGCAGACAGAGGTAATTGTCAAGCAATGCACAAAATGCCGTGTAACAAAAGATATTAACTTTTTTTATACAGTAGGTAAAAAAGTAGATGGATCACCAAAATACAATTCTTGGTGTGTAAAGTGCATTTCAGTTCATCAGGCAGCTTACCATGCAAGAACTTGGGGTGCAGAAAAACTGAAATATACTGCATTCAAAAGAACTAAATCAGCTCGTTCATATTTGCAATATTTAAGATCAAAAGCAGTATCTAGGAAAAAAGAAGGTGATGTAATTTCACTTGATGCCTTAGAGTTATTGTGGAATATCCAAAAAGGATGTTGTGCTTTAACTGGTTGGCAAATGACAATGGAATTGGCAAATGGAGTTGTTCAAACCAATTGCAGTTTAGATAGGATTGATTCTTCTTTAGGTTATGTAGTTGGAAATGTTCAATTAGTATGCAGAATTGCTAATGTTTCAAAAAGTGCTTTATCAACAGATGATTTTATAAAACTATGTCAAGCTGTATTGGAGCAAAACAATGCCAAAAACTAGTGCATGGCAAAGAAAAGAAGGAAAATCTGCTTCTGGGGGCTTGAATGCTAAAGGCAGAGCATCGTATAATGCAGAAACAGGTGGAAATTTAAAACCACCAGTTAAGTCGGGAGATAACCCTCGTAGGGCATCCTTTTTAGCACGAATGGGCAATATGCCTGGCGCTGAGATGAAAGATGGGAAGCCTACCCGACTCCTATTATCTCTTAGAGCTTGGGGCGCAACGTCCAAGGAAGACGCTAAAGCGAAGGCTAAAGCGATCTCTAAGAGGAATATGAAGTGAGACCAGTATCTGTCGGAGTTAACCCAACAGCCGCAACGCTGACAACTGTTTATACAGTTCCTACGGGTTATTACGCCAAGTTTACTGTGATGTACATTCACAATACTGGTGGTTCGACTAAGCACATTACTGTTCAATGGTATGACGCAAGTGCTGCCACAACCTTGGATATTCTTACTAATTACGACTTTACATCTAAGCAATACCTTCAGTTTGATGGCAATGCTTATATCGTTTTAGAAGAAGGCGATAGAATTCAAATTACTACTCAAAGTGCAAGTACATTCAGTTTTATTGCCACATTTGAAGTATCAGGAGCGCAACGAACATGACCTACTTAGAACTTGTTAACGATGTGTTAGTTCGCTTGCGTGAAAGCACAGTATCTACTGTTGGCGAAACAACCTATTCTTCTCTGATTGGCAAGTTTGTCAATGATGCTAAACGTCAGATTGAAGACTCTTACAACTGGAATTGCCTTGCTCAAACAATTACAGTAACAACTACTAGTGGTACAAGTTCCTATGCTTTGACAGGTGCGGGACAGAAGTTCCGTGTCAATGATGCTCTGAACACAACCAGTTTGATTGGTCTTCGGAACATTGAGTTTGTGGACATGAACCGCAAACTAAACCTTGGCGCACCTTCACAGTCTATCCCTTCAGAGTTCTGCTTTAGCGGTGTAGATGCTAGTGGAGACACAAAGGTTGACCTGTTCCCTGTTCCTTCTGGTGCTTTTACTCTGTTGTTTGACCTAACTATCCCACAGGCTGCTTTGTCTGCTGATGGCACATCTGTCAAGGTTTTGGACTATTTAGTGACTCAGAGTGCGTATGCTCGTGCTTTGATTGAGCGTGGTGAAGATGGTGGAACAAACTCTAATGAGGCTTATGCTTTGTTTAGAGGGATGCTCTCTGACGCTATTGCATTGGAAAGCACTCGTTATCCCGAAGACAACTTTGTGGCGGTCTAATGGCATCAGCACTCCAAAGTTACAGTCTCTCAGCACCAGGCTTTTATGGCCTGAATACTGAAGATTCGCCCCTTGATCTGGGGTCTGGCTTTGCTTTGGTTGCAACTAATTGCATCTTGGATCAGTATGGCCGTATTGGTGCTAGAAAAGGTTGGACAAGGGTTAACTCTTCCTCTGGCAATTTAGGTGCTAACGATGTTGGTGTTATCCATGAGTTAGTCCAAAACGATGGGACTTTGACTGTTCTGTTTGCTGGCAACAACAAGATATTCAAACTTGGTACTGCTAATGCGGTGACTGAGTTAACCTATGGTGGTGGCGGTACTGCTCCTACTATTACTGCATCTAACTGGCAATGTGCATCTTTGAATGGCATTGCATACTTCTTTCAAACTGGTCACGATCCACTCATCTATGACCCTGCCGTAAGTACAACTACTTATCGCAGAGTGTCAGAGAAGTCTGGTTATGTAGCTACAGTTCCCCAAGCCAATATCTGCATCTCTGCTTTTGGTCGTTTGTGGGTGGCTAATACATCTACAGACAAAGTAACTGTTACCTTTTCTGATCTGATTGCAGGTCATGTATGGGGTGGTGGCACTTCAGGCTCATTAGATGTATCCCGTGTGTGGCCTAATGGTGCAGATGAAGTCATGGGTTTGGCAGCTCACAATGATTTCTTGTTTATCTTTGGTAAGAAGCAGATTCTTGTTTACTCTGGTGCTTCTACTCCCGCATCTCTTGTTCTGAGCGACACAGTAGGCTCTATTGGGTGTATCGCTAGGGATACCATACAAAGTATTGGTACTGATGTTGTTTTCTTGTCAGACTCAGGTGTTCGCTCATTGATGAGGACAATTCAAGAGAAGTCTGCTCCTTTGCGAGACCTTTCTAAGAATGTTCGTTTTGATTTGGAATCTTCCTTGTCTGGAGAAACACTAGCAAACGTCAAATCTGTTTATTCAGAGAAGAATGCTTTTTATCTGCTTGTTCTGCCAGCTACTTTGCAAGTCTACTGCTTTGATACCAAACAATCCCTGCAAGATGGTGCTTCCCGTGTAACCAAATGGGACAGTATTTCACCAACTGCACTAAGATCGTTGCGTAATGGCGACTTATACATTGGAAAGAACGGCTATATTGGTAAGTATGATGGTTATCTCGATGATGCTTCTACTTATCGATTCCTGTACTACACAAACAATGCTGACTTAGGCAATCCTAACCAGATTTCTATTTTGAAGTCTATTACTGCCGTAGTGATTGGTGGCTCTAATCAGTTCCTCACAATCAAGTGGGCTTTTGACTATTCGGGTGCTTATCAGTCAGAGAACGTCTTTATCCCACCTCAAGGCTATTTTGAGTATGGGGTTGGAGAGTATGCAGTTGCAGACTACTCAAGCGGCATTCCAATTAAAGCACTAACAAGCAATGCGTCTAGTGCGGGTAAAATCGTACAAACTGGTTACGAAGCCACTATCAATGGCACTCAGTTGTCAATTCAGAAAATTGAACTTCAAGCCAAAGAAGGCAAGATAGGATAAACCATGTCTAATTATTCAAAATCCACTAACTTTGCAACCAAAGATAATCTCTCGCCTGGCAATCCTTTAAAGATTGTTAAGGGTACTGAGATTGATACAGAGTTCAATAACATTGCTACTGCTATAGCAACAAAGACAGACAACTCTTCTGCCACGATTACTGGGGGTACGATAAATGGTGCGGTTATCGGTGGAACTACTGCTGCAGCGGGAACATTTACTAACCTTACTGTTAGCACTGCCGCTACGATTGCTTCTGCCGCTATTAGTGCTGGAACAATCAATGGTGCGGTAATTGGTGGTTCATCTCCGCTTGCTATTACTGGTACGAACATCACTGCAAATACTGGCTTCAGTGGCCCATTGACAGGTGCAGTAACTGGTAACGTAACGGGTAATTTGACAGGAAATGTCACGGGTAACGTCACAGGTAACGTAACTGGCAACTTGACAGGCAATGTCACTGCAGCTTCTGGCACTTCTACATTCAACAATGTGACCATCTCTGGCTCATTGGACATGGACAGTGCTACATCGGCAACCATCACTGGTTTGGCAAGCCCCACAAACGATTCTGATGCGGCCACCAAGGGTTATGTGGATGCACTAGCTCAAGGTATTGATGCGAAGGCTTCTGTGGTTGCGGCTACTACTGCGAATATCACTTTATCTGGCACACAAACAATCGATGGCGTGGCAGTTTCTGTTGGCGACCGAGTATTGGTTAAAGATCAGTCTACTGCTTCACAGAATGGTATTTACTTGTGTGCATCTAGCACATGGACACGCACTACTGATGCTGATTCATGGACTGAGTTGGTTGCGGCTTTTGCCTTCGTTGAGAAGGGTACGACTAACGCTGATTCTGGTTGGATTTGTACAGTAGATGCAGGTGGGACATTGGGAAGCACATCTGTTACCTTTGCTCAGTTCTCTGGTGCAGGTCAGATTACTGCGGGTGATGGTCTTACAAAGACAGGCAACACTCTCAATGTAGGCACTGCATCTTCTAGTCGTATTGTTGTCAATGGCGACAACATTGATTTGGCTACTTCTGGCATTTCAGCAGGAACATACCAATCTGTTACTTTTGATGCTTATGGTCGTGCAACGGCAGGAACGAATCCTACGACTATTGGTGGCTATAACATCACAAATGCTTATACCAAAACTGAAATAGATTCAATTTTTGGTTCGACTACTGCTGCGGCTACTTCTGCTTCTAATGCGGCAACAAGTGCTTCAAACGCATCTACAAGCGCATCTAACGCTTCCACAAGTGCAAGCAATGCGGCTACAAGTGAAACTAATGCGGCAGCTTCATACGATGCTTTTGATGACAGATACTTAGGTTCTAAGTCTTCTGCTCCCTCTGTAGACAATGATGGAAATGCTCTGTTGACAGGTGCTTTGTACTGGAATACAACAGTAAGCACTCTTTATGTGTGGACAGGATCGGCTTGGACTCAAGCAGCTTTTACTTCTGGTGGTTTCTTAGTTAACTCTAATAACCTATCTGACGTATCCAATACTGCTACTGCTCGTACTAACTTAGGTTTGGCAATCGGTACTAACGTACAAGCATATAACGCTAACACGGCAGTTACCAACTCTGCACAAACATTTACTGCTACTCAGACTTTCTCAGGTTCATCATCAACAACAGCCATTGTCTTAAACGATGCAGCTGAAGTGGCAACTGTTTCAGCAACTGCAGCTACTGGAACGATTAACTACGACATCACAACTCAGTCAGTTCTGTATTACACAAGTAACGCAAGTGCTAACTGGACAGTTAATTTCAGAGGCTCTAGCGGTACTTCCCTTGATACTTTGATGAGTACAGGTCAATCAATGACTGTGGCTTTCTTGGTGACTCAAGGTGCTACTGCTTATTACAACTCTGCTGTGCAAGTTGATGGTACTACATCAGGTGTTACGACTAGGTGGTTAGGTGGTGCGCCTACTGCTGGTAACGCTAGTGGAATAGACAGTTACCGCTATCTTTTGATAAAAACAGGTAGTGCGACTTTCACAGTCTTGGCAAGCAACACACAATTTAAGGCTTAAACCATGCCATTACAAGCAACTTCTGGTGCTGCTAGTTACGATGCCTTTGGTGGTGGTGTTCCTGTTATTCCAGAATACATTGAGGATATGTTTAGCACATATCTTTACACAGGCAATGATTCTACACAAACCATTACCAATGGAATTGATTTGGCTGGTAAGGGTGGGATGGTTTTCGTTAAAGGTAGAGACATAGCAACTGGTGGGGCTATGATTGATACAGTTCGTGGGGTTAATAAAAATATTGTAACAAACCAAAATTATGCTCAAGATTCAGACCCTAGTGTTAGTGCTTTTAATAGCAATGGGTTTTCAATCAACTCTCTTTATAGTTTTATTAACGATACTGGTAACACATACGTTTCATGGACATTCCGCAAGCAACCAAAGTTCTTTGATATTGTGACTTATACGGGTACAGGTTCAAACACAACTATTGCCCACAGCCTTGGCTCAGTCCCTGCTTGCATTATCGTCAAGCGCACAAACACATCCGCTGATTGGCAGGTCTATCACAGAAGTTTAGCCAATACAGAGTATCTTGTTCTTAACAGCACAGCCGCAAAAGCAACAGGTGCAACAAGATGGAATTCAACAACACCTACATCCTCAGTCTTTAGCCTTGGTACTGACGCAAGTGTTAACGCATCTGGTAGCACTTATGTCGCCTACCTATTCGCCCATAACGCAGGAGGCTTTGGTCTGACTGGTACAGACAATGTGATTTCGTGTGGGTCTTATACAGGCACAGGTGGCGCAGTAGAAGTTAATGTGGGATTTGAGCCTCAATGGATTATGTTTAAATCCGCAACTGCTGCTGATAACTGGCGCATCAATGATGTAATGCGTGGCATTCCAACAGGTGGTGCTGATGCAAATCTTGCGGCTGATTTAAGCAATGCGGAATATGGAACTGATAACCGAGTAGATGTTACGGCAACAGGATTTATTGCTAATGCTTCAAACTCTCAAGCGTCTGAAACACACATCTACATCGCCATTCGCAGAGGCCCGATGAAAGTGCCTACTGTGGGGACTAGTGTGTTTAGTCCAGAAATAGGTTTAAATGCTTCAACAAACGGATTAGCATTTGATGCTGGATTTGTAACTGATTTTTTAATTAGAAAATACAGACCTGGCGATTCAAATATACCCGCAGTTTCTCGACTAACTGGCGACCAAGCATTGCTTACAACCACAACAGGTGCGGAATATACTGAAACTTATGCTTCAAAATGGGATTCTATGTTGGGTGTTTTAACAGGAACAGCCTTTAATTTCTCAGAGCAAATAGGTTGGACATTCAGACGTGCCCCTAGCTTCTTTGATATGGTTTGCTATACAGGTACGGGCATCGATCCTACAACCTTTAGCCACAATTTAACAGTAATTCCAGAACTACTAATTATTAAACGCAGGTCGGGTGTAAGTTCTTGGCCCGTGTTTTACAATTTTGTAGGTAGCACTTTTGATAAATTGCAAGGTCTTAATCAAACTGGTGGGGCCGCTACAGGACAAACTTATACCGGCGGTGCAGGGCTTGGCGGTGCGCCAACAGCCACTACCTTTACTACAGACAACACATCCACGATAAATGGAAGTGGTAGCTCACTTGTCGCATATCTATTTGCCACTTGTGCAGGTGTTTCAAAGGTTGGAAGTTACACAGGAACAGGAACTACAAAGCAAATTGACTGTGGTTTTACGGCGGGGGCGAGGTTCGTACTAATTAAGAAAACAAGCGATACAGGTTCGTGGTACATCTGGGATAGTGCTAGGGGTATTGTGTCAGGAAATGACCCCTACCTTTTATTGAACTCTACAGCGGCTGAAGTTACCAACACAGATTACATTGATACTTATTCGGCAGGTTTTGAAATTAGTTCAACAGCCCCCTCAGAAATCAACGAAAATGGCGGTAGTTTTATCTTTTTGGCGATTGCCTAGACATGAAAAGCGGAATCTATCATATTAAGAATATTGTCAGTAATGGCATATATTTTGGTCGCTCTGTTGATGTAGCGGATAGGTTGAGCCATCACAAGCATCAATTAAAGCGTGGTGTTCATGTTAACAAGCGTTTGCAACATTCATGGAATAAACATGGTGAGCAATCGTTTGAGTTCAAGATGATTTGGGAAGAAACTCCAGATAAGTTAGAAGAATTAGAAGGCTTTATTCTTGAGACTGTTTGGGGTAATGAGAGATTGTTTAACCATCACAAACTGTCTGCTGGTGGATTCTTGCCAAACAATAAATTAGGTTGTTTTACAAGGTCAGAAGAAACAAAAAAGAAATTAAGCGTTGCTTTTAAAGGTCGTGAATTTTCTGAGCAACATAAGCAAAAGATTGCAGTAGGTAAAACTGGTTTAAAAGCTAGTGATGAAACTAAAAAGAAAATGTCAGATAAAAGGTCTGGTAAAGCTAGACCACAATCATGGCATGACAAAATGGCTGAATATAGGGAAAACAATCCAAACCCTATGCAAGGCAAGATTAGCCCTATGAGAGGAAAGAAATTCCCTACTATTGCTTGTGAGCATTGCGGTAAGGAAGCCTCAAAAGGAAATTACTTACGCTGGCATGGAAATAATTGTAGGAGCAAATAATGCAAATCAGAACACAAACAGGACAAGTAATGTACGAAGCAGAATTTCGTGCATACACAAAAGCCAATGGTGGCCCATCATGGGACATAACAACAACTGAAGTCTTAGAGGCTTTAGGTGCTGATGTAGTCTTTGAAGGCCCACAAGCTACAGGCGGTACTGTTTACCAATACTCTCAAGCCTCTGGTGTTGAGCAGATTGATGGTAAGTGGTACACAAAGTATGTGCTTGGCCCTGTCTTTGTAGATGGTGAGACAACTGCTGCTGAACAAGAGACTGCTTACAAGGCTCAGAAGGATGCTGAACAGGCTAAGAGTGTTCGTTCTTCTAGGGATGCTTTGTTAGCTAAAACTGATTGGAGATTTCGTAGCGATATGACTCCATCACAAGAGTGGAAAGACTACTGCCAAGCATTGAGAGATGTTCCTTTGCAGAGTGGTTTCCCTTGGACTATTACTTGGCCTGTTGAGCCACAATAAGGAGCAATCATGGCTGTAACTAGCGCACAAATTGTAGATTTTCTGCTGAAGAATCCAGACATGACTGATGCCGAGATCGTCACGGCTATGGAGACCTATGGGGTTTCTCCTGCTCAGATGGCTCAAGCTGTTGGGTTAGATGAGGGTGCAGTTGCGGCTCGTGTGGCGGCTACTGTTCCTCAAGGTCAAACAGTAACCCTTGGTGACACTATTGTTCAACCTGTTTATCAAGTAACTGGTTCTGGTGAAACACAACAGATTGGTGGTCTTGAGAATGTAATTACCTATAAAGTTGGTGAAAACCAAGTAGGTGGTGGCTATCAACAATACACACCAACTGGTGAACTTGAGCGTACTGGTACACAACAAGAAGTTAAAAGCGGTCTAAAAGAGTTTGCACTTGGTTCTGCCCTATTGTTTGGTGGTCTTGGTGGTGGGTTTGAGAGTCTATTTGGTGGCGGTGGAGCAGCTACAGGTGCGGCAGGAACTGTTGGCTCTACTGGCTTAACAATGGCTGAGTTGGCTCAACTTGATCTTGCTCTTGGTGGTGCGGGTGGTACTGCGGGAGCAACTGCTCTTGCTAACTCTTTAACTACTGGTGCTTTGACAGGTACATTGACAAACCTTACAGGTGGTAGCGGTACTGGTGCTTTGACAGGTGGATTGGCTACTGGTGGTGCTGTTGCAGGAACGGGTGGCGCTGGTGGCTTGACTGCGGGTAGCAGTCTCAGCGGTTTAACAGGCGGTAGCAGTCTTAGTGGTTTAACAGGTGGCTCTTTAACTGGCGCTAATACTTTGCTTGGCGGCTCTACTCTTGGTTCTACTTTAGGTGGCTTAACAACTGGTGTAGTCGGCTCTACTTTAGGTTCTACACTTGGTTCTACAGTTGGCTCTACATTGGGTTCTACAGTTGGGTCTAACCTTGCAAATACTGCTGCATCTACATTGGGTAGAGGTCTTACTTCTGGTAGTTTAGCAAACCTTTTCTCTGGTGGTTTAGGTACTGCGGGTAGTTTGCTTCAGATGCAAGAATCTCGTGAAGCTGCTCAAAGAGCGCAAGCCCGTATTGATGCTGAGACTGCTGCTGCCAAGGCTGCATCTCAGTTTAGACCCGTTGGCATGACTACTCGTTTTGGTACATCTCAATTCCAAGTCGATCCTGTTACTGGTCAATTGACAAGCGCAGGATACACACTAAGCCCCGAAGCTAAGAATGCTCAAGATCGCTTGGTAAAGTTGGCTGAGTCTGGTTTAGTACAAGCTGAAGGAGCACAAAAGGCTTTTGAGCCACTCCAAACTGGCGCAGAGAGTCTGTTTAAACTTGGTCAAGGCTATCTTGCTAAAACTCCTGAAGATGTTGCGGCAAATTACTTGAAGAGTCAAATAGCTCTGTTGCAACCAGGAAGAGATTTAGAGTTAGCCAACATAGAGACAAGACTTAGAAACCAAGGTCGATTAGGATTGTCGGTAGCTCAAGGTGGTAATTTAGGTGCTGCATCTCCCGAGTTACAGGCTTTGTACAACGCTCGTGCTAGACAAGAGGCTGAGTTAGCGGCTAATGCCCAACAATTGGGCCAGAGAGATGTTTTGTTTGGTTCAAGTCTATTGGGTCAAGGCGCTCAAGCTATGGGTCAATACTATGGTGGTCAACAAGCCTCTTACGCTCCTTTTACGACTGCTTTAGGACAAGTGCAAGGTTTAGAGGCTTTGGGTCAACAACCTTTGACAACAGGCATCAACTTAGGACAAATTAGTTCTCAAGCAGGTGCAAATGTTGGAAAACTTGGTCTTACTGGCGCACAATTGAGCACAAACTTGGCTACTGGTGCTGACGCTACTAGAAACCTAGCGGCTCAAGGATTGATAGCGGCAGGTAGTCCTAATGCTCAGTTTGGTCAGGCAATTGGTGGACTGTTTGGTGGTGGATTGCAGGCTGCATTTAGTGGAACAGGTTTAGGCTCTTCTGGTTTTGGAACTGGTTTAGCTTATGGTAATCAAGACCTTGGCTTATTCTTGTAAGGAATTATCATGGCAGAAAATATAGTAGCGGGTCTGTTTGGAATGACTCCTGAAGCGTATCAGGGTCAACAGTACCAACAAGACCTTAAAAGAGGTTATGAGTTAGCGCAACTTTCACCAGGGGCTGCTGCACAAGCTAATTTAATGGCAAGTGTTGGTCAACTAGGTCGTGGCTTTGCGGGTGCTATGGGTGTTGAAGACCCACAACTTCAGCGCATCACTCAGCAATCTCAATTGTTGCAGAGCTTGGACTTGCGTGATCCGAAGTCTTTAGAGGCGGCGGCTATAGAGGCTAATCGAATGGGCAATACCCCATTGGCTTTTAAATTGCTTGAATTGTCGGATGCGGCACAAGTAAGGGCGCAACAGATGCAAACTCAAAGACAAACTTCTTTGGCTCAACTTGTTGCACAACGTGCCTTTCAACCAGGCACTCCGGAAAGACCTCAAATGTTGGACGTTCAAGAACGTGAACAGATGGCAGATCAAGGCACTCCAATGCCTGAGAACATTCCTGCTGTTGCGCCAAGTTTTGACATTGGTAGGGTTGCGCCTGAGTTGATTCGTACTCCAGAGGGTCGGAAACAACTTGAGGAGTTGTCAAAGGCTCAAGCATCTGTTGAAACCGCATCTGTTAATCAATTAGCAGCACAATTATTTAATCCTGATGGCACACGCAACAAGGCAGTGGAAGCAAGATTGCGGACATCATTGACAGGTCAGAAAATATTGAAGACTGTTGAGCCTGAAACAAAAATCTTGAAAAAAGGCGACACGCTTGCTACATTTAATCAAGCAACTGGATCATATGATGTGGTGACACCAA
>Ga0208975_1001063_pt1 | contig 12115 bp, 10 predicted proteins | sample GreLakmeER78MSRF_FD_187700 | JGI IMG/M metagenome (GOLD analysis project Ga0208975, IMG submission 187700) | Freshwater lentic microbial communities from great Laurentian Lakes, MI, USA - Great Lakes metaG ER78MSRF (SPAdes) | ecosystem: Environmental > Aquatic > Freshwater > Lake | place: Great... | reverse complement strand
ACCTGTAAATAAGACTTCGGTTGCAGTTGATAAATCTTCGAATTTGGGTGGATCGCGATGAATTGATTTTCCACCTTCATTACTCACTTCATTAATACCATCAATTGCTTCTCCAACAACATTAAATAAACGACCTTTTACTTTATCGCCAATTGGCATTTTAATTGGACTACCTGTAGCTATTACTTCCATTCCACGATATACACCATCACTACTATCCATTGCAATGGTTCTAACTGTATCTTGACCAATGTGTTTTTGAACTTCTAAAATTAACTTTTGTCCAGGGCCTCGAGAAATCTCTAAAGCATCTAAAATATTAGGCAATGAGCCACCTTCTATATCAAAGCGGACGTCAATTACAGGACCAATAACTTGAGCGATTTTACCAATTTGTTTCGACATGATTTTAAATTTTCTTTTTTCGAGTGCAAAAATAGTGTTTTTATCTAAATAATTAAACAAAAAAGTGCTTTTTATTAAGGTGTTTTAAACAAGAAATTTCATTTTTTGGTCATTTTAATTGAAAGACTTCTATAAACATCGATCCATTATTATTAAATTCACATTCTTATCTTTTAAAAATTACATGATGATGACACTTTTTAAAAAACATATATTTTTTGTTTTTGTTTTGTTTTTTTTTAACTCACAGTCTCAAAATGAAACCAACAATTGGTATTTTGGTGCAAACGCAGGCTTAAATTTTTCAACCATCCCGCCTACAATTTTAACCAACGGAATGCTCATTACTGCAGAAGGATGTTCAAGTATTTCTGACGCTTTTAGCGACTTTTTAAATCAGAATAAGTCTGAACTGTAATCGTTTTTTTTGTAATCTTGCACTATGTTAATTATTAAACATTCCGAAAACTTTAGAATTGAAACACCAACAATATTAACAATTGGAACTTTTGATGGAGTTCATTTAGGGCATCAAAAAATTTTACAACGACTTATAGAATTAAAAAACAAAACCGGTTTAAAAACGGTTATACTTACCTTTGAACCTCATCCTCGTAAAGTATTATTTCCTGAACAGAAAGACCTGAAACTCATAACCACAATTGATGAAAAATTACAATTATTAGATCAATATGGAATTGATGTAACAGTAGTATATCCATTTAGCAATTACTTTTCGACAATGGACTCTGATTTTTATATCCAAAATATATTATTAAAACAATTAAATCTAAAACATTTAGTTATTGGCTACGACCATAAATTTGGTAAAGATAGACGTGGCGATATTAATACGCTCAAACAAATAAGTATAAATGGTTCTTTTTTTATTGAAGAAATTAGTGCCAAAGACATTGATAATATTGCCGTAAGTAGCAGTAAAATAAGAAAATGTTTACAAGAAGGCCAGATAGAAATAGCAAATAAAAATTTAGGCCACCATTTTTTTTTAAATGGGAAAGTGATAAAGGGCAAGCAAATTGGAAGAAGTATTGGATATGCCACAGCAAACTTAAAAATTGAAGCTGAAGAAAAAATTATTCCTAAAATAGGAGTTTATTTTGTTAAAGCCAGGATTAATTCTAAGCTCCATTTTGGAATGATGAACATCGGGAAAAATCCTACAATTGATGTCGACAAAGAAACAAAAATAGAAGTTCATCTGTTTGAATTTAACGAAGATATTTATGATCAAACAATTCAAATTATTTTTATTAGTCGCCTAAGAGATGAAAAGAAATTCGAGAATTTAGAAGAATTAAAAGCTCAACTAGTTAACGATAAAAAAATGTGTTTAGAATTAATGCATTCGTCTTTATGAAAAAAATATTTTTTCTAATTTTATTTTATTTTTCAGTTACAATTGTTTTTTCTCAAATCTCATTATTAGATTCATTAAAAATTAAAAATTATAAAGAATACAACAATTTAAATGAAGCTTTATTAAATCCTGAAAAAGTAATTGTACTAAATTTAAGACGGTCTAAATTATCTAAATTTCCTCCAGAAATTTTTCTGTTCAAAAATTTACAATTCTTAGATTTAAGTAAAAATAAAATACTAAAGTTACCTGATAGTATTTATTTACTTTCAAACTTAAAATATTTAATTTTAAGTAAAACAGGATTAACAGCATTGCCTGATTCTATAGGAAAATTAACTAATCTAAAGCTGTTAAATGCAAACCAGAATGACATAGCAAAACTACCATTTAGTTTTGGTGATTTAGAAAATTTAGAAGTGGCAGATTTGTGGAGTAATGAATTAGAATATTTTCCGCAGAGCTTGAGTAAACTAAAAAAATTAAAAATAATTGACTTAAGACATATTTTGATTCCTTTAAAAAATCAAAATTTAATTCAATCAATGTTGCCCAATACAAAAATTCATTTTAGTGCGCCTTGCCAATGTGCTTGGTAATAAAATAATTTTATATGTTCTATTTCGATTAATTAAAATTAAAAAAAAAGCAAACAAAATTAGTTTATTAGTAGCTGAACTATTCTTTTTCATTATTTTTAAAAAATCCATCTACAATATTTTTTGCCAATAAAAAAGGTTGTATTGAATCGGTATTATTTAATAAATGAAATTCTTTTATTTTTTTCTGTATAAATGTTGAAGAATAAAAATAATTTTTAAGATGATCTTCCATACTCGAAGAAAAAAGTTCGAATTGCTGTTGTTTTCTGTTAACTAAAAAATAATCAGTTGATAAGACAAACTGTCTAAATTCCACAATCATTTTATACACTGATTTAATACCCAAATTAGAAATACTAGAACAAATATCGGCACGAGGAATCCATCCACTTTGAGATTTCTGAAAATGATGCATCGCATGAGCATATTCTAATTTTGCTGCTTTAGCCTTATTTAAATTATCACCATCGGCTTTAGAAATAATTAAAGCATCGGCCATTTCCATAATGCCTCTTTTAATTCCTTGCAATTCATCTCCGGCTCCAGCTAACATTAGTAATAGAAAAAAATCAGTTACTTTACTCACAGCTATTTCACTTTGGCCTACCCCAACGGTTTCTACAATAATAAAATCAAATCCTGCTGCTTCGCATAACAAAATTGTTTCATAAGTTACTCGAGTAACACCTCCAAGATTTCCACTACTAGGCGAAGGGCGAATATAAACATTTGGATTAGTAGATAATTCCTCCATTCTAGTTTTATCACCTAAAATACTCCCTTTACTTTTATTGCTTGAAGGATCAATAGCTAAAACAGCTAACTTATGGCCATTAGCAATAACCTCTTTACCGAAACTTTCGATAAACGTACTTTTTCCAACTCCAGGAACTCCAGTAACTCCAATTCGAAAAGAATTGCCTGTTTTAAATATTATACCATTTATAATTTCTTGAGCTAAACTTTGATTAGTTTGATTTGTAGATTCAACCAAAGTAATCGCCCGACTTAAAATAGCTATATCGGCTTGTAAAATGCCATTAATAAAATATTGTGCAGAATAATTAGTGGTCATATTATTTTATAATTTCTTATTCAAATCTTAAATGTTTAACGGATAAACCTTTATTTTGAAGTTCTTTAAGCGCATCAATACCAATCAATAAATGTTGATTAACAAAATTTTCGGTGACTGCCTTATCACTTAATTCAGTTTTTATTCCTTCGGCAATCATTGGTTGATCGGTAACTAATAACAATGCGCCCGTTGGAATCTCGTTAAAAAAACCTACTGTAAAAATGGTAGCGGTTTCCATATCAATAGCCATAGCGCGTAATACTCTTAGGTAGTCTTTAAACTTTTCATCATGCTCCCAAACACGCCTATTTGTAGTATAAACAGTGCCTGTCCAATAATCTAATTGTTTTAATCTAATGGTGTAAGAAATTGCTTTTTGAAGACTAAATGAAGGGAGAGCAGGAACTTCTGGAGGCAAATAATCATTACTCGTTCCTTCGCCTCTGATGGCAGCAATAGGCAAAATTAAATCTCCGATATTATTTTTCTTTTTTAATCCACCACATTTTCCTAAAAATAAGACTGCTTTGGGATTGATTGCTGAGAGCAAATCCATTATTGTTGCAGCACTTGCGCTCCCCATTCCAAAATTAATGATGGTAATATTATCATGCGTCGCATTAGACATAGGTTTATCTATACCCTTAACTGGAACATTATAATGATTAGCAAACATCGAAACATAGCTAGAAAAATTAACTAAAAGTATGTAATGTCCAAACTCATTTAATTGCAGACCAGTATAACGTGGCAACCAATTAACAACTATTTCTTCTTTACTTTTCATTTTTATTTTTTAAAAGATGTAGAGAAAAAAATATGACTATATCAATTAATGTAAATATATTTAAAAAAAATATATTTATCTTGAACATAGCATTAAAATATCCACCGTTTGATGTACGATTAAAAAAAATCGCTGAAAAAACTTATATTTTCGATGGTGTAAGAAAAAAATGGCTAGTATTAACCCCTGAAGAATGGGTTAGACAGCATGTGATTAATTATTTAATAGTATTTATTAAAATATCTACTTCTAGTATTTCTTTAGAAAAAGAATTTAATTTAAATGGAATAAAAAAAAGATATGATATAGTGGTTTTTGATAAACAATTAAAGCCAACTATAATTATAGAATGTAAAGCGCCTTATGTTGAATTAAACACTGAAGTTTTAGAACAAGCCTTGAGATATAACTTAATTATAAAATCAAAATTACTTATGATTACTAATGGAGTTAGCGATTTAGTTTTTGATAAAAACAACAGAATAACAAAATTAAACCCTTTTTTAAAATAATTTAATTATTTAGCATTACTGGCATAACCAACATTAAAATATCTTCAGCAGGATTAGCTTTGTTATTTGGCAATATAATTCCGGCACGATTTGGGGTACTCATTTCTATAATAATTTCGTCACAATCTAAATTACTTACCATCTCAACTAAAAATCTTGAATTAAATCCAATTTCCATGTCCTCTCCAATATAGGTACACGTTAATAGTTCTGTTCCATCGTTTGCAAAATCTAAATCTTCGGCACTAATACGTAACTGACTTCCTGTAACCTTTAAACGCATTTGATGGGTCGCTTTATTAGAAAAAACACTTACTCTTTTTAGAGCTCCTAAAAATAAGCTTCTATCTACGGACAATTTATTAGGATTTTGTTTAGGAATTACCGCTTCATAATTTGGATATTTTCCGTCAATTAAACGACAGATTAAATTAACATTTCCAAAACTAAACAAAGCATTTGTTTTATTGAACTCTACTTTAACAGCATCATCAACACCCGTTAAAAGGGTTTTAAGAACATTAAGTGGTTTTTTTGGCATAATAAATGAGGCGGCAACGCCTGCCTTAGCGTCGGTTCGTGTATAGCGCACTAACTTATGAGCATCTGTAGCTACAAATATAGAATTCAGTTCACTAAATTGACAAAAGACACCACTCATAACTGGTCTTAGATCATCATTACCTGTTGCAAAAATTGTTTTATTAATTGCATTAGCTAAAACATCACTTTTGATTACAATTGAAGACTGAGAATCTAATTGAGGCATTTTAGGATACTCATCTCCATTTTGTCCAGAAATATGATAGGCACCAGTTTCAGTTTTTAATTTAATAGAATACTTTGCTTTATCTATAATAAAAGAAATTGGTTGTTCGGGTAAATTGACTAATGAATCTAATAATGTTTTTGCTGGAATAGCTATGCTTCCAACATCAGATGATTCAACATTAACAATGGTGGTTATAGTTGTTTCTAAATCACTTGCTGATAAGGTTAATTCTTTTTTATTTATTTCAAATAAAAAACAATCTAAAATAGGAATGGTATTATTAGAATTTAAAACCCCACCAATTGACTTAAGATGTTTTAATAATGCTGTAGCTGAAATAACAAAATTCATAAGATTAATTTTAATTAGGAAAGATACCAATTGCAATAGAAATAAAATAAAAACGAGAGTTTAGTTTTAAGCTATTTTTTAACAGGATTGCCTTGCGTAAAATAAGATGAAGAGATGAGCAATTTACCAAAAACAAAATATTGAATTAAAGCCCATTCTTTATCTTGATCAAAAGATAAATAAAAACGGTCAGGGTCATAACTATATTTTATATTCATTTCTGGCACTATATCGCCCATAAATTGTTTTCTATAAAACTTAAATTGATTTTTTTTTGAATCTATTGTTGTGATTTCAATTTCGCTAAATGGCTTTAGAGAAGAAAGAGAATCTTGTAGTTTTTTATTTTTTCCAGTGATCAAAACTTCATAAGAAATATTTTGAAAATAAATTAAATATTGCCTCATTTTATTCTCATCAAACAAAAGTTCTTTATTTTGAGAATTTTTTAATTTAAAAGAATTAGAATTAATCACGTCAATTATAAATGAACTATCCGAAAATTCTTTATAATGTGTTACTTTAATCTGTTTTAACTGAGGTGGAATATAATTTAATACCACTCGGTCTCTCCACTCATTTTCTTTGGCAATAAATCGAGGTTGTAAAAACCCAACAAATCCTGGAATAAAACACACAAATGGGTCTTTAAAGTTTTTATTTTTATCAATATCTGTTAAAAGCATATAGCTTCCTTCTGAATCAGGAGTTTCATGACCTACATAATATTGTTTAACAAGATTATCTTCAGAATAAATTTCAACCTTTAGTGCATTTGATGTCATAAATTTTATAACATTTTGTTTGGATTGTTTGGGTACAGACATTTTTACCTCTACATTTTTTATAAGCTCCAATAAATTTAATATGGCTTCACTTCTACATTTATACTTTCGGTTTACAAGCCACCCCTCTTTTGTTCTTTCGATTGAACATTTATGACCTTCTTTATCAGCAATAAAAATTTTTGTAATAGACGCTGTGTCTTTAAATGAAAAATTACGAGAATCCTCTTCAACAGAGGATAATTTATATTTTGACTTATATATATAAATAGAAAAAGCAATTAATACCAATAATATTGAAATAATAATTAGAGATGACTTTTTCATAAATGATAGGGCAAAAAAAAATGATTTATTTTAATTCCCTTTTAGAATTAGATAAAGAGCTTGCAAGCTTGTTATATCGAAGAGAAATTTCTGGGCCTCCAAATGAGTTACTTACTCTGCTATAACCAGAAACATTAAAATCATAAGCTAGTCCGATTGAGTAATCTCCTTTATCAAAAATAAATTTAGCAACAATTGCATCGTTTTTACGAAAAAAAACTCCTGCACCAATTGCATTTTGAGTATATTTTCCTGTTACTTTGGTTCCGGAACTCATTCTAAATTTCAAATATGAACCAATTAATAGTTCATTCATACTTGCCTGACTTTGATAAATTATTGTTGGTGTTATGGTAAATTTAGTGTCGACTAAGTCAAAATTAGAAGTTAAAGAAAAAACATAACGAACTGGTAAAACATAAGCAGAACCAGCTCCAAATTCTTGAATAGGTTTATTGAGATGAAACGCCCCTATTGCAAATTTAATAGAAGATATATCATCATGATCTTCATCGGAAGCACTTTTAGAATATTCATAAGCCAAACCAGCGCCAACATCAATCGTTGTAAATTGTCTGTAAGGAATTTCACCACTTACAATAGTAGGATCTATTGAGTTACCATTAAATTGTGAGGCATATGTTAATTGATTAAAATTAGCATTAGATGCAGCAGAACCAAAAGCAACTCCTGCACTTAATGCACTTCGTTTAGCTAATTTAACTAATCCGCTTACATTTAATTGAATTGTAGTCTTTCCTAAATTAGCCGAGCCCGCTTTATCATTAAAAAAGGTTAATCCTAAACCCAAAAATGCGGGATGTTTTTTTGAACGAAATAAACCTCCATCTACAGAGATAGCCGTTGTTTGAAATGCATTATTCATAGCCGCCCATTGACTCTTATAATTTACAATAGCACGAGTATATCCATTAAAGAAACCAGTATTTGCAGGACTTAAAAACAAGGGTGTTTCATAAACCTGAGAAAAGTGAAGGTCTTGAGCCTGAATGCTATTAATAGAAATAGATGTAATCAAGATACCAAAAAAGTAGTTTATTTTTTTCATACAAAATTTGCTTCTACCGAAAAATGCTCTTTTTTCAAACATTAAATCCTTGGTGTTTTTATTATAATTATTTTTATGAACTATAAATTTCATTATTATATTTTATATTTAGCTAACGAGTTAAAGTTACATTTCCTTTTAAGCTTTTTGACTCTCCATAAATATTAGTATAAACAATAAAATATGCATATACACCTGTTATAGCCTCTTGCCCATTAAAATTTCCATCCCACCCTGAATCAGGCGAAACGCTTCTAAATACCTCTTGACCCCAGCGGCTCCAAATGGTCATTTCGTAATTTGAAGTAAATTTACCGCTACCTAAAGGCTTAAAAATATCATTGTTTCCGTCGCCATTAGGAGTAAATGCATTAGGTAAATTGGCGCTTTCTCCATTTGTTATATCTGCAGCCTTATCTGTAAAAACTGCTACAACATTATCAGACATAGAAAAATTAATTGCAATGGAATCCAAACTTAATGGCCGCATATTTAATGGCGACTGTTTCAATTCCCAATGATCAAAAATAAATGTAGTATTTGTAGGGACCGCTTTAAAACTCATAATGGTTTGATAATAAGAACCTGTCCAAGGATATGCATCTAAAAAGTAGGTATTAAGTTTTACCGACCCAGCTCCTAATGGTCTAACATCAACAGAAATATCAAAGGGCCCTGTTAAACCAAAACAACCTGAAGTATTAAATGAATTTTTTACAAAATTACACCTACAATCAATTGCTCTTCTTAATTTTACAGTATTAGAATCCCATAAGTCTGCTGTAGTAGAAAATTTACCTAATGATGGAGTTGAAGCAGGATCTTCATGATACTTCATCTCTTTTGAATATAAATCTTTTACATAATCAAAATGTGTTAAAATGGTTTTACATTTTAATGGTCCATTTAATAAATCTTGGTAACGGTTTTTATATTCTAGCTGAAAAGCTCCATTTGCTAAAGGATTACCTCCACTAGATGTATTCATTAAGTATTTTAACATAATTCCATGGCCATTTCCAGTTAATGGACTCACTAAATAATTAGTTATAAACGAACAGGGTGAAAGGTTACAATCATTATTAGACAAAGTATTGGTTGCAACAGAGATCGTATTAAATATGGTAGGAGTGTTCCATAAATAATAATGCCATTTACTACCTTTTTTATCTAGTTGACCTCCTTTAGCATAAGCAATATTATAGTTCCATAAATCTGTATTCATTGCAAAGCTATTTAAAATAGAATAATCAATAAAACTAGATTTATCTAATTTAGTCATTACTTTATCATACTCGGTTTTAAGAGTCATTGGCTTAGTTGTAATAACAGTATAAACATCAGTTTTAAAATTATTATTAAATGAAGATGCAGAGCCATCTGCATAAGATAAAGAGCCATCCGTATTGTGATAAAAATTCATATCCAAAGAATCTTTAGATTGACCATTATAATAAGCCTCATAGTGTTTATCGTAAACTTCCCTTAAATCATAAACTCCCCAATATTTTCCGTTTACAAAAGTGATTACCGGCTTAACATGAAGCGGATTTACATTTAATTTATATTTTATTGCTAATGATTGGTAAAAAACATCACGTATTCCTGTTCCATCAGAAAGAGCGGTATTTGAACCATTAGAAACAGCTGAGTGACTATCAATGTCTCCTGCCTTTAAGTGTAAAGTCGGAAAAGAAGCTCTGTCACTTTTTCCAAGACCTTCTACATTAAAAACCTTTCCTTCAAAACCACAACCAAAACCATATCGATCATCAATTGTAATATTTAATCCTCGTTGCTGAGTTCGCCATTCTTCTTGAGGAGGTCTACTTGCGATGGCATAGCCCTCAGACATTTGTTTTTTTGAGTCATAGTATTCTACATGAATCGTTGGAGTATAAACACCATTAGACATGAACCATGAGGTGTCCATTGATAATGAAACTACACCAAAATTAGAACTAAAATTATTATACTCATTATCCACAAAATAAGTATTTGTTTCGCAAAAACTTGGAAGGTAATTAGGATAACACGTACGTGTAGGATTTGCAACTGCAATAGCTCTTACCATCGAACTATTTGCAAATGTTAAATCTGCAGATCCAGTGATTGAGTCAAAATACTGAGTTGTAGAACCAACTGCAGGATATCCTGGGATAGGGTAAGAACCATCTTTAGTGTAAAAAATATCAAAACACTGAGCAAAAGCAGTGTCATAAGTAAATCCTTTTAATTTAAAATAAACAATGGTAGAATTAGTGGGATAAAACCCTCCTGCATTAACATTTGAAGAAGATACTGGGCTGGCCAAAGGAACAGAAATCATTTCGGGCTTTGGAGCATAATCAATATAATTATTTACAGTTGGATTAACTTGTAAAAAAGAATGGTTGGTATATAATTTCCAAGCTGCAACTCCACTTGTTGTCTTATCTATACGTCCTCTCGTATGACCACCTTTTGTTTTTTGAATAAAAATTGAATCTCGAATAACACCTTGAGAAGTTGATAGAATCAACCATTGATTTTTACATTGATCTAAGGTAAAATTAGCATGATAACTTCCATTTGCAGTAGTATTTTTTCCAGACAACCAAATTGTAGCATATTGGTTAACACCCAAAATAAATGAATTTGGTAACCTCCACTTGTACAAATTAAATCTATCGTTACTTAACCAATATCCCGATAAATTTACAGAATTAGTGTGAGCATTATATAATTCTACCCAATCGCTCTGAACACCATAATTATCTACGGGAGTTCCAATATTAGATGCAGAATACTCATTTAATAAAATAGCCACATTAGACTGAGCTATTATTCGATTAGAACTAATTAAAACAAAGAATGTAACAAGTACCAGAAAAAGAATTCTTCTAATCATAAAATTTCAATATGTCGTTAAATTAGCAAAAAGTAATTTCAAATATACACATTAGAATTAAAAACTCAAAAAAAAGGAGATAAATCTTAAATTAATAAAATAAATTTATTATAAATTGCCAAATCAAAACCTTAGATTTGTTTTTCATAAATTATGAGCGATTCAATACAACATGAGTGTGGCATAGCACTTATTAGACTTTTAAAACCATTAAGTTATTATCAAGAAAAATACGGTTCAACTTTGTTTGGTTTAAAACGGCTATACCTATTAATGGAAAAACAACATAACCGAGGCCAAGATGGAGCTGGCGTTGGAACTGTTAAAATTAATGCTCAGCCAGGAGAAACCTATATTCATAGGCAACGTGCAAGTGGAAATAATGCTATTGCCGAAATTTTTGAAAAATTAAATAAAAAGATTTCAAGGTCTGGAACTACAGAACAATTAAAAGACCCTGAATATTTAAGGTCTAAAGTTCCTTTTGCTGGCGAATTATTGTTAGGTCATTTAAGATACGGAACTCACGGGGGTAATAATTTTAATCTTTGCCATCCATTTATAAGAGAGAATAATTGGATGAGCAGAAATTTAATGCTTGCAGGTAATTTTAATTTAACAAATAATGACGAACTTTTTAATGTGTTAGTTGAACTAGGTCAGCATCCAAGCGAAAGGGCCGACACTGTTACTATGTTAGAAAAATTTGGGCACTTTATTGATGAGGAAAATCAACGTTTATTTACTCGTTATAAATTAGAAGGTCACGACAATCAAAAAATTTCAAGCATGATTGCCATTGATTTAAATATAGAAAACATCTTAAAACGATCGTTGAGAGATGCCGATGGAGGTTATGTAATGGCAGGATTATTAGGACATGGCGACGCTTTTGTCGTTCGAGATCCAAATGGTATAAGACCCTGTTTTTATTATCACGATGATGAAATTGCTGTAGTTACTAGCGAACGTCCAGCTATTCAAACTGGATTTAATATCCCAATTAGAGACATCAAAGAATTAGGTCGTGGCAATGCTTTAATAATTAAAAAAGATGGCAGTATCAAAGAAGTAAATATCATTCCTCAAGCCGAAAATAAAGCATGTTCTTTTGAACGTATCTATTTTAGTAGAGGTAATGATAAAGATATTTATA
>Ga0208975_1001062_pt1 | contig 12135 bp, 23 predicted proteins | sample GreLakmeER78MSRF_FD_187700 | JGI IMG/M metagenome (GOLD analysis project Ga0208975, IMG submission 187700) | Freshwater lentic microbial communities from great Laurentian Lakes, MI, USA - Great Lakes metaG ER78MSRF (SPAdes) | ecosystem: Environmental > Aquatic > Freshwater > Lake | place: Great... | reverse complement strand
AAAATGGGCGATAACCTTCGTATGTTGGTCGCACAGGAAGGTGAACCAGCATTAAGAGAAATTGCCAAATTACATCCAGATAGGGATTTGATTCTTGAAGTTTTTAACGAACCTAAAGAAGAAAAACCATGTACTTGCAAGGATAAAAAGAAGGAAGAAAATTTCTATGGTGCTGATGCAACACTTTCAAGTGCAGTTTTAGCGAACAACCAACAACAAAATCAAGCATCAGATAGTACAAAACTCGCGATGCAAACAAATTCAATGCTATTTTTAGCAACAACTTTAATTGTAGTAGCATTAATCGTAAACAAAAAATAATGGCACAAATACAATCCTCAAGTTTATACGCCATCACTGCGAAGACCATTGACACTCGTCCTAATGAAGTAATCGCTTTGATTCGTAAAAATGGTGTTATGATTCCCGATGGGGCTTCGTCACAGACCATTGACAAAGCATTTGCAACTTTAATCACTAAAAGCAAACCATTTCAACAACAATTTGCTCAGTTGGCAACTAAAACCGTAATTGAAGGAAACGCAACAATTTCTTTTGATGGTTCAGTTGGTCAAGATGGAGCATTTAAAAAATCAAATTTGATGTTTGATGGCTCAGTTGGTAAAGATGGGGCATTTAGAAATTCAAACCTCATGTTTGATGGTTCAGTTGGTCAAGATGGAGCATTTAAAAATTCAAGTTTGATGTTCGATGGTTCAGTTGCCAGAGATGGTGCATTTAAGAATTCAAATTTGTCATTTGATTCTTCGGTGGCTCAAGATGGTGCTTTCGATAATTCTAACTTGTCATTTCATGGTTCTTTAGCAAAAGATGGTGCGATGCCCATGAGTAACTTCAAGGACGTTTCAAACGAAGTAAACTTTGAAGGTTCATTCCCTATGAGTAGGTTTGATGACGTTTCAACTGAAGTTAATTTTTCTGGTGCAGGTATTGGAACTACAAGTTCTGCTCCAAAAGCACCAGCACCAATTACCTCTCCTTCAAAAAGTACCACAACTTCAAGTAGTTCACCAAAAAAACCTCGTAATTCATTTGGTTCATATTTTTCTCCAGAATTTGTTCAAAGTCTTTTAACAACAGGATTGGGAGTTTGGGCTTATAGCAAGACTGGTCAGACACCACAACAAGTTCAAAACAACTTGGAAGAAGGTAGAAATGACCCTGCATATAACCAGAACAATCCCCCACCAGCAAAGGGTTTAAGCACTACTGGTGTAGTTTTAATTTCTTTGGGAGTTATTACTGCAATTGGTGTTGCCGTTTACTTCATGCGTAAAAAATAAACCATGGAGAACCAGTTTCAAGAAGCCTTGGACAACATAAAGAAATTGAGCAATCAAGATGCTCACGATACTTTTGTTGAAAAATTTCGCACTTCGATTAAAGGAAGTGCGGTAGGCTTAGTTACTGGCTTACTTTATGGATGGTATTCCAAAAGGAATTTATATGTTACTGGTATTCTGGGTGCAATAGCAGGTGGAGCAATCAATTATTTCGTATTTCAAAGAGATTAAGATGAAAGTAGTAGCATTAAAAGATTTAAACTTAGGTGGTATTGGAATCGTTGCAGTAACCAAAAAAAAGGGTGATGTATTTGAATTGTCAGATACACAACCCGTTGGTGGTAAAATACTATTTTACGATGAGTTCGGTACTGGTAAAAAACTTCCTTTAGTTTTAGGTACAGACATTAGTATCGTTGAAGAAAATAAAGATTCTGTTATGGATGAAGACTCGAAGCGTAAGAAACAGGGCAAATTAATTTTTTTAGGGGGTGCTTTATTATTAACCTATCTCGTATATAAAATCATAAAATCAAAATGAAAATCTCAGCAGAATTTTGGATGGCAGGTATAGTTTTTTTGGTTGTGGGTTTAAAACTCGCAAACCATGAAGACAAAAAGCAGACGATTGTGGCTCAGAAAATGGGCGATGACTTGGATTTTATGGGTCGTGATGACTATTTTGCTGACATGGCAGGAGGGATAAACGTATTTAAGAAAGGCTCTAATATTACAAATGAAGATTTTGTTATTGGCAGAAATACACCACCACCCTCAATTACTTTACCACGAAAAGTTAGAATTACAAATAGAACTGAAGCCATTTAATCGATACAAAAATGACAAAAACTCAAAAAGCACTGGCAACAATTTTTTTAGTTAGTGGCATTTTGTACTTTATGTTCAAAACGCCAAAAGATGACAAATAATGGAAAAAAACACTAAAACCATATTGATAGTAAGTGGGGCAGTAGCCGTTCTCTATTTGCTATTACGCAACAGGAAAGATACCACTCTGATTATTGAGAAACAGGGAGAAACTGTGTTTGTGCCGACACCATCCGTGTCTACACAACCTGCAAGCACTTCTGTGACTACTTCTGGTAGTACTACTGGTTCTGGTACTGGTGCTTCTGTTAGTCAGAATTCTGGTGGATTAACAACAGATAATTTAATAAAAAATACAACAACCACTACTGGTGCTGGTTCTTCTACTGGTGTTTCAGTTGGTGCTGGAAAACAAGACCAATCAAGTGCAAGCATTCCATCTGGTGGAATCACTGGTGTAGATACCCCTACTGGTGGAGGTCAAGTTCAAGACTATGCTCGTCCTATGACTGGAACTGCTGGTGGAAATGTAGTTGTTGCATTTGATGGGTTTATGTACTCATCCAATGGAAAAAAATTAACCTTGAATGATTTAATAAGAAACTGATGGAAAAGAAATATATCATAGGTGCTGGTCTTGTAGCATTAGGCTTGTTCGCGTATAGCAGATACGCTAAGAAAGACGAATCTGGGCAACAAGAAGAACAAGGTGGTGGCGGTGGCGGTATTGGTGGTGGCGGTTTTGGAGGTGCTTTTGTAAATCCAATTACAAATCAACCAACAACACCTTCAGCCCCTTCAACTCCTGCAAAAGTTGGTATTACTCCAGTGACGATTAAAAATCCAACGATTCTGAAGAATTTAGGTGCTGGTACACCAACCGCGGCTACGACATCATCAACTGGTGCTGGGGCACAATCTGGCGTTACGATGCCAACTGGTGGTATTAAACCAGTTGTTAGAACTGGAAGTTCAAGTACATCTTCTTCTGGTATTGGAAATACGGGTGTTGGTGTAACTAACACTGGTAATATTTCAGGCGTAGGTTCAACCATGACTGGAACTGCTGGTGGAACTGTATTTAAACCTTTCGATGGGTGCGAGCCAAACAGAAGAAGAACTCTCTTTCTTAGTGACCTTGTAAGGTCTTGGAATAGACCATAAAAAATAACAATATGCCATACAAAGTAAAAATTCGTAATAAGGATATTTTTGATGAAACCTTTACAACAGAAACATCCGCAAAGCAAGCGAAATATTTCGCGATAATTGGTGCAAAAAACAATAGAGGTGCTTTTCGTGTCATGGATGCAAAAATTGTAAAAGTGGCTAAAGCCAAAAAGAAATAATCAACTTAAATTTTCAAATATATGTTAAGCGCAAACGCAATGTACAAGCAATCGGGTTCAACCTTATCATTTAAGGACTGGCTTGAAAGAGAAAAAAACAAAGGACAATTCATACCTAACATTCAAGCACAAATGGAATTTGAAAACGCTGATGGGTCACAAACTGCCCAAGAAGATATTAAGGGTGCTGGTCAATTAGAAATTGGCAGTATCATTGGTAAAAACCTTTTAATAACTCTTGCTATTGTTGCTGGAGGTGTTCTAATTTATCGATATTACAAGAATAAATGACGCTGACTAAAAAGCAAATAACGAATGGTTTTATTGCGTTGGGTGTAATCATGTTGATTTACGCTAACAGAGGTTCTTTGCATCCAAACAAAAAGCCTTTAAACGCAAAAGAAGATTCTGACGATGCTATTGATAGAGCCATTAGTAAACTAAAGTCTGGTGGTGTTGCCGTAAAGTCAACTCCAGAAGAGGTAAAAGAGAGCGTATGAAGTACAGGATAACAATTGATTATGCACCGATTACCCTCAACGTCAAGGTAAAAACCGATACTCCAGAAAAACTTCATCTGGTTGTTTACGATGCGTGTTGCCCAGACATCAAATTCACAGAGAGATACAAGACTATCACTGGAGATGAAACATTCTATGTAAGAATGCCGATTTCACCAGAGGTTGCCATCGTTGAAGTTTATGGCGACAAGACAGGTAGAGGTGTTAAAAACGCAGATGAGAAGAATTTCAAAATAGTTTCAGTGGAGAAAACCCCTTTGGAGCGTAGAATCGATATGGATGATATTGGAAATGCTCAAATTCGTTCTTTTGTTGATTTTGCACAAAGGTTTTCATATAATGTTTCGAATCTGAAGCCAGATACTACTTACTCCAGCGATGACAATCAGTATTTTATCTTGCTGAGTGAAACCATTCGCGGAAACAACGGACAAGAGTTAACAACTCCAGCCAGAGTAGGTCGTAACACGGGAATAATTCAAGTTTCAAAACAAGCGTTTACCAAAATGACCGTACCGATGCGTATGGCTATTTTGTTGCACGAATTCAGTCACTTCTATTTAAACGAAAAGATTGATGATGAAATGGAAGCGGATTTGAATGGTCTTCTGATTTATCTTTCTTTGGGATACCCAAGGATTGAAGCATATCAAGCATTTTTGGAAACCTTTAAAGAAAGACCAAATAACCTGAACAAAGCCAGATACGATTTGATAAACAAATTTATCAATGATTTTGAAAAAATGAACATGGTAATCAAGTAATGGATAAAAGAATCGAAATAGCAGGAAAAGTTTTGCTCGTAGGCTCGGTTGCTTATTTGATAGCAAAGATTTACAAACAGGTTAATGATGGTGTAGGTTTGTTTTTGTCCCAAGCAAAGATGGGTGAATATGTCATGACGAGTCAGTACGGAATGAATAAGCCAATGACTAAAGAGAAATACTATGAAATAACCAAAAATGCTGAAGGGCAAGACGTAAGTTTTGTAAATGCTTGGAAACAATTGGACAAAGAATATGCAAACGCATATTACAAAGCAGTATGGAGAGCAACCAAGGGAAAAGGTTCAGATACGTTTAAGGTGGGAGATGTTGAATATCTCACCAAGGGTGGACGGAAAAAGACTTAACTAAGAGAAGTATGACTAACAATTCCAGAAATATTGCAATAATAGTAGGCACTTTAGTAGTTGCTGGTGGACTTGCTTATTGGTTTTACAATTATCAAGTTAAATTGTTGAATTTGAATACTTTGAGTCCAGAGTATACAAAAGAACTTGAAAACATAACGATGGAATGATATGGCAAATTGGAAAATCAAAGTGCCACAAGGTACTTATAAATCGGACAGAACAATATCTCAAAGCATCGCTGAATTACAAAAAGCGAAAACTGCCTCTGGTAAAGAGTTAAAAGAAATTTCGGAGTTTTATAGTTTACCATTTTACTTGGTGTTTGCGGTTGCAACTTTGGAAAGTGGTGGTCAGTCGATAAGGTCTTTTGATGGCTTGTCTTATGGGGTAATGCAAACAAATGCTGAAACAATGGATGGAGTCATTAAAGAAGTTTTTAAGCAAGGAATGACTATGGGTAAATTCTATCCATTGTACTTAGATATAAAGCCATTATTCACTTTGAAAAAACCTATACCTGCAAATTTTTGGGATAATAGTAATATTGCTTTAAGACAAGAGCCAGCAAGTAATTTTTTAAGATATAAAGGTTGGGAGGCTTGGAAAAGTACCAAATCTACTTACAATCAAAAAATGATGACTAATAAGCCTTTTGCAATTCGAGTTGGTGTTTTGTTTTTAAGACAATTGATAGGTGATTCATTAGAAAAAGTTGGACAAGATGTTTATTTAAGAATGGACTGGGTAATCAAAGGATATAACATGGGGTATTATTCATTGAAGTTCGGAATTTTGAATAAGCCACAAAATAGAGCCTTGGATTCTAATGCTTTGATTATCAGACCAGATTTAATAAATCAAAGATACACGAAGCCATATATACAAAGAATTGGAGGTATAAATGGTTACTTAGATTTAATCAAGCAGGGTAAATTTAAATTGTCATAAAAATTAATTAAATTTGATAGCAAATGGCAGTAACAACTTGGAATACCGTACCTAATTATGACGAATGGGGAAGTGATACCTATTGGTCATGTGAAGATTGGATTCAATACCATAAATTATTAAAACAACATTTCGGTGAGGAAAGGGCAAAATACATCTGGGAATTTGCTTATGGTCAAGGAACAGATGGTGCTTCTCACTGGGATTGCCGTACATCTAATAATGCATTCAGAAAATACGCAAGTTCAGAGAAATTAAACATGTATTCCAGTGCTGGGTTGTTCTCAATCATTTTGAAACCAGTAGGCGTTGGTTTTGACATAGTGAATGACACATCTGATGCAATCAGTGGAATATCAAGTGAGATAGCGGATTTTTTTAATTCAGACAATGTAAGCCCAATTAAAGTTCTTCTTTGGGGAACAACTTTCATTGCTCTGGGTTTTGTAGGGTACAAAGCATATCAGTACACGAAAAAATGATGCCTAAAATACAAATATCGGAAAACACTCAGAAAGTCCTTTTATGGGGTTCTGTGGCTCTGCTTGTAGGTATCACTATCGTTGTGGTGAAAAACAAGAGAGATAAGAAAGTTCGCCTTGAAAATGAAAGCAAAGGTCTTCAAAAAGAATATGAAAATTTGTTAACAAGAATAGATAAAGCACCAAAATAATGAGCAATAAATGGATATATCCCGTTTTAGGTATCGGAATTGCTTCCGCTATTGTTTATGTGTTTGTATTTAAGAAAGACAAGTCTTACGAACCACCTCCAGCACCAAATCCAGAAGATATTGACCCAGATTCTGGTTTGACTTATGCTCAAGCAACTATTGACCCTACAATATTGATTTACTTGCAACCATCTCAAAATCAACAAAACGCGAGTAATATCTATGAATCTGGTCCAGCAAAAGGAAAAAGGATTTTTACTAACAACAGAATTAAGGGCAAAAAAATATCTACCAAAGTTGATGCCGTAAAATTACGCTCTTATGCTCATGTAAATAATGGGTTTATTAATAATATCGTTGCAGAAGTAGGACAAGACGTTGTTTTGGGGGATGCACAATTCGTAACCAGTGAAGTTGATTTAATTAATGGGGCAAAAGGAATTACCATGAATCCCAAGACAAAAGAACCATATAAGTGGGTAAATATTACTCTGTCCGATTCGACAACTGATTTAATAAACAAAGGTAAAAGTTGGTATCAACCAGATTTGCCAAAAGGCAAAACAGTGTATGCAAGGGAGGACACTATAAAAATCGTTTAAAATGAAAAAGTTAACTGATATAAAACTGACTCAGAACCAAAAGTACGCTTTATACTTTGGTGGTGCAGTAGTAGGTACATACATAATTATTCAAATCATCAAAGCCATTCAAAAAGGTGGCGATAAAGGTGAAAATAAAGGTGCAGGTATTAAGACACAAGTTGTCTTTACCGATAAGTATTTGTCTGGTCTTCCTTTGGGGGTAGATAATTTGACATGGGCTTCTAAAGTTCCCACAAAGTATTTACCAAGTTTTGATGCAGTAGGTTTGTCAAAGACAGATTCTGTTTTTAAAGCAAAAGCCGAAAGAATTCAAAAACTTTTGAATCAAAGGATGGAGTCACTTTATGATGGTTATCCAGCATTAGTAGTTGATGGACAAATTGGTTCTGAAACAACGAAAGCCATGATTAAAATTGCCAATGAGTATGGCAAACTGAATGAACTTGTACCTCTTAAAACCAAAGATGACCTCGAAAAATGGGCAGTCTTTTTTGGTATTAAAAATGATTCCACAACAAATGAAGAAACAAATCCTTTCCCTTGGATGGGCTTAAAATAAAAAGAAATGGAAATTGATATTTTTTACACAAACGATGATATGAGTTTTGGCTTTGATGGCAAAGAAAATAAGTTTGCTTCAAAAGTCCAAGGTGGATTTTGCGATACCGATTATTCGTATTTAAGTGGTGGTTTTCCAGCAAGCGGATTTGATACCACATCAGACAATGTGAATGCACTTGGTCGCGAAGCCCAAGTCGAAAGTTGGTTTTCTTTGGATGAAAAAGAAAAAACTAATTGTGCGATTTTGGAAAGCAAAATTGAAGGTCTTAAAAAGGCAATCAAAGAAAATCAAACTAAACTTTTAACTGTAAAAGGTGGAGAGAAAAGAGTCACCGAAGACTATTTGAATCTTTACCAACGCAGATTAAATTTTTTCGAAGGATTGTACGCTGACGCGAAATGTGAAGAAAGTAAAATCGCAGAAGAAGAATCAAAACTTCAAGGGTTGTTATCTCAATTAACTTCTGGGGAAGAAAAAGACAAAATGGGTAAAATCGTTCTTATTGGCGGAGTTGCCGTTGTTTTGGGAGTAATAGGTTTAATCATTTATAAGAAAAGTAAAGCATCATGAACATAAATAATCAATTAGGATTGGCAACGCATCCAATTCCTGTTTACAATAAAAGTGTTGACCAACAACTTGGATTTATCGGTACGGATGGTCAGGGTATCATGTTCAATGCCGATGGTGGCGAGTATTGGGCTTCAAAGGCAACACCTAACTATTCAGATGATAATCTAATGATGCTGAACGAGGATAGTAATTTTCTTAACGCAAATGCTGGTAGTGGTGGTAATGCCAAAACCGACCAAGAAACTCGTGTAGGAACAGAAGTTTATCAAACAACTTTAACTAAACTTAAAGAAGGTTTACTGAAAAATACCATTACTCATGTTGGTGGTCAACAACCGATAAAATATAGCGATACAGGGGATTTAACAAGTTTAAAAAAGTATCTTTTTGAGTTAGGACGTTTGAAAGAAAAGGAAGAAAAAGATGAGCGAAATTATTTTGCACAATTAAACTCGAAAGAAAACAATGTAACCGAAGCAGGTCAAAAAATTAGAACATCCAAAGAATACCGTAAAAGAAGAGATTTGAATCAAGCAATATGGTATTCACAAAATGCAATCGTAGCATTGAAGGATGAAATAGACTCAGTGACTAAAGAAATAAAAAGTGCAACAGAAAAATTAGATAATGATGCCTTTGCGAAAGCAAAAACTTCAAACACAATTGTTGCTTATAATGAATATTTAAAGAACTTTCCCGAAGGTAAATCAGTAGACAAGGCAAATAAATCTATTGATGACATCAAAAAAGCCGAAAAAATTAAGGCTTTGGAAAATCAGAAAGTCAATGCTACTCCAGAAGAGAAAAAACAGATTGACGCTGAAATAAATAATCTGTTGGGAAACGTAACAACTCAATTAAAAGGTACTGGCGTTAAAATTGCTTTGTATGGTGGTGTAGCACTGGTAGGTGCTTATTTGCTTTACAGAGTTTTTCGTGGTAATCCAACTTCAGCCTAATGGAAAACTTTGATTCCTTTTTTCAAGACACAAACTTTGATACCGAAAGGATTCAAGGTGATTTAAACAACGCTGAATTGTTCGGAGATAAGTTTGCTGAAACTTTTTCTCCAGAAGCCTCTGTGAACTTGGAAGAAGCAAAAAAAAGAATTGAAAGACTTAATGCAAAACCAGAAGTAATAACGGGTGTTCCAAACGCCTTGCTTTATTATGGAGTGATTGCCTTGGGTATTTATGGAATCTATAAAATTTTGTCATAATGAACGCAAAAAAATTTTTACTCGTAACTGGGGCTTCGCTATTTGCAGTTGCTCTGGGACGATATGTCTATCGTAATATCCTATTGGCTAACAAGTGGGATTTCTTTTATAAGGGATTTGAAATTAATCAAATTTATCCAAGCCCAATAGTTACAACGATTATTGAATTTAAAAACGTGAGTGACTTGACGGTAACAATCAAGGATATTGATATTGCAGTATTCACAGAAGATGTACAAATAGGAAAAGTTTTTCAGCCAGATACCATTACAATTGCTCCAAATGGTTCTACAAATGTTAAATTTAAGTTAGAATTTAGTGCAGGTAATGCCATTAAGGGATGGAGTACTTTGATTGCTAATGCATTGCAAAAGAAAGATTTACCTATGGACTTCATAGGTACATTTAAAACGAAGACTTTATTCGGATTTTTGAGCGTTCCAGTAAGATATTCTACAAGTGGGAAAAACTTGTATCAACTCTGGAAAACTTACTATGGATAAACTATCTTTGTTTTACAAATAAATAGTTTAACATGTTACAAGAAATGTTCGGTACAAAAATCGCTAATGACTTTCTGAAAGGGATTAAGCGATTTGCACACGCTCTGGAAACGGAAGATGAAAAAGTACAAATTAGATTGACTTTGACTCAAAATGAAAACCAACCCATAGTTTATGAGTTGGTAAAAGAATGGAGAGTCATAAAGGAAACTGATTTTAAAGAAATTATGGGAATAAAAATGGACCTCATTAACCAAGAGGGAATGATAACTCCCGTAATTATTCAAATGATGGTTTTCCATGGTCAAAACTTATCGATAACGATGGAGGCTCTCTCTGCATACCTTTTCAAAAAAGGAAATCAAGTTGGGGTTGCCATATATGATGGTTCTAATTGTTCTAAAGTTTGTCCAATTCAAGAGATGCTAAAAATGGAATAAAGAAAAACTCAAACGATGGCAGTTGTCAGTAGAAGTACACCAAACAATATACTTGTAGTAGCCCCAAACGGCTTGGCGGTATTCGTAAATGATAACAACGGAGTTCTTTCATTAAAAGATTGGGCAGGAAATGTACAACCTGTTTCCGATTATATTAGTGGTGGTGGTGGAAGTGGTATAACGAGCATTAACGCTTTGAATGCGGTAGCCCAGTTCATGGTAACTGGTTCTGCTGGAAACGATTTTAATATTGTTTCTGCTGGTGCAACTCATACTTTTAACATCCCTTCAGCAAGTACAACTGCCAGAGGTCTTGTTACCACAGGGGCTCAAACTTTCGCTGGGATAAAGACATTTAATGAAGACGCAAATTTCAATGCCGATGTAGATGTGGTTGGTACTTTGACCGCGACTGCAAAATCATTTTTGATTCCACACCCAGACACAAGTAAGTTTGGATGGATGCTTCAACATGGTAACTTAGAAGGACCTGAACATGCAGTTTATTTCCGTGGAAAACTGGATGATTCAAATTCAATTAATTTGCCACCCTACTGGAAGTTTCTTGTAGACGAAGAAACTATTTCAGTAACTTTGACTCCAATTGGTTCATACCAACAATTATATATTACAGATGTTAACGCCCAATATGTTGAAATTAAAGAAAATAGCGATAAGAAGATTAGTTGCTATTACATGGTTTATGCGGAGCGCAAAGACATCGACAAATTGTTGGTCGAACATGCTCCCATAGAATCATGAAAAAGGTATTACACATAACCCCCCACCTTAGCACTGGCGGATTGCCCCAGTTTTTGTTATCACTCTTACGTTCAACAAATAATTTGTCTGAAAATTATTGTGTTGAGTATGCATGCCATTCACATGATTTTGTCGTTCAAAGGAATCAAGTAAAAGACTTGATGCAAGACAGGTTTCATGCATTGCCAGACGATAAATTTCATCTGCTACAATTGATTAAAGACATCAAACCAGATGTCATCCATTTTCAAGAGTTCCCAGAGTACTTCATGGACTCCAGTTTGACAAAAGAAATCTATGACGTTGACAGAGAGTATGTCATCATTGAAACATCTCATGATTCATCTTTTTCCCATAAAAATAAAGTGTGGTTTCCCGACAGGTTGGCTCTCATTTCTCAGTTTCAAATAAATGAGTTTGAGCCCTTGGGAATTCCAATCACTTTGCTTGAGGCTGATATAATTTACAAAGACAGACCAAATAGAAGAGAAGGTCTTGCAAAACTTGGATTAGACCCACAGAAAATACATATTCTGAATGTAGGATTGTGGACTTCAAGAAAAAATCAAAAGGAGGTTCTTTTTTACGCAAAGAAGTTTTACGAAACTTTCGGTGAAGACAGAGTGCAATTTCATTGTGTTGGAAACATGGCGGATAACTTCTATGACTATTGGAGTCCTTTGGTTAAAACGGCAACTCCAAACGTAAAAGTA
>Ga0208975_1001060_pt1 | contig 12160 bp, 19 predicted proteins | sample GreLakmeER78MSRF_FD_187700 | JGI IMG/M metagenome (GOLD analysis project Ga0208975, IMG submission 187700) | Freshwater lentic microbial communities from great Laurentian Lakes, MI, USA - Great Lakes metaG ER78MSRF (SPAdes) | ecosystem: Environmental > Aquatic > Freshwater > Lake | place: Great... | reverse complement strand
ATCGTTATGAAGCGTTAAGCGGAGAAATCATGCAAGCGTATCAAGACGGACGGGTTAGATAATTTAACTTATCGTTTTTTGGAGATTTAACATGGCAACCTCATTTTCCCCCAGTAACTCAGTTACCGTTACCACGGCAGAAAAGTTCATCCCTGAAATTTGGAGTGATGAAATCATAGCCGCCTACAAGAAAAACCTCGTTTTAGCTAACTTGGTTATGAAGATGAACTTTAAGGGCAAGAAGGGTGATGTAATTCACATTCCCGCACCTACCCGTGGTTCTGCTTCTGCTAAAGCCGCTGAAACAGCAGTCACCTTGATTGCCGCTACAGAGTCTGAAGTTCAAGTGTCTATTAACAAGCATTACGAATACAGCCGTTTGATTGAAGATATTGTCGAAGCCCAAGCCTTGAACAGCTTGCGTAACTTCTATACCTCTGACGCTGGTTATGCCTTGGCTAAACAAGTCGATACAGACTTGGTTCAGTTGGGTCGTTCAACAAATGGCGGTGCTGGTACAAACGCATATGCGACTGGTGCTTTTATTGGTGGTGATGGTACATCTGCTTATGTTGCCGCAAGCAACAATGAGTCAGCATTGACCGATGCCGCTATTCGCCGCACCATTCAGCGTCTTGATGACACTGATACCCCAATGGATCAGCGTTTCTTCTTGATTCCTCCATCAAGCCGCAACACATTGATGGGTTTGGCTCGTTACACTGAACAAGCCTTTGTTGGTGGTACAAACAGTACCATTCGCACAGGTGAAATCGGTAACTTGTACGGTATCCCTGTGTTTGTCTCAAGCAATTGCGACACAGCATCAGGCTCTAACGCTGCACGAGTTTGCTTGATGGGTCATAAAGACTCACTGGTTTTGGTTGAACAAGTGGCTATTCGCTCACAAGTTCAGTACCAACAGCCCTACCTTGCAACTTTGTATACAGCGGATACGTTGTATGGAGTGCAGATTCTGCGTTCAGCGGCAAGCACTGGTGCGGCTAAGTCTGCATCTATGTTCGCTTTGTTGGTTCCTGCCTAATTGCAGTTGCGCCCCCTGCCCTAGTGGTGGGGGGACTTTTTTAACTTAATTAGGAGAAATCAAAATGGCAACAGCAAGTGCAGTTGTAACACGCAGAGGTAATGACAGTTTTCGGGGTTTGTTCTCTGATACTTGGTCAGTAGTTTGTACCTTAAATGCTGGCTCATTAGTCGATGGTGCTGGTGAAACAGATGATGTAACAGTAGCTGGTGTCGCCTTGGGTGACATGGTTCTTTGTGCATCTTTGGCTGTAGATTTGGTTGGTTTAACAGTTACTGGCTATGTCAGTGCCGCAAACACAGTCAAATTCCGCATCCAAAACGAGTCAGGTTCTACAGCAGACTTGGCATCAGCCACTATGGATATTGTTATTGTCCGTATGGTGTAAGGATAGGGGGGGGCTAGTCCCCCCTTTCTCATTTAAGGATTTTATGGCTACTTTTCGTTGTCTTCAGTCAGGTAATACTGTAACTTTTACATATCAACATGACATTGACTCTATGAGGGGTCATCAAGGGTATGTGAGAGTAGACGAACCAGAAGTAACCATAGAATCAGAAGTTAGAACAGATACCGCATTTCGTGCGCCTGTCATTCCAACAATCAAGCGTATGGGAAGACCCCGAAAGGTTGCAAATGGCTGAGATTGACGCAAGAGATTTTGGTAGGTTAGAGGCTCAAGTAGAGTCTCTACATGGTCAAGTTTCACAACTTAGTGTAGATGTTAAGTCATTGCTTGAACTTGCCAACAAAGGCAAAGGTGGTTTTTGGATGGGTATGACAATCGCTTCATTTATGGGCGGTGTGATTACCTTTGTTGCTGACAGACTCTGGAAATAAGGGGAACACTATGTACGGAAAAACTATGGGTGGTAAGGCTAAAGAGACTACAAGCAAAGGCAAGAAAAAGGCTGTGCCTGTAACTGTGATGATTGCAGTTGGTAAGCCAAAGATGCCTATGCCTATGCGTGGTGGTCGGACTGCTACAAACATGATGAAGAAATCTTCAAGAGGTAAATAATGTCATCCTTAACTACTCCTGTTACTCTATTGAGTGCTGTTGTCGCAACAGGTGCATCTCGATCTGTTCAAGCAGATGCTGGTCAACCCGCATTCTTGCAAGTTAGTGGTATTACTACTGCAACTGTTGCATTCCAAGGTAGCTTGGATGGAACAACCTTTGCCACAATTGGTACTGCTTTGACTGCTGATGGCATTGTCACCATAGCCAATGCTCCCAAGTATTTGCGAGCAAACTGCACTGCTTACACCTCTGGAACTATCACGGCAAAAGTGTTGTATTGACATGAAAAAGACTAAAGCACAAGCCAAGATCAGCAAGGTCATGAAAGAGTTTGGGGCGGGTAAATTGACTTCCAATAAAAAGGTTGTCAAAGACCCAAAGCAAGCAATGGCTATTGCCTTATCCGAAGCTGGTAAGGCTAAGAAGAAATGAAAACCAAATCTAAGGTCAATCAAGCAGGGGTTTACACCAAGCCCACCATGCGAAAAGCCTTGTTTGAGAAGATTAAAGCAGGGACATCAGGGGGCGACCCGGGCGAGTGGTCAGCAAGAAAAGCACAATTGCTTGCTAAAGAGTACAAAGCTAAAGGCGGGGGTTACAAGACATGAGCAAATCAGCAACGCACTATTTGCCTGATGGCAAGGTTTACAAGGGTAAATTGCACAAAGCTGGAGGTGTATTGATGACAGGTGCAAAACATACTCCTGAGAGCAAGGTTTTGACGCACACACCACCACCCAAGCCAAAGGCTAAGAAGTGAAAGACCCGCAGCAATCTCTCAAAGATTGGGGTAAGCAGAAGTGGCGTACCAAGAGTGGTAAACCATCGTCTGAGACAGGTGAGAGGTATTTACCAGAGGCTGCAATCAAGTCTTTGAGTGCTGCTGAGTATGCGGCAACCACTAAAGCCAAGCGCAAGGGTACTGCGGCTGGTAAACAGTTTGTAAAGCAACCTAAAAAGATTGCAAAGAAAACGGCTAGTTACAGATGAGGTAAAAGATGAAATCACCTACTTGGCAAACAAAAGCTGGTCAAAATCCCAAAGGGGGGTTGAATGCCAAGGGCAGAGCATCTTATAATGCGGAAACTGGTGGCAACTTAAAAGCACCAGTAAAGTCGGGGGATAACCCTCGCAGGGCAAGTTTCTTGGCTCGTATGGCTGGTAACAGCGGTGCAGAGTACAAGAATGGTGAACCAACAAGACTGCTTCTTTCGCTTAAGGCATGGGGTGCAACCTCAAAGGCTGACGCAAAGGCAAAAGCTAAAGCTATCTCCGCAAGGAACAAGGCAAAAGCGAAATGAGAGCATTATCAGTTGGAGTTAGTCCCACAGCGGCAGTAGACACAACAGTCTATACCTGTCCTACTGGCTATTACTCTAAATTTACTGTAATGTATATCCACAATACAGGCGGTTCTACCAAACACATTACTGTTCAATGGTTTGATGCAAGTGCCAACTCTACCCTTGATATATTGACTCAATACGATTTCACATCAAAAAACTACTTGCAGTTTGATGGCAATGCCTACATTGTTTTTGAAGAAGGCGATAAGTTAAAAATAACTACTCAATCTGCAAGCACATTTAGTTTTATAGCCACATTTGAAGAAGAAGGGTTGACAAGAACATGACCTACCTTGAATTAATTAATGATGTACTCGTAAGGTTGCGTGAGACAACTGTCTCTACAACAACTGAAACATCTTATTCAACCCTGATTGGCAAGTTTGTCAATGATGCAAAGCGTCAGATTGAAGATGCCTTTTCGTGGAACGCATTGGGTCAAACCATCACAGTCACTACTGCGGCATCTACACCAGCTTATTCTTTGACGGGTGCTGGTCAGAAGTTTCAAGTAATGGATGTAATCAACACCACCAGTAATGTTGGCTTGATTAACATCAGCTTTGTGGACATGAACCGCAAACTGAACTTTACGCCATTGGTCAACTCAATCCCTACTGAATTTGCTTTTGATGGGGTTGATGCCTCATACGACACCAAGGTAAATCTTTATCCAATCCCTGATGGCGCATACACAATCAAGTTTGCTTTGACAGTTCCGCAAGCAACACTGACATCTGGTTCAACAGTTGTATTGGTGAGTGATGTTTTAGTGGCTCAGAATGCTTATGCAAGGGCATTGGTTGAGCGTGGTGAAGATGGTGGTTTGTCTTCATCTGAAGCGTATTTGCTTTACAAATCTATGTTGTCTGACCAAATTGCTTTGGAAGGTACTCGCTACCCTGAAAATCAGGAGTTTGTTGCGGTATGAGCCAAGCAATTCAAACCTATTCAATTAGTGCGCCTGGATTTTTTGGACTCAATACTCAAGACTCGCCTCTTGATTTGAATGCTGGGTTTGCTTTGGTTGCGACAAACTGCATCATTGACCAGTATGGTCGCATTGGTTCACGCAAAGGTTACTCAAGAGTCAATTCTTCTTCTGGAACTCTTGGTGCAAATGATGTAAAAGTCATTCATGAGTTAGTGCAAGCTGATGGTACTTTGACTGTTCTATTTGCTGGCAACAACAAATTATTTAAACTTGACGGGTCTAATGCTGTTGTTGAGTTGACTTATGGTGGCGGTGGTACTGCACCAACAATCACAGCAAGCAATTGGCAAGCAGCGTCTTTAAACAATATCACATACTTCTTTCAGTCAGGCTTTAACCCACTTATCTATGACCCTGCTATCAGCACTACAACATTTCGTAGAGTGTCGGAGAAGTCGGGGTATGTAGGTACTGTGCCTGATGCCAACATTGCAATTTCTGCTTTTGGTAGATTGTGGGTAGCAACTACAACAGCAAATAACTCTACTGTCTTTTTCTCTGACTTGATTGCTGGTCATGTCTGGTCAACAGGTACATCAGGTTCTTTGAATGTAGACCGTGTGTGGGTCAATGGTGCTGATGAGATTACAGGACTTGCTGCACACAATGGCTTTCTGTTCATCTTTGGTAAGCGTCAGATTCTGATTTATCAAAATGCAACTACACCAGCTTCAATGCAGTTGAGTGATACTGTGGAGGGCATTGGTTGTATTGCAAGGGATAGCATTCAGACAACCAGCACTGATGTTCTGTTCTTGTCTAATTCTGGTGTCAGATCGTTGATGCGAACAATTCAAGAGAAGTCTGCACCAGAACGAGACTTGTCTAAGAACATTCGCAATGATTTGATGGGAACTATAGCTGGTGAAACACTAGCAAACATCAAGTCTATTTATTCTGAAAGAGAAGCGTTTTACCTGTTGGTCACTCCAACCATTGATACAACTTGGTGTTTTGATACCAAAGCATATCTACCTGATGGCTCTGCAAGGGTTACCGTATGGGACTCAATCACGCCTAAGTCGTTTTTATTTCGCAGGGATGGTACGCTTTACATAGGTCAGAACGGGTATATAGGCTTGTATGGAACTTTCCAAGATCATGCAACTGCTTACAGGATGCTGTACTACACAAACCATGCTGACCTTGGTGACCAGAATGTAACTTCTATTTTAAAGAAATTGTCTACTGTCGTTATTGGTGGAACAAATCAAGACGTTACGTTTAAGTGGGGATTTGATTTCAAAACAAATTACTTGTCTCAAAACACGACAATTCCAGAGCAAGATGTTTACTACTATGGCATTGCCGAGTATGGTGCAAATGCAACAGTTATTGCGTATTATTCTGATGGTGTTGCATTACAGACATTGACAGTTGCAGCGTCTGGATCGGGCAAAGTTGTGCAAACGGGTTATGAATCTGACATTGACGGTTCTGCATTGTCTATTCAGAAGATTGAAATTCAAGCCAAAACTGGCAAGATGAGTTAAAGGAAGAAAATGACTAATTACACAAAATCAACCAACTTTGCAACCAAAGATGCTTTGGCTTCTGGCAATGCCTTGAAGATTGTCAAAGGCACTGAGATTGATACTGAATTCAATAACATTGCTACTGCTGTTGCAACTAAGGCAGATTCTGCATCTCCTACCTTTACTGGTACGGTGACAATTTCTACATTGGCTGTTACTGGTACATCAACACTAACAGGTGTAGCAACCTTAACTTCTCAACCAATTTTATCTAGCCTAACAGCTTCTAAGCCTGTATTTACAGACGCATCTAAGGGTTTGGTGTCTACAGGTGTTTTGGGATCAGATCAAGGCGGTACAGGGGTCGCAAACAATGCGGCAATGACTGTCACAGGTTCTGGAAACTTTGCTTACACTCGAACCCTAACAGGAACAACAAACGTCACTTTACCTACAACTGGTACTTTGGCTACGCTTGCAGGAACAGAGACTTTTACCAACAAAACACTTACTAGTCCAACTATTAATAGTCCATCAATTTCTAGTCCTACAATAAGTGGAACACCTGTGATGAGTGCCAGTGTTCTTACTCTTGAAACAACGGTTGCATCTACATCAGGAACATCTATTAGCTTTACTAGTATTCCGTCTTGGGTAAAGCGTATTACAGTGATGTTTAGCGGTGTATCAACAAATGGGGCAAGTCCTGTTCAAATACAAATTGGCAATGGTTCTTTTGTTACTTCAGGATATGCTTGTATTGCTTCAGGATTTTCTGGTTCAGGTGCTACAACTTTAGGTTTTTCATCTGGAATTGTTACGGGGGATTCAGGCGCGGCTACTTTCATTAGAAGTGGGAAATTTTGTCTTGCTACTCTTGGGGGTAATATTTGGGTTGCTGATGGCGGGTTAGCATTGTCAGGTCTTGGTAAACACATAGCTTCTGGTGGATTGACTCTTGGTGGTACTCTTGATAGATTACGGGTCACTACAGTCAATGGCACTGATACCTTTGATGCTGGCAATATAAATATTATTTACGAATAAAAAACAACATGAATCAAGCTGAAATTATTCATCATTTTTCTGATGGTTTGTATGCCAAGGAGTCAATGTTCCCTGCTGGAATGTCTATCCTAAAACATACCCATAACTTCAGCCATTTGTCGATATTGGCTATGGGTAAGGTGGTGGTGTTAAAGGGCGAGGAACTTGAGATTGTTGAAGCTCCTGCTTGCATTGAAATTAAGGCTGGCTTGACGCATGGCGTTAAGGCAATAACAGATTGTGTTTGGTTTTGTATTCATGCTACTGACGAGAAAGACCCGTCTAAGGTAGATGAAATTTTGATTAAGGGAGATTGATATGCCTTGGAGTTTTATAGTTCCAGCCGCCGCTTCACTTATAGGCGGCAAAATGCAAGGCGACTCCGCAAGAGATGCGGCTCGCACTTCAGCCGATGCTCAAGTACGGGCAGCACAAATTGCAGCAGATGCGGCAAGGTTTCGTCCTGTTGGCATCACTACCAGATACGGTACATCTAACTTTCAGACTGATGCACAAGGTAATGTAATTGGGGCTGGTTACGATGTCAGTCCTGAGTTAAGGGCTTACCAAGACCGTCTACAGGCTCTTACAGGCGGTGCATTGACTCAGGCTGAGATGGCGCAGCAACAATACGCCCCGCTTCAGCAAAGCGCACAAGGACTGTTTGGCTTAGGTCAACAGTATCTGCAACAGACTCCTCAACAGGTTGCGGCTCAATATATGCAACAGCAACAGGACTTGCTTGCTCCTAGCCGTGAACGATCAATGGCTCAATTGCAGAATCAGTTGTATCAGCAGGGTCGTGGTGGTTTGTCTGTTGGTGCTACAGGTATGCGTCCTAGCGGTGCGGCTGGCTTTGGTGCTGCCTCTCCTGAGATGGAAGCGTACTACAACGCTATGGCTCAACAAGATGCTCAGTTGGCTGCTAATGCTCAATCTGAGGGACAAAGAAATGTTGCGTTTGGTGCTGGACTGCTTGGTAGTGGTTCTCAGTTGATGAGTCAGTATCAAGCTGGTCAAGTAGGTGCATTGAACCCGTTTACAACGTATTTGGGCGGTGGACAGGCAATTGAGCAGATGGGACAACAACCTTTGACCTTGGGTGCTGGCTTGGGTGGTCAAGCGGCTGCTTATGGTGCTAATGTTGGCAAATCATTGCTTGAAGGTGGTATGGGTGCGGCATTGACTCAACAACAAGCTAATGCCTATAACCCATTTGCTTCTGCTCTAAGTGGTCTTTCAAACAATCAGAGCTTTCAACAAGGTTTAGAAAAATATTTTACGCCATCGCCTACTGATTTTGGCGCATGGAGTGGTGGAGCAGTAGATTCATCTAAAGTTGGTTATAACCCTGCTTCTTTTAACTATTAAGAGGAAAAAATCATGGCAGCTCAATCATATGGTTATGGTGGTAATGGGTTATTTGGACAACCTAGTTTTGGTGACTACAGCGGGTTATCTGGAGGAGTGCCTGTTCCAATGACTCCAGAAGAAATCCAATATCAATTATCAAAACAAGACCTACAAGATTATGAAAATTTATATGCAAATAAATATGAATCACCAGAGAGTTCTGCTTTTAACGTAAATGTAAATAGCCGTCAAGGTTATTCTAATAATATACCAATGAATCCATATATTTATCCAATGCCTAACTCATCTGTATCTGATGCTGTAAATATGTCACAACAACAAGCAACTCCTGTTTCACTGATGACTACAGTTGACGCAATGGATGTTAGAGATGATCAAGTAGATACGTCTTCTAATGTTGCTCCCTCACAAACAGCATTACCAGTAAATACAGGTTATTCAGGCACTAGATTAGTGTCTGATAGTCCAATTGTTTCAGGAGTATTTCCTGAAGTAGAAGCCATGCAACGTGCTTTGTACCAACAAAAGCAAAATGAAGCAATGCAAGCACAGGCATATCAATTTGCACGGCTATCTCCCATGGAACGGGCGCAATACAGCCTGTATATGGGTGGTCAACAGTTGGGTGGTGCTATTGGCGGTGCTTTGGGTGGTAAAGACCCGCAGTTGCAGATGATTGCTCAACGTCAACAAATGCTTGGCATGATTGACCCAAACAAGCCAGAGACTTATGGCAGAGCAATTCAATATGCCTTGCAAACTGGCGATAGCAATACTGCACAGATTCTTAATAATGAGATGAAGAATGCTCAGGTGAGGAAGACTGAGAATCTTCAGTTAGGGTTGCAGAAATTGGCTCAAACTCTTTACAAGCCTGATGGTTCTATTGATGAAAATGTATACGCTACATTGCAAAGTTATGGAGCAGTTGGGCAAGCAGTTATTGACCAGCAAGCCAAAGGATTCCAAGGCTTACAAACTCAAAAGGCTCAATCACTTGGAAGACAATTGTTTAATAAAGATGGAAGTCGTAATAAAGAAGTTGAAAAACAACTTAGCGCAACTCCTGAAGGTCTTGCAATCCTTAAACAATTTGCTCCAGAAACCAAGGTGTTTAAGCGTGGTGACATAATTACTGAGATAAATCCTGTCACTGGAGACTATAAAATAGTTACCCCTACAGGATTAAGAACAGTTCCTGCTGGTGCTAATCCAATCAAGGCAATGATTGATAACAAAGCAATTGATCCAACAGTCAATGCTTTTGCTCAAGAAATTGCAAATCAATGGGATAACCTTGACGATAAAGATCGATCAGATGCCCTTGAAAGTTTGACTAAAGTAAATAATCAGGCTTTAGATAGAAACCAGAAAAAAGCTGAAGCTGATGTTGGTGGTTCGGATAAAGTTCAATCAAGCAAAGTTACGCCTGATGGGACAACCATTGTTGTTATGAAAAATGGAACAACTAGGGTTATAAGTGCAGAGGGAACTGAACTTAAAGGTAAGGAAAGATCAGCCGCAATCAGAGCCTCAGAAGAGTTTGGGGCAGAAACCCAAGGCAGTAGAGCGCAAGCTAGAGGTGTTGGAGAGTTAAGTGCTAAACAAGTTGGTCAAGCCTTTGCAGAAGTTGGCAGGATCAAGAAGAACATTGGAAACATTGATGAGGCTATTGCCGCAATTGATGCTGGTGCAAATACAGGCGTAATTGCAAGTAGGTTTCCAAACATAACAGCGGCATCAATACAGCTTGCAAATGTAAGACAGCAATTGGGTCTTGATGTGATTGGTTCAGTTACCTTTGGTGCTTTGTCTGAGGGTGAATTAAACCTTGCATTAGATACAGCATTGCCAACTGGTTTAGCACCCAAAGACCTTAGAGTCTATTTGGTAAACAAGAAAAATGCTCAGACAAAACTTGCTGGCTATTTGTCTAAACAAGCCACTTATTTATCAAAGTCGGGCAACTCATTGGCTGGTTGGTTGGAAAAAGTAGACAACGAAGCAAATGTAGCGCAACCAGAAATTCCTGCTGGAGTTACTGTTAAAAGGAAAAATTGACATGGATAAATTCACTTATGAAATTAACATCCCCAACAGCGGAACTTATGAGGTTGAGTCAGATCGTGAGTTGACAGATGCACAGGCATATAAGTATGCCTTGCAACAGGCAGGACAAACAACTACTACATCCCCTGCACCTCCTGTTAAAGAAGATACATCTCCTATGTTTAGTGCATTTAAACGAGGTCTTGATATTACTTCAAGGGCAGTTCTTCCTACAGCAGTTGGTGCTAGTACTGGTGGTTACTTTGGTGGTGCGCCGGGTGCTTTACTTGGAAGCGTATTAGTTCCTGCTGCTGATGTAGTTGGTAGCGTTGCTAATCTTGCAATGTCTCCATTTACAGATTACAGATTGATGCCAACCTCTCAAGGTGTTCAGAACTTAATGACAAGGGCTGGTTTTACTGCTCCTCCAGAAGAACAAACAGCACCTGAAAGAGTTGCTAGTATTGGTCTTGAAACCATGACAGGTGTTGGAAAACAACTTCCAGCATTAGCAAATTTGGCTACTACGGCAGGAACACAAGCTGGTAGAGAGTTGGCTGGTAGGTTAGCAACAGAGCCAGTAACTCAAGCAGTTGTAGCACCAACAGCATCAATGGCTGGTCAAGGTGTTTATGAACTGACAAACAATCCAATTGCGTCTTTTTTAACAACATTAGGAACATCACTTTTAGGTATAAAAAGACCTAAGACACAGCAAGCAGTGTCAGAAGATGCAATGGGAAAGATTGCTCAACAAAGATATGACGCTTTAGATAAAATGGGTTTTAAATTTAAAACACCTGAATTTGTTGCTGATATGAAAAATGTCACGGCAGATTTAAGGGCTGAAGGATATACGTCAACAGGATTTCCAAAAATCGCTGGTGCAGTAAATGAATTAACAAGTTCAACTCAACCTAAAGATTGGACTGAGTTGCAAGCCTTGAGAAAAATCATTCGTGGGGCTCAAAAAAGTATAGACCCTGACGAAAAAAGATTGGGTTCTATCTTGTTAGATGGGTTTGATAACTACTTAATGAAAGTTGATCAGACAAAAATTGAGGTAGGTGACTCAAAAGTTTTGAGTAAAACTTGGGCTGAAGCTAGAGATGCTTATTCCAAGATGAAAAAGTCTGAAATCTTCACAGATATGCTTGAGGAAGCAAAATTAGATAAGAGTAAATTCACTCAATCTGGTGCTGAGAATTCAATGGCAACACAGTTAAGACAACTCGCCAAGAATGACAAAAGAATGGCAATGTTTACATCAGAAGAAAGAGATGCAATTAGGAAGGCGGCTGAAGGAGATAACGCTCAATATCTCTTAAAGTTCTTTGGTAAATTTGCACCTACTGGCGTAATTACTGGCGGTGTTACTGGTGGAATAACTTACCATGACCCATTTACAGGTGCTGTTATAGCCGCAGCAACATTGGCGGCAAAAGCTGGTGCTACCAAATACAGAATGGGTACTATTGAGGATTTAGCAAATCAAATGCGAACTGGTAGTAAGCCTGTGGTTACTGGTGGTGCAACAAGAGTTTTGCCAGCATTAGGAACTCAAGCTGTTATTCAGTCTCCTAGTCTTTTCAATCAAATGCCAGCAATTGACATTTTGCGTGAGCGAAGAATAAGAGAGATGCAACAAAGCCCTACAGCCAGAGGCTTGTTTTCAACCCAATAGGAGACTGAAATTGATCCAATCACGTTATGCCTCATGGCGGCTGGTCTGGTCAAACAGATTCAAGCTGGTTGCGAACTCTACAAGCAAGCTAAAGAATCTTTTGTTGAGATTAAAGCCACTGC
>Ga0208975_1001059_pt1 | contig 12167 bp, 11 predicted proteins | sample GreLakmeER78MSRF_FD_187700 | JGI IMG/M metagenome (GOLD analysis project Ga0208975, IMG submission 187700) | Freshwater lentic microbial communities from great Laurentian Lakes, MI, USA - Great Lakes metaG ER78MSRF (SPAdes) | ecosystem: Environmental > Aquatic > Freshwater > Lake | place: Great... | reverse complement strand
GGCTCCGTTCAGGTATGTTCTTACGAATTTAGGCTTAAAGTCTGTAGAGAATCCTAAGACATCTTGAAAAACCAGTGCTTGTCCATCTACGTCTAATCCTGCTCCGACACCGACAACTGGGATAGACACTGCGTCTCTAACCGAGGCACCTACGTGTTGTGGGACAGCCTCTAACACGATAGCTATGCATCCAAGCTTATCAAGTTTTTTGGCTTCTTCAATGAGACTTAGCTCACTTTCAATAGTTTTACCTTGAGCTTTAAATCCACCGATTGCATTGTGGTGAGATGGTGTAAGCCCAATGTGTCCGATTGTAGGAATACCTGATTGAGATAGATGCGCATAGAGCTCTTCGTTTCCAGCAACACCCTCTATCTTGAGTGCATTGGCTCCAGCCTTGATTAAGATTTCAACGTTATCCATTGTCTCCTTCATCCCCTTTCTATTGCTCATGAAAGGCATAGCAGCAATAAGGAATTTATCTTTAGCTCCTTTTCTCACCGCTCGGGTGTGCATTGCAATGGTTTCTACATCAGAACTCAATGTGTCGCCATGGCCATGCATGACCATAGACGAACAGTCACCAATTAAAATACCACTTACATCGGTTTCGTTAAGAATCTTTGCGCTCCAGTAGTCGTAAGAAGTAACAACTACAATTTTCTTTCCTTCTGCTTTTAACTTTTTGAAATTTTCTAATACGCTCATGATATTAATCCTGGTAAGTAAAAAGATTTTTCAAAGTAAATTTTAGCCCTAAATTTAGATAATCTGTAAAAAAATAAATTTTCTTTACTGCCCTTCCCATCCAGCAAAGTGGCTCGCTCTATTGGTCTCGTTAATTGGATAAATTGACCCCTAAAACTCGGTAAAAGTCAGCATTTTTGCTATAATTCCGCTTCTTCACGGTTTTATCGTGAGGTTCTATATGGCCAGGTAGCTCAGTCGGTAGAGCAGCGGATTGAAAAGCGTGCCCCAAGTTTCAAAGCCTCCACAAACCATACCTATCAAGCCTCCCAGCCTTTCTCTGTAAATCAAAACACTAAAAATTCGGCATTGAATAAAAGATAGTGGAGAGAAAACTTCTACACACTTCTTGAATAAAAAAATTCGGTAGACCTTTTTTCACTTTGAAATAAAAATGCTTAGCGTCTGGTAACAGGACGCTAGGATATGAATAATTTACAATCCTTTTTCAAAGAAGAACAAAACCGCGCAAGCCAACTACACCATCTTCTTGATGGCAAAATCACTTTATACATCAGACCAAAATCTGTTCACTGGCAAGCTCGCATCACATTGCCTAGTGGCGAATATATAAGATTATCAACAGGTCAATACGATCTAGACGAAGCTAAAACCCAAGCTGTTATTTTATTTGAAACACTTAAAACAAAAATCAAAATGGGCACACCTATTCGTGCTAAAACATTCGGCGATGTAGCACGTTTAGTTCTTAAGGATATTCGCGCATCCAAAACATTAAACAAACATAAAAAGATTTATCGTGATTATGTTTTCGTGATTAAAAAATACCTACTCCCATTTTTCGATAAGAAAAAGATTGCAGAACTCACAGCCAATGACATCGCTGAATTTGAACAATGGCGAGTAAGTGTAATGGGGAAAATTCCTAAAGCCAGCACACACTTGAGAAGTCGTTTTACCAAGTAAAAGTTAACGTCTAGCAAATCGACGCTAAATACTTGTATGTATCGTTATCAAGTTTATGTGAAGGTTAAAGGCTCAATGGTTAAGACCATCATATTTGCTGATAACGATATACATGCAAGATTATTAGCTCAATATCAATTTGGAATAAACAATGTATCGATACCACCGCAAAGAATTGGTAACTGAAATGAGAATGTATGAAATTAAGACGATTAAACCATTAACGCCAGATCAAGCACGAGTTAAATCTATGCAGGATCAAGTTAAAAGAACACAACAAGCAATCAAGACAGAAAAAGCTAGGCAGAAGATCAAAGCTGGTCAAGACCAATTGAAGAACATAGTCTAAATAAACTAGACTACAATAGTTAGCAATAACTAAAGCTATTAAATATGAGTCTCCTCAGTTTACTTGAAGGTCTTTTGGGTGCTAAGAAAGTTGAAGTAAACAAAGCTACCCAATATAAAAAGAAATACGATCCCAAAGATCGTATTAGAGAAGCTATTGAAAAATTCAGCTCTAAAGATATTGAAGTTACTCCAGACTACAATGAAGTTATTAAAGCGATTGATGAAAAAGATCCTTTAATATTTGTAAGTGGAAGAGCTGGCACTGGTAAAACGACATTAATTGACTACATTAGGGATTATCTTAAGGCTAATGTAATTGTCGTAGCTCCAACTGGTGTCGCAGCTATCCAAGCTCGCGGACTAACGATACATTCTTTCTTCAAATTCCCGTTTCATGTTGTTTTTGATCATAGCGTTAAAACGATGCATGATAGGGATCTTTATAAAAATATAAAGCTTCTTATCATCGATGAAGTTTCAATGGTTAGATGTGATCAGATTGATGGTATCGATTTATTTTTAAGAAAAAATGGCCCTAACCCAAATGCAATATTTGGAGGCATCCAAGTCATATTCGTAGGTGATTTATTTCAGCTCCCCCCAATCGTTAAACAAGAAGATGACAAAACACTCAAGCTAGAAGGTTATAAAAGCTCATCTGGTCATTACTTCTTCTTTGCAAAAGTCTTCCAAGAACAAAAAATGACAATGATTGAATTACAAAAAGTGTTCCGACAAAAAAATGAACATTTTTCTAATCTACTGAAACATATAAGAGTCAATGAAGGTGTTGATGATGCTATTAAAACTATCAATGAACATTGTTATAAACCAAACGAACAAAAAAATGATTTAGCAATCACATTAACAACAACTAATCAAAAAGCAGATTCAATAAATAGCTCGGAATTGGCTAAATTAACTGGGTTTAGCTGCACATACACTGGAATTGCTCATGGATCATTTGATATTAATAAAGAAGGTAATTTACCATCGCCTGCAAGCCTCACATTAAAAGTTGGCGCGAAAGTTATGTTTACTGCTAATGATGGAGCTAAAAGATGGGTAAATGGAACGATAGGTAAGGTCACATTCTGCAAACCAGATTGTGTAACTGTTGAATTCAACAATCAAAAAGTTTACGTAACGCCGCATGAATGGAAATCAACTATATATAGATTTGACGCTACAGAAAATAAAATTCTTGCGGAGGTTGATGGAAAATATATACAAATGCCATTGATGCTAGCGTGGGCTGTAACTATTCATAAAAGCCAAGGCAAAACTATCGACAATATTTTTGTAGATCTTGGAAATAGAGCTTTTGCTTCTGGTCAAACCTACGTTGCTTTAAGCAGATGTCCAACACTTGATGGAATTAGATTAGAAAGACCAATTACCGCTAGAGATATTTACATTGATGAAGAAATAAGAAATTTCTATATTAATAGTTTTTAGATATCTAGCTTTGGAAGACCTTTAACAATTTTCATTGTTTCTATACTTACTGTAATCATTCTTTGAAGAAGCTCTAAAGGATATTTAGGGTTATTCATCGTTTCTACCGCCCAACTATTAGCATCATTAATAATTCCACTATCCTTGTCTGTCCGCAATATTTGTCTATCTATTACCCAATCTAAAGCTGATTTTCCACAAACAATATAACTATAAGCCTCAATAGGTATATTAGAGATACTAATAAAATTATTATATTCAATTGTGGTCAAGTCTTTATCTTTACCATTTTTTTTATATTGCATTTTCTCTATTTTATACATTTGATCGGTTGGAGTATTTTCAGCAACATTAATAGAAACAGGATATTTTTCTACTTCATCATAATTCAAGTGTAGATTTGACAAAGATTTACCAGCTTTTGAAAAACTATAAAAATCTTCAACTGTTTTTACACATGGTATGCGAGGCAATTCCTTACTTAAATTATCCTCAAAGTAATCCTTATACTCTTCGGAATGAAATAACCCGTAAATATAATAAAAAATATCTTGCTTAGTAATATTTTTATTACCATAGAAATCTGAAAAGTAATTTAAGCCATCTGCACTTATAGCTTCTTTTCTTGCTGGCACCTTATCTTGCTCAATAAAAAGTTTTTCAGTTTTGTTTAATTCGATATTTTCATTCTCAAAGTAATACATTGGAAAACACTGGCCATTATCGATTAATTGAAGATCAGCTACTGAATTTGTTATATAAGCGGAAAAACCACTTCTCGCGCCAATACCACTTATACATATAATTAAATTATCAGAACTTGCTGTTGGAAATAATTTCGTATTAAGTCCTACAATTTCATTAACTTCTCTACTAAAATAAAACCACTGCTTTGTAAATGGTCTATAGGTCGCTTCAAATATATTAGCTTCATTAAAGCTCTTTGTTTTTTTATTCGCTAAGGATTTTTTTAGCCCTAATGACCAACTAATTTTCTTAGAATCATTATTAATAAATTCATTTATGTCTGGGCATTCTTTTTCGTTGAGGTTTTTTGTAAAACTTAAATATCTATCTTTTTCTTGATTATAAAAATTAATTAAGCTAGAGATGTTGGCTGCCAAAGATTTTTTAGAAAAGTTATAGCACCATGCGTCTCTATTAGTAACTACGCCAGGAACATATATATCAAATATTTTTTTCTCGTTAGATTTGTTGTTTTTTGATCCAATCAAGATATATTTTTCAATATTTTCTATACGTTTGTTTATCCAATCATTATGAGAATTAGGAAGTAATTTTTCCCATTTATTTCTAGATGCTATCCCATCAATAGATTTATACTCATCAATAATATTTAGTTTTTCGTCAAGTTTTAAGTTATCTCCAATGTCACTATAATAAATATCACATTGAGCAGATTTATTTGGATTTTTTATAAAAAATGTAATGGCTATTCCAGTCATGCTTCCACTGTCAAAGATATTATCTCCTTCTCCAGCTCTTCCTTTACTTAATATATTTTTTCTTATATCTCCTCTAAGATTAAATATATAGATTGATGTAAAGTCTTTAGACAAACACTTTCTCATACCCTCCATTGCTGGTTTTTCAATAAACCCATTTCCTGAAATATAAGCTACTACTCCTCCATTTTTGACTCGTTCAGTAGCCCAGCTTATTGCTTTCACATAAGAATCGTATAATGATTTTTTTCCACCCTTACCTGCATTTTTAAGGTATGTTTCACTAATTTTTTTATCAAGAATCGGATAGCTTAAGTTTTGATTATTATCATTATGAGATTTTTGACCTGAAGAGTAAGGTGGGTTTCCTATAATTACTTTTATATCCAGCTTTTTTAATTTTTTTCTACGCTCACTATTTTTAACAAGTAGCTCGTCTATCAAATCTTCTTTTTCATATAACTGAAAAGTATCTGTTAAACAGATTCCTTCGAATGGTTTGTATGCTGAATTAATTAATGAATGATAAACAGCTTCAATATTAATAGCTGCAATATAATAAGCTAGTAATATTATTTCATTAGCATGAATTTCTTCTTGATACTTGTATGTTAAATCTTCTTTATTTATTAATCCGCTTTGAAGAAGTCTAGTTATAAATGTTCCAGTCCCAGTAAATGGATCCAATATATGGATACCTTTGCCACTAATGCTAGTGTCAAATTCTTTTTGCAAAATACTATCAACACTATTTAATATAAAATCAACCACTTCTATTGGCGTATAAACTATTCCCATTCTTTTCGAAAGATCAGGAAAGGCATTCTTAAAAAACTTTTCATATAATTCTTTAATAATTTTTTGTTTCTCACCTATGCCATTAATACCCGAAGCTCGTAATTTAACGCTGTCATAAAAAGACTGTAAAGTATCAACTTCCTTATCTAGCGAATGCTCTTGAAGAATATCTATAATTGTTTGCATAGCTAAAGACATTGGATTTTGAGATGCGAAGCTATATTCTTCAAATAGTGCGTCAAATACAGGCTTCGTAATTAAATGCTGGGCAAGCATTTCTATAATTTCTTGATCGCTTATACTGTCATTAAGATCATCTCTTAATTCAATTGCAAACTTATTAAATGCATTTATCTCTTTCTGATTTTGTTTATTTTCAATAATTGCTTTTATTCTGCTTGTATGTGTTTTAGCAATTTTGGCAATATCATTTGCCCAATCTTCCCAGTGGCTTCTATTGCCACATTTTTGAACTACTTTTGCATAAATTGCCCGTTCAATTTCTCCAATGTGAAATTGAAGTTCGCCACCTTTGTCTGGCGGAGGACTTGTGCCACCAATTTTGTTTTTACCTTTAGCTGGATTTTTAGTTTTCCCTGCTGTGCTTGGTTTTCTAGGCACTTTATCCGTAATCGCAATGACTTCCATTTTGCTAATATCTTTACCAATTAAATCTAATTTGTTAACCATGGCGTCAAATCTATCGTCATGACTTCTTAAGGCTTGAAGCACTTGCCAAACAACTTTATATGTTTGATTATCATTTAATGCTTCATGGGCTTCTTTATCTGCAGGTATTACAACAGGCAATACAACATAGCCTCTTTTTTTACCTTCTGATTTACGCATAACTCGGCCAACTGATTGAACAACATCAACTTGAGAGTTTCTTGGCGTTAAAAATAAAACAGCATCTAAGGCAGGAACATCAACACCTTCAGACAGACAACGGACATTAGATAATATGCGGCAAGTATTTTCTGGTATCTCTGCTTTAAGCCAGTCAAGTTTTTCTTCTTTTTGACTTGCATTCATACCACCATCAACGTGCTCTGCTTCGCATATCAATTTATTTGCAATCGCTTCTTTATCTTCTTCTTGTTCTTGGTAAGACCTAACTACATCTTCGAAAATGCTAGCTATATTTTTTGAGCTAACTTTATGCGTTCTCGCATCTTTTTGAGGTTCAATTACCTGACAAAATGCCACTGCTCGCTGCATTGGCTTATGATCATCACCCAAATCTTCTTCCGTGCCTTGTTTACTTAATGCTTTCCAGCAACCAATAATCTTTGCCGCATCATCTACTTTTAACTGATTATTTTCATCAGCAAGCATTCTTTGAAGTCGAGCATTAATGTGTGCTTCATCTACTGCTAATACTAAAACTTTGTAATCAACTAAAAGATCTTGCTTAACAGCTTCTGAAAAAGTAATGACATACAATTCTTTTCCATAAAGTTTTTCGTCATCCATTGAACATAAAGCCACGTTATCTTTATCAGCCACTGCTTTAGCCATTTCACCGTATATTCTCGGTGTAGCTGTCATATAAAGACGCTTTTTAGATTTAATAAAACTTGCATCATGAACTCTTACAAAATTACTTTCTTCCTCGTCATCAAAAGTCGCACCAGTTGTGCGATGTGCTTCATCACAAATAATAATGTCAAAATCTGCTAGGCCAAATTCTTTTTGAGCCGCGCTAATAGTTTGGATTGAATGGTAAGTCGAGAACACAACACTCATATGTTGATTGTCGTGTCTTTTGAGAATTTCTTCGGCTAATCTTTTGGGTTCGGTAGTGGATGGATATCTAAGTTCGTGAGTAAACGTTTGAACAGTGTCATCTGTTTTCTTTCTTTTTTTACCTACATCACTGTCTGAACAAACAGCAAAACTATGAAGAGCTATGGCACTTTCTTGGGTCCATTCGGTTAATGTTTGAGAAAGTAGTGATAGTGATGGCACTAAGAATAATACTCGGCCACCTTTACCCGCAACTGTTTCGGCAATTTTCAAACTTGTGAATGTTTTGCCTGTTCCGCAAGCCATAATCATCTTGCCGCGATCTACATTTTCAAATTGATTTACGACAGCTGTTAAAGCGGACTTTTGATGATCTCTTAATTCTTTTTTCTTTTTAATTACAACTTCTTGTTTTGGTTGGTATTGCGACCAATCAATCTGGCTATTATCTAAATCGTGAAAATCTATTTTGGTGACTGGGGGATTTTGATCTTGAAGTGCATCTTCAGCATGCTCGCTCCAATTATTTGTTGTGGTGACAATAATTCGATGTGAGAATATTTTCTTACCTGAGGCTGTAAAGAAACTATCAATATCAGCTTTTTTTACAACATAATCTTCATCATAAAACTTACACTGAATTGCATGATATTCATTTGTGCCATTAGTAAGAGCTACTAAATCGATACCAGTATCTCTTTGATCTAAGTTTTGCTCTTTTGCCCACTCAGAATAAGTCCACACATTGCTATATAGATCTTTATAAGAAGCCTCATTTCTTAGATAGGCTTGTATTAGCTCTTCAAAATAAGTGCCTTTTTCTCTTTCTGTAAGAGAGGAAGCTCGAAATTTATCTAGTAGTTGCTGAAGTGGTGACTTTGCCATATCCATTAATGTATTACATTTTGAGGCTTATTACATGCTCAAATTAGTAATTGACCGTCCCTTTAAGGGACGCTATAAATTTATCTAGATTTCTTTTCTAACTTGAAATTTACTTTGTAGGTATAAAACTCAATATTATTAGCTACAGATAATGCACGATGAATCTTGATATCATCTTCAAAAGCGATGATTACACCTCGCACACTTTGATTAGCTTCTGCCAACTCTTCTTTAACATAACCCATATATCTTTGAATTTGACCTACAACAGCGTCACTTGCTCTACCTTTTTTTAATTCAACAACAAGCAATTCTTTCTTATCTTTGCTGATTGCAAGAATATCGATTGGTCCTGTATCACTAGGATATTGCTGACCTACAATTTCACCCTCTTCTTCAAATATATCGAAATCCTTACCTAAGTCTGTGTGGTGCCAGTTTTGAATAAGAAAATCTTCAAGATGTTTTTCAAGGGCAAATACACTTGGATTCTCAATAGTTGCGTCGGTTGAAATTAATGTTGCAGGTCTTGAGCCTAGTAAAAGAGATTCAATCTCTTCTGCATACTTAGTAATATTACTTACAGTGCCAATACTACCTGAGGAGTTTTTAAGTTCTTCGCTCATCACATCGCGAGCAATTTGCTTGGGAAACCAATTTACAGATCGGCGATGGGGGAGAACTTTCCCGCCATGATAGAAATAATCACCGGTAACTTCTCCAACGTAATAACTACCCTTCCCATCGGGGCATAAAACGATATCACCGATTGTGATACCTTTTGTTATGGTGTGAAGCATGCCACACGCTAAACCAGCAGCAACTTTTGTTTTATCAGGGTTTTGTTGTAGGTAAATTGGAATAGTTTTTTGATTAAACTCGCGCCAATTATCAGGTAACTTTCCAGTTAAGTCATACTCATATAGCCAGCCAGCTCCTATGACATTCATCTTATGGCCTTCTTCGGCATAGATGCTTTTCTTACCTAACATGATGCGATAGTAGTTCTTCATTATTTATATAATCTCAAAATTCCAAAGTGGGGATTTAAGCCATGTTATCAATAGTCTGCATAACAAGTTAGCAATATCTACAAAAAAAACTTATTTTAGATTTATCCTAGATTACAATGAAAAAATGATTAATGCGATTATTTTCGATACTGAAACTACAGGTAAAAACGAAGCAGTTTTAATTGAAGCTGCTTGGATAAGATTAGATAGTATCAGTCCTTTTTCTATATCCGAGAAATTTAATCAACGCTACAACCCAAAAAAACCAATTGAGCTGGGTGCGCTTGCTACCCATCATATCCTTGATGAAGAATTAAAAGACTGTCCCGATTACTCTGAATTTAGCTTACCTAATGCTACTGAATACATCATTGGACATAATGTTGACTATGATTGGAATATCGTTGGCAATCCAAGTATCAAGCGTATTTGCACTTTGGCTCTATCAAGACGATTATGGCCAGAGCTAGATTCACATAGTCAAAGCGCAATGCTTTATTTTGTAGATAGGCATAATGCTCGTGAAAAACTTAAGAATGCGCATTCAGCATTAGCTGACGTTGAAAATTGTGCTTTTATTTTAGAAAAGATTGTTGCTAAATTGGGAGTAACTACCGTTGAAGAGTTATGGACGATTAGTGAGCAAGCTCGCATCCCTAGCCATATGACTTTTGGCAAACATAAGGGTGTTGCTATAGCTGACATACCAAGAGACTATAAAACTTGGTTGCTTAATCAAGATAATGTTGATTCGTATTTGCGGAAGGCTTTAGAAAATTGAAATATGAAATTCATATCTCTAATGCTTCTATTAATCTCATTCAATGCTGTATCGGAACAGAAATACAACCCCTATACAAATAAATTTGAAACCGTTCGGCCTGGAAGTCAGTTGAAATACAACTATATGGAAGAAGAGTGGAAATATGCTCCGCCAAATTCAAAATTGAGATATGACTATTTGAATAAGAAGTATGAAATGGCTCCTAAAAACTATACAAACAAATACAATTACATCGAAAAAAAATGGGAAATGACTGATCCTAAAAGTAAGCTACAAAAAAATCCATACAATAACAAATTTGAATTTGTTGCACCTTACAGCAGTGAAATAGACCCATACAAGAGCGATATAGATTGAAATTACTTTAAGACTATATGATTAATCCTGATTTATTAAAGTCCTACAAATTAGCTAATTACCACGTAGATGCATCACCTTCGTTTATCCTAAAAATTGGTATACACAGTCCTGAGTTAGAAAGCATATATAAAACATCTCATAAACATACCGCAGCATTTATTACTGCTTTTAACCCATATAGCCAAGAACTATCAAATCAAGAAAACAAAGACCGCAATCATAAATTAGAAGAGTTAATACAGTCACTTGATTTTGATTACATTCATGGAGAAGGTAAATGTGGCGATGGGGACTGGGATGGAGAAAAGAGTTTCTTAATCTTTGGCATTAGCGAAAAACAAGCATCTGAGATAGGTAAAGAGTTTGAACAAAATGCTATCGTTTGGTGTGACAAAGACGCAATACCTCAATTACTATTACTGAAATAATACGTCTATCCTCTAGACGCTGCGCTTTTTGAAAGACTAAAGGTCTAGTTACGGGACACTAAAAAATAATAAACTAATTATTGCAAATTTTTTTAGAAGTATTAATATATACATAACGCCAATTTGATTCGATTGCAGGGCGTAATCTGCTAAAACGAACTAGTAACCCGTTTTAGCATTTAGCTGAATCGGGTTTTTTGTTTTATACGGGTGGATTTAACCTCAACTTGCCACACCCAGACAATTGTCAAAGTGGCTAAACAAGGAGAAGTAGAATGACTATATCTAAAAAAGACCAGATATCTTATTGGTCATCAGAAGCATTTCTTAACCAGTATTTTTCCCAACTGAAATTCAATGAAAAATATGCTAAAGCCACAGGGAGTATTGCAGGGCAAATGGTTAGGAATCCATGGACAATAAAAATTAGAGAGATTACTTTTAAGTTTGTTAAAGATTATGTGAAAAAGTATCATCGCCTCCCCGAAGGCCAGCATGTTTTTAATGTTAACTGGTATGCCCCTAACGCAAAGTGGTTAAAGGAAGTATTACTTAAAAAGCAAGTAGTGACATTCCCTAAAGATATAGATTTTTTAGAATATAGAGAGGAGAATTAACTTATGAAATTACTCACACTACTTTTAATGCTTGTTTCAGTTAACTCATTTGCTCAGACTATCTATAAAACGATACCTGGCACACCCTTTAAGGACATCACAGAACCAGTCATGGTTATCGACAAGAACGTGATATACAAAACTATACCTGGCACACCTTATAAGGATATTACTGAGCCTTTAATGGTGATCGAGAAGAACGGCATTTACCCAACGATACCTGGCACGGCTATCCGTGATTACTCTGAAATGCCTGGATTTGTGATTGAGTAAAGAATAGGGTTTTAATTCCAACCGTCAAAACTTTTGACACTTCGTCCCCAACCTCAAACGTCCTTTTAAAAGACACTTAAGAATAAGGGCTAAATTCCCTTAAGAGCCCTTACATCTCGCATCTATTGGCTAAATTCACCCCTAAAACTCGGTAAAAGTCAGCATTTTTGCTATAATTCCGCTACTTCACGGTTTTATCGTGAGGTTCTATATGGCCAGGTAGCTCAGTCGGTAGAGCAGCGGATTGAAAATCCGCGTGTCGGCAGTTCGATTCTGCCCCTGGCCACCATTCAAATTTTAAAAAAAGCATT
>Ga0208975_1001058_pt1 | contig 12179 bp, 14 predicted proteins | sample GreLakmeER78MSRF_FD_187700 | JGI IMG/M metagenome (GOLD analysis project Ga0208975, IMG submission 187700) | Freshwater lentic microbial communities from great Laurentian Lakes, MI, USA - Great Lakes metaG ER78MSRF (SPAdes) | ecosystem: Environmental > Aquatic > Freshwater > Lake | place: Great... | reverse complement strand
TGGTATTGGCCACACCCTGCGAACTGGAAGGTGGCCTCGACGCCCACCAATCTCTCAGCGCCCGGCTGCATTCGCTCGCCGTCCCACCCAACGACCTCGCTGATTATTTCCCCGCCACCTTGCGCCTGGCTGGATCTGTTTTGACGTCGATCAACAACTCCATTTCGGAAGGCCGGTGGCTTTGCACGCTGCAAATCTCGCTCGGCCTCGTTGCCGAAATTTGACACCCGCAATTTAACGAAACCCACCAACCATGCCATCAACAACTCAAACTTTTGGAATCACCGGCATCTCGAGCTCCAGTCTGCTCGTAAAGTCGATGGAGCACACCAAGTCAGCGCAAAAAACGGAACTCCAAGGGCCGACTGGTGAGACCGCCGCCGTTGGCTATTATAAATTCAAAGAAGAGCTTTCCATCTCCGCCGTTGGCGATCTCACAGCAGATCAAACCGTGGGCGCTACCTTGGCTCTCAGTGGGGCTCCTACTGGCACGTGGAAGATCGATTCCATCTCCACCAGTCGCTCGCTCGAGGGCTTTGCCGAAATCCAAATCTCAGCATCTAACTCCTAACCTATTATGGCCGCAAAATTCTACTCCACGCAAACCACCGAATTCGGAATGTCCGACGAAGACGGCATGATGGTGCAGTCTTTCTCCTACGACGTTTCGTCCGACAAAGCCGAGGTCATGGACATCAACGGCGACATCGTCCAAACGCACCGCTTCAACAAAAAGGCTTCGATTTCCATCGAGGGCCTTGCGTCTTCATCGGCCTTAGTGGTCGGCGACGAGATGGCCTCTATGGCCAATACCGCGATGGGCCAACTCGACGGAACGATCCTCGTTGATTCTGTGGTCGTTTCCAAAAGCTCAGACGGATTTTCCAAGGTCAAAATTGCCGCAACGCAATACGACCTCCAGCTCGCCGCGCAATAAAATCCCTACGCCGCTGGCTCCCCGGCTAACCGGGAGCCGCCCCTTTTTTTGAGAAATAGAACCCGAAATAATGAACCGCTCATATACTTCCACAGGTAACCTCAAAGCCGCCTCGGCACTCGCCACGCTCGGTTTTGACTTTCACGAATCCACTCCCTGCGTCCGCATCGCCCGCGAAGACGGCAAGGAATCCAGCGCCTACTGGGTCGCCGAAGATGGCCCCCGAGGCATGCGCGCCAGCAAGGTCATTCATTGGATGACCAAAGGCCACGCCGAGCTCGAGGAGTCCGATGCCGAGCACCCCGTCAATTACATCCGCGCCGGATTTATTAACCGCGAGCGTCTCATCGATCTCCACCACGACACGACCCGCACCATCGAGATCCGCCGCAACGGCAAAATCCTTCTTCTCTCCGAAAACGCCTCGCAGGAAACGCGTCAAAAGTTCGCCAAGTTTTTCTAAAAACCAAAACCAAAAAAATGAAAACAAAACAAAAACCCACCGACAACGATTTTGCAAAAGACGACGAAGTCCTCCGCGAGCGAGGACTCACAGATGGCCCCGTGCAAGTCGCCAAGATCACACTCCGTCCGATTACGCCCACCTCATTCTCGCAGATCATGCGTCGCGGCATTTTTAACGACGACAAGGGCGACCCGCTCCAGCGCACAGCCGGGTATGTCTTTTTGCACTCCGAGCCGAAAGATAAGATTCAAGCGGTCGTCAATAACGAGCTCCTTTTCTGGACCGCCGTGGATGATTGGCTCGATCAGAACCTCGAGCACCACCTCGACATGGCCCCATACTCCGACGCCATGTCCGAAGGCATCTCCCTCTATCTTGCCGCCAAGAGCGAAGCGAAACACCCATCCTCCGGAGGGAATAGCCTGGGAAAGTAGCCAGCCCCAACTGGATTTCTTCCTACGTTTACCGCCTCGCAACGCTGACCGGTTGGAGCTTCAACGACATAATGAACGAGATCCCACTCGCCGCCGGTCTTCAGATCCTCGATGCCGATTGTTTTGCGAAGGATATTCCGCGCATTTACTCGAACGACATCGCCACTTCCAAGGTGGACGCCCTCGATGAGATCGAGGCCGTCTTCGATAAACTAAAGGCATTTTGACTTTAAGGGCATAAGTATGGCGGCACCAAGCATCCAAATTGACAACCAGAAATTTCTTCGGAAAATGAAGAAATACGAGGAGATTGTGGGCAAAGAGGTCGGCCAGATTGTCAATAATGCCGCCCGCCTATGTGCCCTCGAGTGCCTTAAACTCACCGCTCCGAAAGACAAGCAATCAGGAGAAAAACAAGTTACAAGCGACCTCCGCAATCTCTTCACGATTGTCAATCCCACCTGGTGGAAGGAAGTCACCAAAGGCACTGCCTTTAGCTCCGGTGGCGCGGCACTGCACAATCGCTCCGGAATAGTCTGGGCAACAGATAAGCAGACTCAGGTCTCCGATCTCTCAGCCGCCAAGGATTGGCACAAGTCACACAAGACCGCCGCAGGACGCACCAACCGCCTCGGCCTCCTTGAGCGGGCTCTCGTCAAGCAAGCCACATATCGCAAGTATCTCAAAGAGACGATTACCAAAGTCGGCCTCGCCAAAGCGGGATGGGCCATCGTCGCCGAGAAATGCAACGCCGACGTGCGCGAGCCCCTCAAGGGCGTGCCGTCATGGGTCAAGCGCAACATGCCCAAGGCCTCCGGCAGGGTCTCCGCGCTCATGCAGAAAGAAGGGTTTGGATTTTCCATAGACATCACGAACTCCGTCGGCTACGCCCGCGCCACCCTCGATGCCGGTGGCGAATCTTTCGCCGTCAACCTCGCTAAAAAGAAAATGATTTCCATGATGAACCACGCCATTCGCTTTGAAAAAGCCAAACAAGCCGATCTCCAGCAATGAGTGACATCACCGTCACACTAGCAGCCAAGGACGAAGGCCTGAGCAGTTCACTCAGCGGCATCACCAAGAGCATTAACGATGTCAGCACAAAAGGTGTCGATGCAGCAAAGAGCTTTGATCTTTCTTTTGGTAAAATAGGTGCCACAGCCGTCCTCGCTGGTGCCGCCGTAAAGGTCGGCATGATGGCCGTCGAGCTCGCCACCGCAGCCGCCACCAAGACCATCGCCAGCTTTGGGGCCGCGCTTGACATGGGCGGACGCCTCAACGATCTCGCAGACCGCACCGGCATCGCCGTCGATAAAGTCTTGCTCCTCGAGCGAGCCTTTCAAAACTCAGGCGTAGGTGCGGATTCTCTCGGGCCGATCATCAACAAAATGCAGAAGGCCATCGTGGACGCCGGAGACGGCACCAGCGCGGCGGCATTTGCCTTTTCTAAGCTCGGCCTCTCCCTTTCAGCCATCGCCTCCCTCTCCCCCGAAGAGCAACTTCGCACCATCGGCAAGGCCATCGCAGGCGTGGAAGATCCCGCCATGCGCGCCGCCCTCTCCATGGATATTTTTGGGAAATCCGGCGGAGCACTCAACCAGGTATTCGCCAATTTCGACGGCGAGATAGAGACGGCAAAACTGCAACTCGGATCATTGCCGGACATAATGAAAGCGGGATCGTCGCAGTTTGACCGCATCAGCGACAACCTTGTCGTCGTCGGTGGTAAATTCATCGAGTTTGCCGCTGGCATCATTGACAAGGTCAAGCCCGCCCTCGACGCCGTGACTACGGCTCTCTCAATGTTTGACGCCGCAAAGGCGGGTCAAGAGATCGGTGCTTTTTTCGTCGGTGCCGGGGAGGGAATGAAAATGTTCCAGAGTGCCGTGGATTCGTTTAAAACTGGAAACTTCACTGACGGATTCAAACTAGCGTGGCAGGCGATCAAAACGCAGTCGATGGAGACGGCAAACAGCGTTTACACTAACATCGTCGCCGCATTTAAAACGGCAGGCGATTTTATAGCGTCGCAGTTCAGTTCGTCCGGTCCGCTTGTGGCATTGTTCCAAGATTTCGCCAGGCTGATTTCGGGCTATATTTCGGAAAAGCTCTACCTTGTCATGGCCGAATTTATGGACGCCATCGGCAAGTCCGGCATGGCCGAATCATTCCGTTACCAAGCCGACACCGCCGCCCGCGAAGTCCAGACGTCACTGAACGCCATCCCGATCCACGCCGAACTCACCTCCGAAAAAGCCAGCGAGTCGATGGGCAATATCCCCGAGACATTCAAGGCCAACATGGCAGGAGTTAAGCCGCTTTTTGATACCGTCACGCAAAAGCAGGAAGAGATCGTAAAAGGCACCGATGCCATTATTTCTGCCGATGAGGCATGGGAGAAGCAGGCGATGGATCGCATCAACAAAGATGTTGATGCTTCGCAAAAAGCATTTAAGGAAAAAAAGGCCAACCAAGAAACTCTGGCAACAGATCAAACCGCCGAAGACGAGCGGGCTGCCAACGCTGAAAAAGCTAGGCAGGAAAAGCTCAAAGAATCCGCAGCACTCAAGCGCGAAGAGGTCAATCTCCAGATCGCCATCTCCAACGCCATTGCCGATGGCGATACAAAGCAAGCCGAGGCGCTCAAAAATGCAAAGGCCCTCAATGCCACAATCCAAGACCTCATCAAATCTGGCATGGGCGGAAGCGAGGCCACAAAGATGGCAAACGAAATGGCCCGAGCCGCCCGCGAAGCCGACCGCGTCAAGAACTCACTCGGCACGAAGATCGGCGAAGACATTAAAGGACGGCAAGAATCCGAAGCCGTTGACCCAGGCGGGAAGCTACAGAAAAAGGCGCAAGAGCAGATCGCGGCGGGCCAATATAAAGCCGCCGAGGCAACAGGACGCCAGTTGGCAGATCGCGAGCTTGACACGCAAGTAAGGGGCACAGGGGCCGACCGAGATCGCCGATCACCTTCAGACATGATCAAGGATTATTACGGCGAGAAGGCTCCAACCGGATTGACTGACAAGGAACAGAAGGAGCTAATCCGCCAAGCTCGAGATGAGGGCCAATTTAAAGACACGTCAAAAATGACCGATCTTTCAAAAAAAGGGTTAGATCGATTTGCTGATCTTAAACCTGGGGAAGCCGAAGCTGGCGCGGCCCCGCGAAGAATGGGAGATCCACCCACCGAGCAGCCGGGTCAACAAGGAGAAAAAGGCGGCAGTCCGGACAATAAAGGTGCTAAATCTAGTCTCGACTCCATAGTGCAATCCATCCTCGACCTCGTCAAAAAAATCGAACCCAAACTCCCAACCGCCGCCCTTGCGGCTTAAAAAAAGCCATGCCAACCACACTACTCGGCACATTCCCTGTTTTACTGCCAGGCACCGCCTCGTCCGTTTCGCGCAATGGCTTAAAAAAAACCACTGGTTCTATTTTATTTAAACCAGGACAAGAAGGCGAGGCGATGACCTTGGCCTCTTCGCTAGGCTGGGTTTTTCCAGTCGACCCACAAGTCCGCACCACCGATATCGGTCTCATGGAGATGTTTTTTGACGCCTACTCCGACACGGGTGCGGTCACGGGTGTATTCGGCACGGAGGTCATCAACCTCTCAAAATCCTTTCAATTAGTCATTACGCCCCCGCCCGGCAGTCCTGCCCCACCGGTCACATACAACTGGACGATCACGGAAGTTTGGATTTTGGATTCTTACACGGATTTTAAAGTTATAACTGCGGCAACGAGTAGCCAATCTTTGCCGTTTTCGCAGAGCTCGCTTTCAAAGCGAATGCTAAAGCGCATGGAGACGGGCAGACGGCCAGTCGGAGGCGAGAGCAGTTTGACTATCTCCTGGCAGAACTTTGTTAGCGGAGTCACGCGCCGAAATTTCGGAACATTCGATGAGGTCGATATTATTACCACGCTGGAGCCCACAATTTCATGAGTAAATCAAAAATGCCCGTAACTTTTGCGGACAAAGTTAGTGCAAAAAAAGGCTCTGCCTCTGGAGGCTACCCTGCGCAGATCTCGGCCAAAGATCTCGATTCTAATTTCAAGTATGCGTGCCTAGAAGTCGAGGCCGATACCAAAGATGGCAAGCCGCAGCCATTTAAAATCGACGAGTTCACAGGCGAGGGCGGGGGCTCTCAACGCCGCCTAGTTTTTAACCCCGCCGCGCCAGAGAAAAGCGCGGTTTTTACTTTTTCAGAAAACGCTTTTTCCTGGCTACAAGCCCCAGCGGAAGGCACGCACGTCTTAGCCTGCGTAGACGGCGCATTTGAATGGATCGCCACGGAGGAATGCTGACACAAGTCTTAAGTATTAAGTTTGTAAGTTTTAAGACTGACCACCGAGACAATCACGCAAACCGCCACTTTAAACTTAATTCTTAAAACTTAAAACTCTCTTCCATGACTTTCGGCCTCACATCCACCGGAGCAGTCAAAATCAAAACCGACGGCACTCTCGGCCTTCGCGCTGTGGAGTGCGCGTGTTGTGTTATTACTCCTCCCGGCTGCGGTAACGTTAAAATCACAGATTCCGCTCTGATAGCTTTATTAAATTCGGCAACGTCTGGCTCGTTTAATTATTCACATGGCACGGACTCCGCGCCATTGTGGACACCTACTGGAGCTAACACTTTTATCGCCGAATGGAATTGCTGTTTCAATAACCCTGAAGGGTGCAATAATTGTTTTCTTGTTTGGGAATATGGGTGTGGACTAAGTTGGGATGGCTCGATTTTGGGACTATATGCTTTTGATTTTCCGTGGGGATATACTGCAACTCCTGCAAATGGCCAATGCTCAGAGTGTGATCCTCCAGTTGAGTTACAGATATCCATAAATGGATTTCAAATTTTAATGGGCATGAACTTTGGTTGTGATATGGGGTTGCCAATATCTCCGGTATCAATAAGCCTAACATGAGTCCGCAATTTTTTAATTTTGTAATGTCGTCAGCAGGCTTCGCTCGCGCAGGCTTCGCGACCACGCCACCCGAAGCACTCGCCACCCGCGAAGCCACCTGCCGCGCCTGTCCCGAATGGGACGCCGCCGCGCTGAACGCCACGGGCCGTTGCCGCAAATGTGGATGCTCGACTTGGGCGAAACTAAGAATGGCAACCGAGCGATGCCCAATAGGCAAGTGGGATGCTGTGGCTCCCGACTTAAAACTTAATTCTTAAAACTTAAAACTTCCCACCCCCTCCGCGACCCCCGCGCCTCCGCGTGAGCCCTCCCCGTCTGCTTTTGACACCCCCTCAATGCAATAGCATGCGTATATTCATAGACATCGATTCCCGGAAGATTCTTACCACCGCCACCCGCCCCGCGACCCGTCTGGAATTTAAGCGCCGGGACAACGATGCGTTCGAGGTGCAGTTCCTGCGCGACGGGGCCGTCCAGACGCTGCCCGTCGGCACGATCGCCCGCGTGGGAGTGAAGGCCACGGAGGATTTCGCCGGGGAGTTTCTAGCCACCGACACGCTCTCAGTCACAGGCACAGGCACGGAGACCGTTTACGCCGGAGCATTTAACCTCAACACCACGGCACTCGAGGCACTATTTCCCGAAGAGCCCGCCAGCATCACTGCAATGCTCGAGGTGCAGTGGATGAGCGGCACCTCCGTCGGTTCCTCGCTGACGCTCCCGGTAACGATCTTCAACGATGTCATTCGCGGCGACGAAGGCACACCCGCAGACCTGCCGATCTTTTACACCAGCCAGACATCCAATTTCCTTGCCACCCAGGCCGAAGCAGAAGCAGGAAGCGACAACACAAAATGGATGTCGCCCTTGCGCGTGGCCCAAGCCATCGAAGAGCTCGGCGGCGGCGGCGTCTCGTCATGGAATGACCTGACCGACAAGCCTTCCACATTCCCGCCATCGACTCACACGCACCCGCTCTCAGCCCTCACGCAATCCAGCGCGACGAGCGGCCAAGTCGTCACATGGTCCGGCACCGCATGGGTGCCGCAGACGCCAAGCGGTGGCGGCGTCACCAGCTACGAAGACCTCACCGATATCCCCAGCACCTTCCCGCCAGAGGCCCACACGCACACTTTTGGGACGACTGCTGGAACCTTCTGCCAAGGCAACGACTCGCGGCTTTTGACCATTACGGGCGGCATCACAGCCATCGCCGTCGTCGCCACCATGCCAGCTTCGCCCAGCGCAACAACGCTCTATATTGTCACAGCATGAGCGTGACGCTCAAGCAAGTCGTGTGGAGCCGACTCGGGGCAATCTCAGCCTCGGATTTTGAAGAGTTTAATAGTATGCGGGTTTCGTCCTTCGGGGAACTTACATATTCTACAGCGGTTATATATAAGAGATGGTCTTTTAGTCAGCCGACCTTTTCCTCGCAATTACTTCAAACCGTAAACTCTTCTGGCGCAACTTTTGTAAAATGCCTAGAAATAGGGTCTGGTAATTACGCTTACCGGATACATGCTGGCATTTACACAAGTGTCTCAGGTCAGCTCTATACATTCACCGCATCGACCAATAACGATCTTGTTTATGGATTCGATGCGACTAGCGACAGATATCTCGCTTATTCTGCACATGCGCAGGGGCAAACATCTCAGGCCGTTTCATACAATGAAAAATATATAAAATGGGGGCAGATAAGCAGCGGAAGTCCAACTCAATTTATTTCTTCAAAAACATATAACAATTTCAATATAGATTTTGCGGGCGATTGTTCTTTGTCCAGAAACGGATTGTATTGCGTTGTATTTGGAAGCTTTAATTCTCAAAAAACGATTACCGTTTTTCAAGGCGTCTCAGGGTCGGGAGCTGTCCGAGTTGGCGCAAACATCACTCTGCCAGACTCGACACTTTATTCGGTTAAAATAAACAACTCTGGAACGCGAGTTGTGGCGATGGGTTTAAATACAATCCGAACCTACGATTTAATCTCTGGAGCATGGACTCAAGTCGGCAGCACTATCAATTTTCTCCAGCCCCAAAGCCAATCTGTAATATCGTTATCTGCGGACGGGACAATTCTCATTCACCGCAATTCGTTTTATGTGGACACTTTTTCATGGAGCGAAAAGTGGGAAAAATTAAACAGGATTGAGATTCCGCCCCCCTCTGGCTTTACAACATATGCAGGGGAAGAAGGTGATATTTCGGCGGGGGCTGAATACCTCGCTTTTGAAATTTACCCGACAACTAGCTCAAAAGCTGTAGAAGTTTACAAAAGCACGATTTCAGAAGTTACCTATTACGCCCCTGAAATTATTGCGGGTCAAAATTTCAGTCTAACTGCAAACGCAAATTTCAGCGGCACACCTTCTGTTTTGGCAGATGGCTTGAACCGACAAATCACAGCATGGTCAGCCAGCGGTCTGCCGCAGGGGTTAAGCATAAATGCTGCAACTGGTCTCATTTCCGGTCTAGCCACTGCCGAGGGAACCTTCACCGCCACCATCACCGCCAGCGGGATAGGGGGGACTTCAACGGAAACAATTTCTTTGTTGGTCAGTTCTGCCTTTAACTACGGGGCTCCCCGTGTTGCAGCCGTCTACGCAGGCACGACCGCAGCGCAGGCGGTCTATTACGGCCCGCAACTCCTCTGGAATGTTCCGGGCTGGGAGCCCACCGATTTCTCTCCATAGAGCATCACCGGCCTTTACGATGCGACGACAGGCGGCAACCTTGTTACGACAAATTCCGCCGCCGTCCGGCGCTCCGCTCCGCTCCTGACCTAGTTCCGCGCCCCCCGCGCATTTGACATCTCGCCGCCTCGTAGCGGCATGAAGTTATTCATCGACATCACATCTCGGCGGTTCGTTAAGTCGGCGGCAAGCTCCGCCGCCCTCGCCTCGCTCACGCTTAAACGCCGCGACCTTCTCCCCATCGAGATCCAGTTTGTGCAACGCGGGGCCGCCGTCGCCACGCCCTCCGGCACGACCTTCACGACCGCACTAAAATCCACCTACGCCGATACCAACTTCCTCGCCCTCGCCGCCAGCGGCGTGCTCGATCTCAACACCATCCCCCTCGAGGCCGCCTTCGCATCCTCGCCCGCCGTAGTCACCGCCCTTCTCGAGGTCCGCTGGACCGCCACCGGCGAAGCCACGCGCACCGCCACTCTCCCCGTGGAAGTGCAAAACTCCGTCATCCTCGGCACCGAGGCCACGCCCATCGCCATGCCCGACGGCAAAGCCACCCAACTGCAAGCCGAGGCAGGCACAGACAACTCCGCCTGGATGACCCCGCTGCGGACCGCGCAGGCCATTCTCCGCCTCGCCGCCACGTCCTGGGAGTCGATCACCGGCAAGCCGACAACATTCGCCCCTTCCGCGCACACGCACCTCAAAGGCGAGATCACCGGCTTAAATGCCGACCTCGCCGCCCTTGCCACAGCAGATACCGGCCTCGGCCAGAGAATCGACTACCTCGCCTCGAATCTGGACCCCGCCGCGCTGGACAGCATCGCCGAAGCCGCCGCCAGCATCGGCACCATCCAGACCGCCCTCGACGGTAAAGCCACCGCCGCGCAGGGAGCCAAGGCCGACACCGCCCTCCAGCCCCAGGCAGTCAACTATCGCGGCGATTATAACAACGGCCTCGACTACACTTACGGCGACGTCGTCACCTACACCGACGGGCTGGTCTACAAAAGAGTTTCAAACCCGAACAATCCCGGCTACCCACCCGGCCATTCTAGCTGGGCGCTATTTTCTGCCACGACCGGGTCGCCCGCCTACGATCTCTGGGTATCCGCCGCGCTGGCCAGCAAAGCCGCCGCCGTCCACACGCACCCCGCCACGGACATCACCGGCCTTTCCGCTTTCATCGTCGCATCGGCCCCCGGCCTCAGCATCAACACCACGGTCCGCACCGGCGACGGCACCGCGACCACATTCCTCATCGACGGCCTCGTCAGCTCCGACCCCGAGCATGTCCTCGTCGCCCTCAATGGCGTCACCCAGACCCCCGTCACCGACTACACGGTCAGCGAAGCCAGCGGCACGATTACCTTCGACGCCGCTCCCGCAGTCGGCACCCAGATCGCCGCCACCGCCCTCGGCCTCCGCAGCGTCCAGCCGCCCATCGATCCGACCCTTTACCTCTTCGCCTTTGCCACCAGCACGGACGGACTCACGACCTACAGCGGGCGACTCCTCAACGCCAACCGCCCCGCCTTGCCAGCCCTGCCAGAGACCGCCACATCGTGGACCGTCCGCCGCTCCACGACCGACGCCGCCGGGCGCGTCCTCGCCACCTCATCCGCCACCGGATCGTGGCTCAACCGGGAGACTCTCGTTTTCGCATGACAACAATCACCGAGAGCAACCTAACCCAAACGCTCGACCTCTCGAGCTTCGACCTCACGCTGCCAGGCATCGTCGTCGAATATCCCACCCGCTCCAATTTTCCCATCACCGGCAAATCCGACCGCCTCTACATGGCCCTCGACGAAGGCATGCCCTACCGCTGGTCGCCCTCCGCGAGCAGTTACGCCCTCATGATCCCGATCATCGATTGCGGCAATTTTTGACAATCTCCCTACCACGAACACCCAACCAAAACCAACAACACTAATTAGCCATGCCTAATCCAATCATCAAAATCAAACGCGGTTCCGGCAGTCCGGTCTCGCTTCAAGTCGGTGAAGTCGCCTTCGACTCCACAAACAAGAGTTTTTTCATCGGAACCGCTGAAGGCGTTTTGCCAATAGCGGGCGAGCACATCTTCGCAAAGAAGACCTTCGTTTCCGACGCCGTAGCCGCTGAAGCAGCGCTTCGCAGCTCAGGCGACTCGACACTCACCAGCAACCTCTCGAGCGAAATCAGCCGCGCCACCGCAGCCGAAGGCGTTGTAGCCGCAAACCTCGCAACTGAGATCAGCGACCGCGCCGCAGCGATCAGCTCTGAAGCCTCCACTCGCTCCAGCGCAGACACGACCCTCGACGGCAAGATCACAACGGAAAAAGGCCGCATCGACGCGATCCTCTCCGCCGCAGGCGCAAACTCCGACACATTCGCCGAAATCGTCAGCTTGATCAATAGCGTGGATGCCACGAACGATTCCGCATTTGCCGGTTATGTGTCCAGCAACAACGCCGCACTCGCAGCCGAAGTCTCGAACCGCACCAGTGCAGACACAGCCCTCGGTGGTCGTATCGACACCGTGGAGTCCGCCGCGACAGCACTCGCCACCCGCGTCACCGCAGCCGAGGCAGACATCAACACCGAAGAGAGCGCGCGCGCAGCCGCCGACACGACTCTGCAAAGCAACATCACCGCCGAAGCAAGCACACGCTCCAGCGCTGACACGACTCTGCAAAGCAACATCACCGCTGAAGCGACAAC
>Ga0208975_1001056_pt1 | contig 12188 bp, 17 predicted proteins | sample GreLakmeER78MSRF_FD_187700 | JGI IMG/M metagenome (GOLD analysis project Ga0208975, IMG submission 187700) | Freshwater lentic microbial communities from great Laurentian Lakes, MI, USA - Great Lakes metaG ER78MSRF (SPAdes) | ecosystem: Environmental > Aquatic > Freshwater > Lake | place: Great... | reverse complement strand
CCCCGGTAGCCGGATTGAGTAGGGCGGACACCGTTGGCGGTTTGTGTCGTTCCGTGACGCCGCTCCTCCACGTCGGGCATGGAGGTCTACCCACGTTCCCGTGTGTTGCCTCTGATCGGTTGCGTGCCGGTCGGGCCTGATGCCCACCTCGTCCGTGGGCTGTCGTGATCGGTTGTGGAGTCGGGACGGTAGCAGACGGTCAGTCGGCCGTGCGGAGCAGGGCGTCAGAGGATTCCCACAGGATGCCGCTGAAGCTGATGGCCTGCCAGCCGCGATCGGTTCCGGGTCGGATGAAGAGCACCGGGTACCACATTCCGTCTTCGTTGGCGAGAGGGTGTACCTCGAGGGGCTTGATCGGCTGTTGCCACGGGTGGTTCATGATGGGATCCTTCCGAGGCGTCTGACGATCGCCTCCATGTCGTCGGGGTACCAGATGTAGACCTCGGCTCCGGCCGCCTTGAGCGCGGTGAGCCAAGCTTTCTGGCCTGCCGAGATCCGGCCGCCGTCCTTCTTGAGCTCGGCGAACACGATGTCGCCGTACACCGGGCGGACGAGGACGAGGTCGGGGAAGCCAGGGTTGCCGGACAGCGGTGTCGCCCACCGGCCGGGTCGCACTTGGGCCGGACGGGTGTGCATGACCATCCAGCCGCGCATCTTCGCGAACTCAATCACCGCGGACTGGAACTCTGCCTCGGTCATAGAAGCCTCGGGAGGACGCGAATGTCGACGAGGTCTAGGTCGGGGATTTGTGGCGTGTCGACCTGCATGAGACGGCCGGGAGCGTGTGGGCATGGTTCGCCCTTGCGGAGGATCGGGAACGTGGGAACGAGCTCGTCGTGGATCCAGCCGCGGATCTTCACTTGGTCGCACGCGAGAACGCCGTCGATGCTCATGTGGGCGAGCCATAGGTAGCAACAGATGAGGAGGTATTGGTTGCCGGGCTTGTAGCTCGGAGCCCATGCGACCCACGTGTTCGGGTCGTATCGGTACGTTCCGCATTGGGTCTTGACTTCGGCCTTGTAGATGTCCTCGACGATGATGTCGTGCTGGAACTTGGGGCCGTGGTCGGCGTTGATGAGGAGCTCGTTGCGTAGGCAGTCGACAAGCGCGGCCTCGGCGATGAACCCGGAGAGGCGTTGCGGTTCCTTCGGGAACGGCGAGTCGCGGAGCATCTGCACGCCCCATGCCCGGTGGTCGTCGGTGATTGTGGCGAGCATCAGAATGGATGCTCTGTCTTGAGTTTGTCAATCATGGCCGACGCTTCACGCTTGGACAGGGCTCGAGGATCGCCGTCGTATCTCAACGAACGGAGAAGCTTGATCTGTGCGTCGGTCGGGCCGTCGCCAGACGGTGCCGGGGCGCCACCCATGCGCTCCACTTTGCCCATCTCCTCGCGTGAGGGACGCTTCCCGGCCGCGTAGATCCAGTTCGCCATGGCACGGCCGATCGCGCTCGTCTCGGCGTTCTCGACGTGGCTTGTTGCGTTGACGCCGCGGTCAGACTTCTCCTCGTAGGCGTGGCCGATCGCGACCGGGTGCGTATCGTCGCGGTGCCGGTACACGTCGGCGCGGAACAGGATCGCGTGGTCGTCCATGCGGACGATCTCGGTGGCGATCCGGCCGTCGGGATGCGCGGCCCAGAACAGGCCAAGGCGCTCCTCGACGGTTGCGTAGGACGAGAGGTCAAATCCCACGGCGTTCCTCGGCTCGTTGTTGGATGCGGACGAGGTTGTGAAAGTGCTCGGCCTTGTAGCACGGGAAGCACCACACCGACCACGATCCGGGCGACCAATGGAAGATGTCGTCCCCGGCGAGCGGTGCGCCACAACGACAGCACGCTCCGGCGGTCGGCTTCTTGAGGGTGGGCCGGTCAATCATTGAACCCTCCGAGCTTGAGGGCGACGATCACCTCACGGGTGGAAGCGGTCAAGTATGGCAGGCCGCCGGGCGTCTCCTCGAGCACGCGGACAAGCTCGTTGAGCGCCTTGCGCATCTGGCCGCGATGGTCGGCGAGCGTGTCGACGACGAATGTGAGGTTGCGGATCGTGTCGGACTGGTCGGGGTCAGTCATTCGGGTCTCCTTGGTCGGTTGTGGCGGAGCATAGCGGCGAGGTGTTGCACCCTTGAGGATCCTCACCCGTTCGCGGTGGGAGGTGCCTCCCCAGACGCCAGCCATGTCGGGATGCTCAAGCGCATAGTCAAGGCACGCTTGGCGGACTGGGCATCGTTCGCACACGGCGACGGCTTTCTTGGTGTCGGCGGCGCCGAGCCTGCCGGGGCCGGGGAAGAAGATGTTGAGATCCATGTCAACGCATTGGGCGCGGAGCATCCACTCGGGCCGGTCAATGTTCACCGGCATGGACGCGACCACGGCTCCCAGCCGCACCCACGGTTCGCCTCATGCCAGCGCCAGATCTCAAGCGCCATCGCAAGGTTCACTTCCGGGTCGTTGATCCGTTCCCACGATCCGAACAGGTTTGCGACCTCGTCGGCCCACACCTCGTTGATTTGCATGAGGCCGTGATCACCGCCGTTCCACCTGTCGTCGCCGGGGACAATGTTGAGGCACCGGGATTCCTGCCACATCTCCTCGAGCACGTTCACGAGCTCCTCCTGAGGCCATCCGACCTCGAGGGCGAGCGGAGCCCATTCTTGGCATGGGGTGTCGATCGGGAGGTCGACGGCGGCGAGGTCGGCTTGCAGGGCGTCGTGCGCCGTCGTGGTTGTGGACAAGGTTGTGGACGTTGTGGACAACGGGGTGGACGGGATCGGGTTGATGACCACGGTGCGTGGCGTCGGCTCGGTCACGATCGCCGGGGCGGTCTGTGGGTCGTCGTCGAGGGTTCGTTGCAGGATCTCGGATCCTGCGATGAGTGTCATGATGCCCATGGCAACAATGACGACAACGTCGGACAGTCTGGTTCTCATTGGGGTCTCCTCAGGTCGGGGTCTGGGACGATGTTGGTCTACCGAATCGGTGCCGGGATGTCACGCACCGAACATTCGGGCCCATGTCGCCGGGCCGACAACGCCGTCGGGCTGGAGGGCGTTCGCGGTCTGCCATGCCTTGACAGCCGCCTCGGTCTGGGGGCCGAACTTGCCGTCGGCGACGACGCCGAGCCGGGTCTGGACGAGCTTCACGGCCGCGCCGCTCGAGGATCGCTTGAGAGGCCGTCCGGGGTACTTGGGCGGTGCAGGTGCGGACGGGGCGCTAGCAGGGCTCTGAGGGGCTTCTAGGAACCTCTCACGGACGGGTGACGCGTCTGCCCATGCGTCTCGGGTGGTTTCGACGTGGATCCAGTCGTGGCCTTGGCCAGGAGACTTGTCAACCCACCCTCGTCCGGCTTCCCAGTATCGGGTGCGCTGGTAGTGGTGGATTCGTTGGATGCCCAGCTCGGCGGAGTTCGCAACGAGCCATGGCAGGATCTCAGCCTCGAGGACAATGATGCCGGGGCCGCCGTGCCGTTCACCGAACCCGAGGTCAACGGCCGCGCCGAACGCGTGCGAGCTCCATGAGGTGCCACCTCGGATCGGGCGTCGGCTGTAGATCCCGAGGCTCTTGAGCTTCCATTGGCCGTGGCAGTACGCGGCGAGCGCTTGCAGGTTCGGGGACGCGCCGTCGTAGGGTGCTCCGGGCTCGAGGCCGCGGTTCCACGACTTGAAGTGACTGGCTTCAGCCATTGTCTTGATCCTTGTCCTTGTCCTTGAGGCCGTTGGACGCGAGAACGCCGGACAGCGCCCCGGTCATGAACAGGACGAGAGGGTTGAGGGTGGCCCACGCCGACTCGTCGTTCGGGGACACCTCGAGCGGTTGAACGACGAACAGCAGGCCGTAGAGGAGGGCGCCGACGGACATCATGAACGTGAGGCCCAGACAGATGCCGATCGCAAGGATGAGTCGGGCTTTGATCTCGGAGTTGGTGTAGCGCTTCATGGGGTGGTGGCTCCTGTGCTTGTGTCGCATCGTTGGGCGGTCGGGGCGGTCTCACAGTTCTCGCGGACACGGTCTGAGCATCCTGCGACGATCCAGATGGCGACAGCGCCCAGCAGGACGACGAGGATCGCGGCGGACTTCACTACGCGGCCTCATAGTTGAAGTTCACGCGAATGAAGTCTGAGGCCGCGGCGGCAGGCCACGGTGCCGCGTTCGTGATGACGCTCGACGGGTTGCTGTAGTACATGACCATCCGCGACGTGGTGTCCATGACCAGATGTCCGACGTAGACAGCTGACGCGGACGAGTCGAACGCCTGCCAAGTGCCGCAGACGACGCCGGACGCTTGAGCAGTCACAGGGATCGAGAAGTAGTAGACGCCGGATCCGGGGTTGACGCCAGACGTACCGAACTGGACGGATCCGACGCCGTAGATGAACTTGTTGATCCGACCGTAGCGACCTGTCGCCGTTGAGCCGGTGCCGAGCGTCGGGTTCGTCGTCGAGGCCGTGAGCGCCGGAGTCCACGTCTCGAACGCCGCCCCGATCGTGTTGAGGGTCGCGGCGGTAAGCACTTGTCCGCTCGTCGTGCCTGCTGTCCATTGGGTCGCCATCTAAATCACCATCCGAGTCTGTTCGTGTTGAGAATACCGAACGTCGACGAGTTCAAGGTGAACAGGTCATAGATGACGGTCGGCGAGAGGTAGAGCGTGAAATCTGTCCGGCCCGGGACAGCTGAGCAGGATCCGCCCTCAACGACGAACGTGCCGGTCGTTGACGATCCTCCGGGCGGCGTGTAGGTGACGCTCACGGTCTGACCGGCGAGCGCTGGCATCTGATCGAGGAACGTCGTGATCCGTGCGTCGAGTTGCGGCTTGTCGTTGAACCGAATGTCGGCGTACAGCGACTCTTGGGACAGGACGGCGGCGAACCAGTCGGTCTGAGCTTGCTGTTGGGCGGTCGTGTTGAACAGCACTTGCCGGTTGTAGTTCCGCTCATAGTTCGAGGGGCTGGACGCGAACGTCGTCCCGACGGTCGTCGAGGTGAGGTTCACCACGTTCGGATAGTTTGCGTTCGGATACTTGCGAGTCAGCCCGTCATAGAGGAGGCCGCCGGAGCCAGTGGTGACAAACTGGACGCCGCTCGAGGCCGGGGCCGCCGACGTGCGGAACTCGATCGTCGCCCCGTCGTACCAGTAGGTTGAGTTCTCGGTTTGCAGGAGCTCGACGACGCGCTGTCCGATGGTGGTCGGATCGAACGCGTCCGAGACGGTGGCGCGACCGTCAACCTCGGTCGGCGGAGGGTACGGCGGAACGAACGGATACACCTCGTTCGCAAGCTTGATCGCCTGCCGGATCGCGTTCGTGGTGCCGATGATCGGGTCGTCGTTGACGTAGAACAGGGACAGCATCCCGAGCGCGTCAATGCCGGTGATGGTGGCGGTGTTCGCCCCGGTTGCGATCTCGTCTTGGAATGTGACCTCGACGACATAGAAGTAGAGATCGGAGGTGCCGAGGTTGTTCTCAATCTTGATCTGGTCGCCCTCGTTGATGCTGGCGGCCTGCCCGGTGTTGTTGCGGACGGTGAACGTGCAGGTGCTCCCGGTCGGCGTGTCGAAGTAGGATCCGCGGCCGAAGTTGAACGACAAGGATTGGGTGATGTTCGTGAACGACGTCGCGCCGACGGTGATCGTCCAGTTGATCGTGCTCATCAGCCGATGGCGTTCGCTGGGAGCCGGTTGTTGAGCCGGACGTACTGCTGGAGGGCCGCGACGACGGCGTTCGGGTCGGCGGAGGTGACGGTGATGTTGATGGTGTTGCCACCCATTGAACCGGCCTTGGACAACGGGATGACGGCCTCGGGCCCAGCCTCGCCGATCATGGCGATGGTGGGGCCGGTGACGATGCCGCCCTCGGCGAGCATGGGGATGTCGGGCACGTCGAAGCCCTTGCCGCCGATGCCGGGCACCCAGCCCGGAACCTTGAACGACAGCTTGCCGATCGTGTTGTTCCAGATTGAGGCGACCCCGTTGAACACGGTCTTGAACGCGCCGTAGATCACGTCGATGTAGCCCTTGACTACGTCGACCCATGCGCGAACGACGGTTCGGATCGTGTTGAACACTCGGGTGCCGATCGCGGCGAATCCGTTGAATACGAACTGGATGTAGTTCCACCAGATCTCGAACGCCTTCTTGAGGCCGTCGATGATGACGCCGAAGATGTTGAACTTGGCTTGGAGGGCGACGAGGGCCGCAATGATGCCCAGAATGATGATTGCGCCGGACGCGACCCACAGCGCGGAGAATGAGGTGGTGAGCGCCGTGTTGAGCGCCAGCGTGACGGCTTGGATCGCGTTGTAGACCGCGAGCCCGGCGTTGATCGCGATGATCGCCGCGGCGAGCGTCCCGATGACGGCGGCGATGGTGACGACGAGGCCGGTGTTGTCGCGGATGAAGTTGCCCATGGATTGAAGCTTGGGGAGCAGTTTCTCGATGATGGGGAGGAGCGCAGCTCCGATGCTTTCCTTGGTTTCTCCGAGCGCGATCGAGAGGCTCTTGAACTTGCCTTGGGCCGTGTTGGCCTGCTTGGAGGCTTGGTTCTGGAATGTTCCGGCGAGACGGCCGAACACGGTGTCGGCGTCCGCACCCTCGGCGATGAGACCGGCGAGCGCCGGGTCGAGGCTCTTGAGAGCCTTGAAATTCCCGTTGTACGCCTTGGATAGGGCGTCGGAGACGGTGGCGAGATCCTTCCCGGTTCCGGCGGAGATGTCGAGCGCCAACCCGAGCAGGTCTTGGGCTTGGGCGACGTCGCCGGTTCCGCGGACGAGACTGTCGAGGGCTGGGCGGAGTTCGTCGTCGGTGACGGCGGCGGCGATGGAGGTCTTGGAGATGAAGTCCTCGACGGCGTCGATCTGTTGGTCGGTGGCCCCGGTGACGTTCTGGAGGGTTGTGGCAAGTTTCTGGGCGGCGGCGTCGTCCTCGGCGAACGCCTTGACGGCGTCGACGCCTGCGATCGCAAGTCCTCCGAGGGCGGCGGCGGCCGGTAGGGCCGCTTTCTTGATCGCGAACGCGGCCTTGGCGCCGTTCGTCTCAAGCTTCTTGAAGTCGGCGATCGCCTTGTTGATGCCGGACGGGTTCCATTCGGAGACGAGGGGGAGGGAGATGGCCACTAGCTGAAGTCCTTCTGCGCGTCGGCCATCACCTTGTCAATGATCGGCTTGAGGGCACGTTCGGCTTCAGCTTGGAGGGCGTCGACGTCACGCCACATGAATCTTGACGCGTCGCCGAGACGTGAGCCGAGCGCGGACGCGAAGTTGGGTCGGCGGCGCTCGATGGCCGCGCGTGACTGGGTGCCTCCGGCTTTGCCGGCCATGTCGGCGATAGCGACCGGGGCGCCCTTGGTGACGACGCGCACGACCGAGACTTGCTCTACGCCGGGCTGGCCCACACGGCTCCGAGGCTTGCGCGTGTTGAGGTTGATGACGACCTTCTTGACGTTCTTCCAGCCGGTGCGGCCGTTGTTGCGCATGCCGGACAATGGTGGAGTGCCGGGCACACGGTTGTTGATCGTCGTGACCAATGGTTCGGCAGCTTTTTTGATGTCCTTGAGAAGCGCTCGACGAGCCGCTGGGTCAATTTTTTGGAGGTTCTTGAGGGCTTGCTGGAGGCCGTAGGTGTCGAGATTTGTGGTGACGCTCACTTCGGTCCTCCTTTTCTGTCCTCGTTGATTGCCTCGACGACTGTGGCCAGATCGTCAATGTCGAATGGTATGTGGGGAGGCCAGTACCCAGTGACAGCGCACACTTGTGCTAGTTGCCGCCGGAAGCCTCCCCGGTAGGGTTTGCCGTCTCGCTTTCAACGACTTCGAGCGTGACGAGGCGCTTGATGAAGTCGTCGAACATGGCTGGGATCGTGACGCCGGCTTGCTTGCTTGCCTCGTACGCCATGAACGCCAAGTCCTCCATGCCGATGCCGGCGGACTGGATGTCGGATGCTTTGCGCTTGAACTTGCGTTCCCAAGTGACGATGACGTAGAGGTTCGTCTTGACCTCGTATTCACCTTGTCCTTGGTCCACCTTGAGCGTTAGTTGCATCGTTGTCCTCCGTCGGTTGTTGGTGACTGGAGGGTACTAGATCACGGTGCCGTGATGTCGCGCGCCGAGGAGCCGCCCTTGAACAGCGCCTCAACGACCGACAGCTCGCCGACGGCCGACTGGATCGGGGTGATCTTCTCCAAGTAGCAGTTGGTGATCGTGTACTCGGGGTTCGAGGCGGATTCGGTGGTGCCGGAGGGCGAGATCACGAGCGTCGCCGCGGTGCCCCAAGCCGAGTACAGGATCGCCTCGACTTCGCCGGCGCCGTACGAGTTGAACAACGTGAGGGTCACTTCGTTGTTCTCAAGGCCGGCGGTGAACACTCGCGCGGTGCCGCCGAACGCGGTCGTCTCGAGCGCCTCCTTGGTGAGGCTGATCTCGCACTTGGAGCAGTTGTCGGTGAGGTCGGTGGTGGTGGCGCCGACGGTCAAGTTGATCGTGGCGTTCCCGAGGAATGTGGTGGTGGCCATGGTTGTGTCTTTCTGTTCAGGAGCGTCGAGCGCTCATTCTCACGGTGAGGTCGTATGCCGGCAGTTCTTGGGTTCCGACGACGGCCACGGTGGGCCGGCCGGAAGTGAACACGACGCCGGAGTTGAGGATCGTGTCCACGGTAGTCAGGATGTAGTCCGTCGAGTCTTGGTTGCCGGGTGGCGCTCCCAACACTCGGATCGTGAACGTGAGGTCGGCGACGGCGTTGACGAAGCCGGCGTTGAAGTTGTCAAAGCTCGGAGGCTCGACGAACACGGACATGGGTCGAGCGTTCCGAGGGTCTTGCACCGGGGCGAGACCGAGCGCGTTGAGCGCGTTGACGAGCGCCGTGGTGGCCTCGACGAAGATCCCAGAGCCGGCCACACTAGGCCACCTGGCTTCGGCGGATGCCGAGGAGCTGCTTGATGCGGCCCATGGTGAGGCCGGTCGGCTGGTTGACGGTCATGTCGGAGAACGACGCAAACGAGTCGACGCTTCCACGTTCACGGTAAAGGCTTGCCGCCATAAGCGTGGCGCCAAGTTGGGCGGACGAGTCCGGGGCCGTGGCCGGTGCGTCGTGGTAGCCGGCTTGTTGCCGGGCACGGAAGCAGTAGGCGTTCGCCGCCGAGACGCATGTTGCGATGTAGGCGGTGTCGTTGGCGGTGGCGGCCGAGATACCCAAGAATTCGGTGACGAGCGCCGACGTGGTCCACGTGCATGAGATCGACCACGTGAGTGTGCCGTTGGGGATGACGGCCGCGCGCGCGATGTCGTCGCCGGCGTCGTAGAAGAGGATCTGGTTGAGGATGATCTCGTCGTTGTTGAATTGCAGGTCGCCCTCGTCCGAGACCCCGACGAAGAGGCCGGTCGGGATCGCGAACGCGGTCTGTGTGCCGTTCAACGTCGAGTTGCATCCGGCCAACGTGAACGTCTGTCCGACGCCGATGTCCGTGGCTTCGAGGGTCTGAATCACGGCGTAGTCGTCAAGCCTCATTTGCTCGATGACTGTGAATGTTGCCATGACTCAGACCCTCGTCCTTTGCGTTGCCGTGCTTGGGGATCAGGTGAAGTTGACGCGGACGAACTTGCTGGCGTCGATCATCAGCGTGGCGAAGTAGCCGCGCCATGCGATCGTGCGCGAGATCGTCGAGGGGTTGTCGATGCTGATGGCGCCCTTCTGCTGTTCGAAGATCTCGAAGCCGGAGGCGTCGCCGATGATGCAGGTGGCCGAAGCAAAGTTGCGGTCGACCACGACTTGCAAGCCGAACGCGTTGCCGTTGGGCTGGCCGGGAGCGAGGTTGCCGAACGCGTTCATCGGGCCGATCTGGGGGAACAACGGACGCTTTGACGAGTCGCTCAACGCGATCAAGTCCTGCCAAATTCCCGGTGCCACGAAGAGGTGAGTCGGGAGGTTGCCGTTGGACGCGGTGAGGATCGTGCTGGCGGCCGACGCGATGGTTGCGGCCCACACGGACGGGTCATCGGTGTCGACGGCGGCCATGTTGACGGTTGTCGAGGTGCCGGACCTCAAAGCATCAGCCGCCACGTCGTCCGTCTGGTTGGCATAAATGCGGCTCATGTCGTCGAGGATGAGGCTCAACACGGCCGGGTCCGTCCAGTCGAGGTCCTGCTCGGAGATCGTCACATAGCCGCCGTAGGTGCCCTTGGTGACTTGGTTGTTGAACACCACGAACGTGCCGGACTGAAGTGCCGCGTTCTCGGCGGACTGCACGGCCATTGAGGTGTGCGTGGTGACCTCCGGGCGGATGAACACTTTGCCGCCGCCGGGCATGGCCTTGGTTCCGATGGCGTCGACGACGGGTCGGCGGCCGACGAAGTTGTTGTACACCGGGCCGACGATGGGAGTGGGCAGGATGCCGGGCGTGTCGGTGGTGACCACGTCGGGGGCGGCGGCGCGGAGGGCGTCGCTCATGCGATGCCATGCGTCTCCGCCGGCGATCGCGGCGGCGAGGTACTCGACGGCGGTCGGCAGCTTGGCCTCGCGCTTGATGGCGGTGGCATAGATCGGGGTCGTGGCGATGGCCGCCTCGACGGGGGTGGGCTGGACTTCCATGTTCTCCTCCTCGGAGTCTTGGGTTGGGTTGGGTTCTTCTTCGGGGCTGGCGGTCTCCTCCTCCGGGGAGGCGGCCGCGATCTCGGTGATCCGGGCGTCGGTGAACGCCGGCATGGCCACCAGCGAGATCTCGGCTAGGTGAGCCTTGGTCACGACGGTGGCTTTGAGTTCTTTGTCGTAGTACGACTCGATCGGCTCGGCGCCGACGGAGACGGCGTCGTAGGCGCCGGCTTTGACGAGTTCGATGGCGTCGGCGGCGGCGTTGGTGCGCGCGAACGTGGCGGTGAAGCCGAGGCCCTCGTCCATGTCGGCGAGTGAGTTCACCACTCCTCGGAGTTGGCCGGTGTCGTGGTTCTCCAACAACTTGGCCGGCTTCTGGTTGACGTCGAACGCGCCTCGGGCGAACGCGACGCGCTGGCCGTTGGAGACGACGGCGGTGGTGGGCGACCACGGGACGGCGATGCCGGTGACGGTGGCCGGCTTGTCGTCGCCGGCGGCGGCGTCAATTGTCGGCAATTCGGCGGTGAGGCGGATCATGCTCGGGTCTCCTGATTGACACGTACTTCGGCCGAGTCCTCGACCTCGACGTCATTCTCGCCCATGTCGTTGACCTCAAGGTAGTCATGCACGTCAAATTCGATGTAGCGGCCGGCTGGGAGGATGTCGTTGGCGCTCAACGTCTCTTGGATGCAGTCGAGGTATTGCTTGACGGCGAAGAGGTAGAGATCCTGTCGGGCTTGCTGGGCGTTCTGGTAGGTAAACGATCCGGGGACGCCAATGCCGAGAAGGTACGGAGGGACGCCGATCGCGCGCGACAATTCGAGCGTCTGGAATTGGCGGCCCTCAACAAGTTGAAGCTTTGACGGATCCGAGTCAAACTCGTGCCATTCGACCTCGGAGTTGAGGGCGCCGACGGCGGAGACACGTCGAGCGTTCGCCCATCCTTGGGCAAGTTCACCGAGATCTTCGGCGGACATGGGTTCGCTTGACGGGCGTTGCTGGAGGTAGCCAGCGGCGATCTCGTTGACGGCAAAGCGTTCGGCGGCGGACTGGAGACGAAGCGCGGTTTTCATGGCGGTGGCGCCGGTGTAAACCAAGCCTTGAGTGCCGGACAAGAATTGGACGACTTCACGTGGGTCAAGTTCCATGCCATTGAACGTGATCTCGTTGGACGGACCGAACCATTGAGGGCCGGCTTGATCAAGAGTGTTCACCATTGCAGCTGGGAGCCACGTAAACGACAACGGCCGGCCGGTCGCTTGGCTCCTCGACGTGACGTACCAGAAACTCCGGCCGCGCATGATGAGGTCCGTGACGGTATTGGAGAGAAGGAAGTTTCGGGTGACTTTGGGGTCCGGCTGGATCATCCAGCGCTCAAGTTCGAGGTAGATCTTCTCGTACTCTTCGCCGGTCCATTGGAGCGTGTAATGCTTGAAGCCCAACGAACCAGCGACGGACGTAATCATCTGGACGCCGCGCTGGATCGTGGGGAGTTGCGTGACCAGTTCTTCAGTCGCCCCGACGGTGTACGTGAAGAACTGGCCAACTTGTGCGGCGCTCCCCGAGGCGGCCTTGATCGTCTCGGCGCCGAACGCCGGCGAGGCGTTCTTTCGGAAGAG
>Ga0208975_1001055_pt1 | contig 12190 bp, 15 predicted proteins | sample GreLakmeER78MSRF_FD_187700 | JGI IMG/M metagenome (GOLD analysis project Ga0208975, IMG submission 187700) | Freshwater lentic microbial communities from great Laurentian Lakes, MI, USA - Great Lakes metaG ER78MSRF (SPAdes) | ecosystem: Environmental > Aquatic > Freshwater > Lake | place: Great... | reverse complement strand
TTCTATTTTGATTTTATCAATTCTCTTATTTTCGGAGATTGACAGTAGTTTATTTTTTTAAATAAACTAAAAAAACCCCAAACATAATGTTTGGGGTTTTTTTAGTTTTTTTTAGTTTTTTTTAGTAATTTAGAGATATGCCTAAATTGATTAAAGTATCTCGAGAGCATTGTTGCTGACTTGCTTTTTTAGTTTTTGCTTTGCCTAATCCTATAAGAAAATTTGTTTGTAATAGTAAGGACAAATTATCATGAGCTTTGATCTCATTTTTGTCTGTATCAAGAATTTTTTCTTGAATTTTTTCCAATTTAAAATTATTCTCTGCCAATATTACTTTTTTTGGGATAAGTAATATCGTAGTAAATTCTTTAGAAGAATTGCCTGGATCAGAAAGAGAAGTATAAACTGGGTGTCCATAACTTTGCGAATGAAAGTATCTAAGAAGTGAATCTTTAAAGTTATCATTAATATTGATTAAGTCGTCAATGACAATGAATTCAGAGTATACTCCTAAAACAAAATTTCTTGCGATATCAATATTAGAATTTTGGTCTTTATAAAGACCTCCTATAAAACTTTCGAAAATATCTTCAAGAAAACGAGGATTATTTCTTCCATCATTTCTTTCAAGATGGGGGCTAATCAGCATATATTCTTTGAAACCTAAATTTCTTCCAAGATTTGCAAGAGATTCTTTTTTCACCATTCTACTTTTTAATTTTGTTAAAAAGCCTTCGTCTTTACCGGGGAAAAGATCAAATAAGAATTCCGTCGTGATAAAATCAATGACTTTATCACCAAGAAATTCAAGCCGCTCATTGGTGATATTGTCATAAGAATTAAATTTGATACTCGAACAGTTGTCACTTTCTGAATTATCTGCATCAGTCGTGCAAAAAGATTTTTGAACGAAAGGCGTTTGATACATTTTAATATTGTTAACTTTGAAATCGATTCCTTTACTATACTTGTTTACGATAGTTTCGACGAATTTTTTGGTTATTAACTTGTTTTTGATATTGTTCATTGTTGTTATTTAGTATGTATATTTTTTTAAATTCAATTTTTTATTTAAATTTATTTTTTTAACCAAAAAATGTCGAGTCTCCGAAAAGGATGTCGCTGAAACTCCGAGGCTCTTTAGTTCCTGCACTAGAATCATTCTTTGATCTTTCCAGAAGTTCTGGCGCGCTCGAAGAGTCTTTAATGTATCCGATGTATTGCTCGATATTGTTAATAATTCCAGGAATTACTCTGGAAACAATGATTTCATTCAACCTTGATATTTCTTTAGCATAACAAGAGTAATCTTTAGGCATTTTAGAATATCGTAGATATATACTTTTCATAATAATGATTAATTCGGTTTCCGATTGATCACCGATGATATATTTATTTTTCGAATTAAGATAAACTTGGTATCTTATAAGTTTTTGAATTTCTAAAATATTACTTCTAGAAAAAAAAGCTCTAGAAAATACAGAAGTCTCTTGAGCTCCACATAATATTTTATCAAATGTTCGTTCATCACAGTCTTTTCCAAAAAGCGAAAGGTCTTTTATATTCGGATCCACATTCTTGAATATTTGTTTAAAATCTTTGTCAGAATACATTGGGATTTCTAACGTGGCTTCAGCAGATTCTGCCTGAATAACATTTTGGAAAGAACTAGGCGGTAAATTTTGATAAGACATACTCTTTATATTTAAATACAAAATAAAATAATTTAATTTATTTCCGACGAATACAGATTATTCCTTATTGGGTAAATTTTAACATTCATATCTCCTCCGAATTCTGCAGAATTAATAATAGTACCATCATAAAGAGGTTCTCTTTTATTAGGATTTATTATTTCTATTTTATTTCCATTGCGCGAATCATCCATTACAAAATATTGATATTCTCTATTTTCAAGATGTTCAAATAATGGAAGTCGCTCATTTATCCCCCCATAAATATAACCAACTTTTCTTCCGATCTCATTAGTTGATCTTGAATCAAAGTAGTCTCTAGTTGGTCTAACAAATGAGTCCCTTAAGTACCGAGAAGGTTCCTGTATCTGAACTGGAACATTTCTAGTCTTAATAATGACTTTGCCCTTCATTTGTTTAATATGGTGAAAAATAAAATAAACTACAAAAACAATTAATGCTAAAGTTGCTACAGCGGAGAAAAGTATTGTATCACTTTTAAAACAGATATCTTGCTTCATATACATTTCATATCTAAAAAAAATCAGCTTAAATATAAATTTTTTCAACTTAAATTTACTCCAGAATTATTTGGCGATGACAAATTATTTACTGGCACCATCTGGAGTGGATTGTCCAGTGTTCCTGGTTGATTTTGTTCTGCATTTCTTTTTGCAAGTTGGGCTTTAGCGAGACCAGCTAACAACGCGATAGTTCCAGCTCCAGCAGCTGACCCTAGAAGCCCTGAAATAATTTTTTGCCCTGTACTTGCTCCTTTAAATGCTTTTTTCGCTTTACCAAAAAGAGAATCTGATTTAGGGGCTTTAATATTTTTAATACTTTCTTTGAGAAACTTATTTTCACGTTTAACTTTACTTAGATCATCTTTCAAATCTAAGATTTTTTTCTTAAGTCTTGCTGAATTATCTTTTTTAGTCACTGCCATCACGGTGTATAACATTATAAATATAAAAAAATTATTGTTTTTCAAAGACATAAATCCTATTGAGATCGCTGAACATTTTTAAATCTGGAGAAAGATCTTCTCTGTTCTTGTTATTAAATTCGTAGAAGGCTTTTGTTTCAACTATTTTAAAATTTATATTAGCCAAACTTTTTACAAGAAATTCTGGGGTAACAATGTATTCTATTTCTGGCGTATTTAATATAGAATTCTTGAGATAAACTGATATACCATTTCCAAAATCACCTTTACTGCTTACTTTTTTATCTTTAGAAATGCTCCAACTTTCCGTGGCAAATTGAGCTGGCAATGAATTTATCAAATTACCATCAAATAATGTTAAAATAAATTTAGTTCCTTTTTTAGAACATCTATTGATGCTCTTAAGAACTGTATCAAGACTACTTTTATTTTTGAAAAAGTAATGGAATGCAAAGTAACTTGTTATCAAGTCAAATGTAATATTGCATTTAACAGAAATTTTTGTAAGGTCAGCAACTTTGAATGAGACTGATTTACTTTTAGGCATTCCAATATATTTTAGACGTTTTTTAGCTTCTTTAACAGAATCTTCATTGATGTCATATCCTCTGACATAATTTATATATTTATTTTTTTTCCACTTGCTTAAATCACCACCTCTCCCACTTGCAAGATCAAGAAGACGAGTTCCTTTGACTGTCGCGTATTTATCAAGGTATCTTTTCTTGATACTATTATGGAATTTATACATTTTCACTATATTATTACAAAATAATTTTTTATTTTGCACAGTACAGTGAAAAGAATAATCTAGAGTTCTATGAATATTGTATATTCTTTTTTGCATTTACAAAGACTATCATTTTTTAGTGCTAGCTAAATTTGTCCTTTTATCTTTGCATTCCTTGCGGGCAATTTCTCTTGTATTTTCACCGATTATATTATTTAAATTAAAACTTGTAAAATTACCACCGCATCCAAAAGGGATAAATTCTCGATTATCAGGAACTGTCTCAGAATTATTGTCAGTGCGAGAATTAGTACTTGTAAATTGCGGACTGCAATCAATAGTGATGCCTTTATTATTACATTGGCAAACTGAATTTTTACATTTAGGACAATTTCCCTTGTAAAGATACTCGTCGTATTTTGAAAGAGGATTGCCAAGACCTCTCAATTCAGAACTGTCATCGATAAAAAAGGCATTTCCATTATTTAAAGGTCTGTTATAGAATCCAGGAAATGGCATAAAGCATGATTCTTGAACAGTATTTGCTCTTAACCTATACATTCCAGGACCTTCTGAGTCGATCTCTTTCGAGATACTTTCATTTGACATTTCTGGTAAAGAATTAGTTAATTCTTTTTTATTACAAGAATCATTTTCTGAAGCAAAAAGTTTTTTTAAGAAATCCATTTACTATAAGCAAAGAAAATAAATAAAGTTAATCATTTATTTGAAGAAATATTATTTTTTAATATTTCTTGATTTTAACATGTTCCGAGTGTCTTCTCCTTGCATATTTCTTGGATAAAAACCAATTTCACCTTGATTTGGTCTAACTGGCAAATTGTCAAAAATATAAAAACTTCGATCGTAATAATTTCCTTCTGAATTAGTATTACATGTTTTACGATTAATTTCATTTACTGGTCTAATGGCATCTTCTACGCTTACATTGGGCGAACCCCTAAATAATCCTGCGCTTGTAGTAAAAGGAAGACCCTTGAGCTCGTTCCGAACTCGTTGCTTCGTAACAATAGGTTTAGTATTACTCGAAACAACACAAGATGGTAACCCGAATCCGTCGATCGTGGAAAGACCCCTTGGCCCAAGTTCCCCTGGCGTTCCTGGGGCAATTGATGGGTTTTGCGTATAATATTTAAGTGGTTTTTGAGAATCAAATTCTTTTCTCGTAACACCATCAATCTCGTTCGTATTTTGAGAATTTTTTCCAAATTTAACTTTACTGTCAAATTTCGAAAGGCGGCAATTGCCAGCAAATGTTGCAAAAGAGTCCATTTATTTATACTTACAGTAAATAAAAAAAATAATCGTCAAACTTCTTATTGATGAAATCAATAAGAAGTTTGACGATTATTTTTGAATTCTAACACAATTTTAAAAATCAAGTTAAAGAAATAAAACTTAGTATAATTAATATCAATGAAAGCATCTTTTTTACTCTTAACACAATTAATATTATCAAAAAAATTTATCATAGAAGTTCGAGATCAAAAAGAATTTATTCAAACTGAAAGCAAATCTCTACTTCAAAGTAAACTAAATTTCAATTTATTTTCTGAAAATAAATTGGATACAATTGAAATCGGAGATTTTAAAGCTATACTTGTTGAATATCCTGAATTTCCTTTGTTTCTTTTTAATTACAATTCTGTTTTGAGCATCGAAGAAGATCGTCCAGTTTCTATCGATAATAAGAAGGATTTCTATTTGGATGCTTCAGGACAAGCTGATCTTGGTAAATCTTATTATCTACAAAATAATCCTATCTGGAATTTAGACAGAATCGATCAACGCCCAAATGGATTAAATGCGAAATATTTTCATCCTATTAGCGATGGTAAGAATACTAATGTATTTGTCGTGGACACCGGTGTAGATATTACCCATTCCGAATTTGAAGGACGAGCAGTCTGGGGAGCAAATTTTGCTGACAGCAACGACATTGACTGCCAAGGCCACGGTACGCATGTTGCAGGGACTATAGGTTCAAAAAGTTTTGGAGTTGCCAAAAAGACAAATTTGATTGCCGTGAAAGTTCTAGGTTGTAATGGGTCGGGAAGTTACTCAGGCGTCTTGAAAGGTCTTGAATATGTTATTAATAAACACCGTGCTTCCAATAGAACTTCTGTAGTGAATATGTCATTAGGAGGACCTAAAAGTGATATAATAAATAAAGCAATTGATAATTTAGTAGCTGCAGGAATTCATGTTATTGTAGCTGCAGGAAATGAGAACGTAGATGCATGTAATACTTCTCCTGCAAATAATAAAAATGCAATTACTGTAGCTGCGACTACAAAAGATAATAAAAAAGCTTATTTTAGCAATTTTGGTATCTGTGTTAATATTTTAAGCCCTGGGACTGAAATTTTATCTACTATTCCAGGCGATAAAACTAAAGTAATGCAAGGAACGAGTATGGCATCCCCTATGGTCGCAGGTGTTTTCGCATTAATTCTTACAGAAAATCCAGGGTTCAAGCCGGATAACATGAAGAGATTGATAACTTCGCTTTGCACTAAGAATACAATTTCCGGTTTTGACTTAAATACTCCAAACTGTTTTTTGTATAGCTTGGTCTAAAAAATTATTTTGATATGCTTTAAAAAAATAAATGATATCAAAATTAATAAAATGAAAGAAATTCCACTAAGAAACAAAAATAAAGAAATTACTGGATATACATCTGTATCTGATGAAGACTACCAACTTTTAAATAAATTTACTTGGTGTAAATCGGGTAATAATTATGTAGTTGGAAATATCAAAGGAAAGGCATGGAGAATGCATAGATATATTCTGATCGAAATTCTTGGCAAAGAGTTAACTTCGAAAATTCCCATAGATCACATCGACAATGATCCTCTAAATAATCAAAGAGAAAATTTAAGAATTGTTACGATTTCTGAAAATTCTAGAAATAAAAAGAAAAAAGAAAATTGTTCTAGTGAATATACTGGTGTTATAAAAATAATTTTAAAATCTGAAAATGTAAAATGGAGAGTTGCTATATCAATAAATAATAAAAAGTTACAGGCTATATATGATATTGAAAAACATGCTGCTTGGCAATACAATCTCTGGGTTGACGAATTTAAACTAAAATATGCTAATAAAAATGATATTAATGAGCCTGAAAATTTTGCGAAATGGAAAAATACAAAAGAAAAAATAAACGATTTACCAACTGGTGTTACAAATTATAAGAATACTGGTAAATTTATAGTTGGTATTAGCATTGACAGTAAAAAACAACATATTGGCATATTTGATACGATAGAAGAAGCTACAATGTCAATACAAAAAGCTGAAAAAGAACGTGACCTTTATTATAAAAATAAAATTTTAGCTATTCCTAAAAATTTCAATAAAGATGGATTTTGTTTCTTTAAAATAAAAGAAATAGAAGTAATTATAGACGAAGAAATATTCTATGAAATAATGAAATATAAATGGCGTAATAAAGAGAATTATATTATTGGAAGAGTTAATGGTAAAACAATATATTTATCAAGATTCATAATGAATTACTCTGGAGATAATTACATAGACCATAAAAATAACAATGTGGTAGACAACAGAAAATGCAATCTAAGAATTGTAACTCCTCGTCAAAATTCTATGAATAAAATTGGAAGAGGAACATCGAAGTTTATAGGAGTATCATTTTTTAAAAGAGATAAAAAATGGATAGCTCAAATTGCTATCGAAGGAAAACCGACTAGAATAGGAATATTCGAAGACGAAATAGATGCTGCAAAAGCTCGTGACGCTGCCACTAAACAATATTTCGGAGAATATGGGAAATTAAATTTTCCTTAAATCAAGAAATTATATTGTTTAAAATTGTTATAAAATCAGAAAAATCATCACCGAAACCTATAGGCGGGGAGTTATTGTTCCGCAGTACATTTACAAGAATGAGTCTAAATAAGAACTCGTCAGACTCTTTCTTCTTAAGAATTTCAATAAGAAACCCTTTATTTGTTAAAATCCTGATATTGTCATTTAAAGTTACACCATTTAACACGATATCTTTATATTTTTGAGCGCCTGTGACAATTTGCCTGTCTAATATCACGACAAATTCATCTGGAGGTTCAAAATCAAGAATATAACTGGCTTTGCACGACATTTATAATATCTATAGAAAAAAATAAATTTCTAATATCTCCGAAAAAATTTAATTCGGGAAATTTATTTTCTCACCAAATAATATAACAATTGTTATTAAAATTATGTCTGTGCCACAATTTGATGGTGATAATTATACAAATGCCAGGCAATCGAATGAACTTTTAGCAAATCAGTATTTTAAGAGTGACGTATTAGAAGCTTCTTTAGATAGGAAATTCAATTCTCTTAGAGATAATATAAACAGGGATACTGATTGGACTCAAGATGCAGTCAATAAAAATTCTTCGAGAATTGTAGATGATATTACTAATTCTACAAAACAGGTTGTCACAGATATTCACGATTCGAATCTCTCTACTTTATTGGCTATAAATCAAGGGAATACTGAAAGTTTGCTTGCAACTGAAAGAAACGGAGTTGCAAGTATCAGAGAAGTCGGAAGAGCTGAAAATGCTTTGGCGGGCTCTATAGAAAGATTAAGTGGGTCGACGGCGTCTAATTCTCAAAATATTTTGGGAGATATTCACAAAAGTGACGGAAATACTAACACTAAAGCAGCACTCATTGAAGGAAAAATCGCTGCAGCCAATGGAGAATCAAAATATGGTCAAGCTATGATTGAAGGAAAAATTGCTAGCGCTATTGGAAAATCAAATTATGGTCAAGCTAGATTAGGCAAAGAAATTTCTGATGCTAGTGGCGAATCAAGGTATGGTCATGCTAAATTAGGTAAAGAAATTTCTGATGCTAATGGTGAATCAAGGTATGGTCAAGCTATGCTTGCAGGAAAAATTGCTGGCGCCATTGGAGAATCAAATTATGGTCAAGCTAGATTAGGTAAAGAAATTTCCGATGCTAATGGTGATTCAAGGTATGGTCAAGCTATACTTGCAGGAAAAATTTCTGATGCTAATGGTGAATCAAGGTATGGTCATGCTAAATTAGGTAAAGAAATTGCTTATGCCAGTGGGGAATCAAAATATGGTCATGCTAAATTGAAAGACTCTATCAGTAGAACTGAGAATGTCCTAGGTTCACGAATGGATCTAGGATTACTTGCTGGACAACGTGAAATTTATAAAAACAGGGATGCTATTTTAGCTACTTCTCATCGGTCTCAATTACAGGCAGCTGATTATCAAGCGAAAAGCAGTCTTGATCTTTGCCACGTGGATAATAACCTCGCTAGATTAGCTGACCATCACTTTGAAAAAATGAACCATCGGAATAATAAACATTTCGAAGGAAATTATCGTAATAATGACCGTCACTTTGAAAAAACTAATCATCGCGCTATAAAAACCGAAGGACGTCTAGAAAGACAAGCTTCAGCAAATGCAAGACTTTTAGAATTAGAGATGTGTAAATTGGAAAATACTCTTTCGACTCAGGCCATTGCAAATACTGCAGCTATCCAATTGGAAGCTCTTAAAAACAAGATGGATATTGAAAAACAACTAAGCGATTGTTGTTGCGAAATTAAATCAACAGTAAACACTACAGCTAGTACTACTCAATCTCAAATTGCTTCAGTTGATACCAATAGACTCCGCGATGACTTGCAAGCTGCTAATACTAAAGCATTGATCTTGAGCATGCAGCCAATTAGAGCAGGAAATTAACTAGTATTGTTAATTTCAGAAAATAAAAGAATAATACAAGAAACTGGAATCGATAAATCTAAAATATATGAGATAATACAAGAAACTGGAATCGATAAATCTAAAATATATGAGATAATACAAGAAACTGGAATCGATAAATCTAAAATATATGAGATAATACAAGAAATCACAGGAATACTTGTGCAAGAAATTGAAGAAGTTAAAAATAAATCTTGATGTAATAATATGTTGAATAGTCTGGTAATTCTTGTTTTTGGCATATATATTGGTCAGAATTGTCCCCAAATTTATTCAGTAAAAGACATTGTCATCAAAATAATCCAAGCAATAGACAATAAAAGCAAAGAACAAAGTTATTTTGATATTTTATCAAAATTTTTTAAAAAATAATAAAAAGTTAAAATATTTATTATTTTTTAAAAAAATGTAATAGTATAATGAGAAAATGTTTTATCGAAGTTTGTAACAGTAAAGTTAGCCTTATTGGAGCTTGCAGTTACTGTTCATTGAGTTTTTGCAACAAACATCGGCTTCCAGAAAAACATGAGTGTAAAAAAATTAATGAAATTTCAGTGATAAAACGAAACATTTTAGTAAAAAATTTATTTGAAAATTCATGCAAAGTTAAAAAATTTAACTCGATTTAAATTCAAAGAACCATTATTGCATCTACACCAAAAGTTTTTGGTGTAAGCTTAATAAATAGTGGGGCGTCTTTGTAAAGAACTTGTCATAAGAGAACCTAGAGAACTAGACTTTTTAGAACCTAGAGAACTAGACTTTTTAGAACCTAGAGAACTAGACTTTTTAGAACCTAGAGAACCAGACTTTTTAGAACCTAGAGAACCAGACTTTTTATGGGCTAGTGTCATTTTTTCTAATTTTATACTCATTGTTAGAGCATCTTTATATCTTTTTATATCAGCTTTAGACAAATTTCCAGCACTATAAACTTTTATTATAGTCGAAAGTTCATTTTTTCCTAGAGGTTTTAATAAAGGTCGCGATAATGTTCTATTTACTATCATATCAGAATTATTCCTGAGTTTTTGATATTCTATTTTTTTATTTTCATCGGCTAATTTTTTTCCAGACAATACATGAAAAACAGAACTAATACTTGTAACAATTTTACTTAGTTCCGGATTTTTTTTGCTAAATAAAATAAGTTTTCTATCTTTTTCAGATTCATTCTTCCATTCTGTTCTAAGATCAGATGAACTCTCCATCGATGATATGGTTTAGACAAAGAAAATAAAAAATTATTTTTATAAAACCTAGGAGTTAAAAAAAAGAAATTAGTAATTAATAACAATGGTAAGCAATAATAACTTTGACGAAAATTACACTCCTTCAGAATCGGACTACTCCTTATCTGACAATGAATACATTGGGACAGATGAAGATTTTACAGATGAAGAACCTAAAAAAAGAAAAAACGTCGAAGATGACAATATAGAAACTGATAATAAAAAACAAAAATACGAAGAACCTAAAAAAAGAAAAATCGAAGAAGAAAGTGAAACCGACGAAGAAATTAGCCCGAATGGAAATGTGATCTTTATGATGAATTTTCCCGGTGATTTATCGCTTCCTTCTGGAAATTTCGAAGAAGTTAAACCTTTGGCAGATTCAACATTGAATAAAAAAATAAAATTAGAAAGGACTAAAATTGAAAAACTTATTAATAGTGATATCAATAACAAATTAAGCTTGAGTGATAAAATTTTACTTTCTAACCTTCCTGGACCAATTAAGGCGACTGTTCTTCAGAAAATAGAAGATCCTAATTTAGCAAGCAGCGACCGAGGAAAAGCAATGTGCTGGGGTAATGCTGTATTAAATCTTCCTTTAGGCACAGTCCGAGAATTCCCTGTGAATAATCAGAGTTCTAATACAGAAATTAGTAAATTTCTTACAAATGCTCGTGAAATTCTTGATAAAACTGTTTATGGGATGAATTCTACAAAAGAAGAAATTATAGATTTTTTAACAAAATTTATTACTAACCCTAGTTCCCGAGGCACAGTCCTTGGTCTTCACGGTGATCCAGGACTTGCAAAAACTAAGCTGTGTATGGCTCTTTCTAAAATTCTTAGTTTGCCTTACTTTCAAATTTCTTTTGGAGGACTTACAGATACAAGTATTCTCGTAGGGCATGATTCAACTTATGTAGGTTCTAAACCAGGCTTAATAGCTCAAAATATTAAAAAAGCTGGCTGTATTAATCCTGTTATTTGTTTAGATGAAATTGACAAACTTGGCAATGAGACTGAAAAGTCTTCAGGTGTATACGGTATTCTTACACATCTTCTTGATGAAACTCAAAATAATGCATTCCAAGATCTCTATTTTGATGGAATCCCGATTGATCTTTCAAAGGCTTTATTTATAGCAACTTTCAATGAAATTAGCAAAATCGATCCAATTGTTCTCAACAGGATTAAAGTAATAAATATCAAAAGTTTAATGCTGACAGAAAAGATAAATATAGTTAAACAATACATTATACCAGATTATACCAAAGAACATAATGTGAAATTTTCTTTTTCAGAAACTTTAATAGAATATACTATTTCTAGAAAAACTAAAACTGAACCTGGTATGAGAAATATCAAAAAAAATATAGAGACTATATTTAATAGAGTAAATACTATAAGATTACTTTCTAAATGCAAGGACAGAGAAATCATTCATAAAGATTTTTCTTATAAAGATATTGAACTAGAAATTGATGAAAATGGAATCATAAAAATTACAAAAAAACTAATTGATAATATACTTAAAGGCGAAGAAATCAATGAGGCATGGATGAATATGTATATTTAACTTTATTCTTTTTGAGCATATATAAAACACATTTTTTTTATTTTACAATGTTATAATAAAAATGAGTAATTCTTCGGGATCTAATATTGGTTCAATTTTCTTGGTGTCATTCTGTTGTTTTTTAAGTATAATTTTTGTTGTCATCGGGGTTGTTTACAGTAATCAATCAACTACTACAGGGTCTACGACTACTCCTGCAAAAACTACGACT
>Ga0208975_1001052_pt1 | contig 12212 bp, 16 predicted proteins | sample GreLakmeER78MSRF_FD_187700 | JGI IMG/M metagenome (GOLD analysis project Ga0208975, IMG submission 187700) | Freshwater lentic microbial communities from great Laurentian Lakes, MI, USA - Great Lakes metaG ER78MSRF (SPAdes) | ecosystem: Environmental > Aquatic > Freshwater > Lake | place: Great... | reverse complement strand
TAAAGAAGTTGAGTCGTTTACTTTTAGCCAAGCCCAAGCAGTTGATTTTGGTGTTAAGTTCGGGTCTGCTGGAGGCTTTGGCATCATTAATCTGACGTAAGATGGAAAGTTGTTCAGATTAGACAAAAATAATCCCGTGTAAATCACTGGAATAAACGAAGGTGATTTAGGCAGTCCATTCAATCCAGAATAATTTGATATCCTAGTTAAAGAAACTCTTGAGGTTTGAAAGCTGGTTTGACCGCGAGCAAATTTGACAACAAGCTCTGCAGCAATTGGAAACAAAGATTCTGAGAATGTAAGCTTGTTGTTTTTGGGATCTTCAGCAGCAAACTTAATGGCTCCATAGTAATCTCCTTCTGTTGCTCCGGTTCCAAAAGTTTCAACAAACTTTTTAGCTTCTGCTCTTACCTTTGCTAAATCAAATAAAGAAGCATCAATGTATTCTGTTCTGAACTCATATCGAAACGATGGCGTTTCGTTAGTAAGATTTTGTTCAGTTATAGGTGCTGGTGTCGTAGCTGCGCCAGCTTGAAACGCATAGTCTACTGGAACAGCGGTTCCGCTGTAAGTAACAGTGGCTTCGGAATAAGGACCGTTTTCGGTTATCTGATATTTTCCACCAGCAAGAACCCACGCAAGCGAAGCAACTCGCAAAGCGTCTTTGCTTCCTCTGTATTTGTAAACAACAACTAATCCAGTACCGTCTCCGCTGGTGTATTCCCGAGATACCTCAACGAATTGAAGTTGTTCTGGATTGATTAACGAGCTTTTGACAGTTCCCATATTATTCTCTTGAGATTACTTGTGCCGTTGTTGCGCTACTCTTAGCAATCAGTTTGAGTTGAATTGTCTGCTCAATAGCTTGTTTGATTGCGGAATCTTGACCGCTTTGAAAACCAGTGAATCCACCAATGCGAGCAAGCGAGTCTTGCGCTCCACCAAAAGAAAATTGTTGTCCACGTATTTGCTGATACATCGTTTTTGGACCTTTAAATCTAGGATCGTTCGGGTCTTCTTCAGGATTAACTGTGGGTTTCGTTCCAACAGCCATTTGAGCAATTATAGAAGGTATTTGCAGTGGTATAGAAAGTATTGCTGCAAGAGTTCCAGCTTCCTTTCTGAGGATTTCAAAAGTACGCAAAGCATTTTCAAGAGGACTAGTTGCTTGCGTTAGAATAGGAGCAGCGGTTACTTTTGCGGTTTTTTCTAATCTTTCAATTGCGTCATTAAATTTTCCTAATGCTTCAATGTCTGATTTTTTGAATAACGATATTTGACCAAGTTGATTAAATTTTCCAGCAGCAAGCGCAGCTTTTACCAATTTAAGCCCAAGAAGATCTGTTGCGGCAGACATCATGTCTGCATTGTTTCTGTTTGCGTTTAAAGCGGCTCCAAGCTTTATAAGAACTTGTTCGCTACCAACGGTTTCTTGGCTCAAATAATCAATTGAGATCCCAAGTCTTTCAAATGCCTCCCTTTGAGGTCCAGCAGATGTTAATGCGGAAATTCTTGCTTCATTAATTCTACCAATAGCACCTGCAATAGATTCAAATTTTACTCCAGATTGAGAGGCTAAAACTTGGAATTTTTGAACATCGTCTGTGGATATGTTCAATTGCTCGGCTAGATCACCTATATCATCAGCAAGAGAAACTATTGATTTGGCAAAACTCGTGATTGCAGCAACTGACAACGCTGCTCCCATCTTTGATGTTATGGAGTCCTTGAGATTGTTTCCAAACTTTTCGCCAACGCTTTGAGCGCGTTTAACGCCCATCTCAAATTGAGACGAATCAATTCCAAGCTTTACCAACATTGAGAGGATACCCATATTAGTTATCTTGTTGGTTTTGCCATATGGCTTCGCTTTGATCGTCCCACAACTGCACGTTACCCATCATTTCTGCGTGAGCTAGAATCAACCTTTCTGCGTCACCGAGAGGCATCTTGACGGCATCGTCTGGTCCAATTCCTATATGTAGACAACCAACAAGCACTCGCTCGGTCCACGGCATTGCGGGACGCTTTGATTTAGTTCCCGCTTCCATCAGCACCTCGGGAGCGGTGGATTGTTCCTTAAGCCACAACTGGAACTTGTCAGACTCAACCATCAGATTCATTCGCTTAATCCGCTTTCCCCACAACCAGAGGAACAGATCCCTCCAAATGGATTTGATTGATCTTATGAATTCCAGAGGAGGCTGTGAGCAAACAAGCACAGCCTCAGCTAGATCATTGGACGTAATCTCTCCACCTAAAACGTACGGGGATCGAAGTCTTTGCAGCAATATCGCGTGACCTACAGTGTAGGGGACAAGTCGAACCCCAAGCACCACTGGTGCTGGAGGTCCAGTCTCTGCGAGTATCTTTGCAAGTTCTGACACGATTACAGAGTGAATACAGCGGCGTTGCCAGCAAGAGACGGATACTTTACGACTGTTACAGTGACCATCACCTTACCGCTGTTAGTGAACTTAACGCTTCCACCACCTGAATAAACGTAATTTCCATCAAGTGAAACACCACCAATGGTCACGCCATCGCTGGAAGCAATCGTAGCGTATCCATTCACAGCGGGAAGACCTGCTGCAAGCTTGGCTTGAGCAAAATCCCCAGCAGAAGGGATAAACGTCACGCTGAGACTAATGCGCTCGTTTGCCGAGACTTGAGCCACAACCTCACCGGCGGAATTCTTAATCTGCTCAACGTCCGCTTCGTGTGAAGCATCGTAGCTTTCAATTGTACTGATCGCTCCGGTTGTTAGAGCGACTCCCGCAGGAGTAAAAAGTGTAATGGTTCCTTTTGAACCATAGACTAGGGCTAGACCTTTTGAAACTGCCATTTTGTGTTAGTGTTAAGTGGTTTCGTTTGCTGCTGCGAAAATTGTCATGGATCGCGAAAAAGTTCTAGCTCTTTCGCTGATGTCGTTGATGCCAAAGTCAACTGGAACCGCAAATTGCGCGTTAAAACCTCCCGAGGGATCAGTGTCTAGTGCGTCTAACTCCGCAATGTTGCCGTCAACATAGAGGTATTGCAGGAGATTCTCAAAGATTTGAACAACCTCCAGAGCTTGAGCCTCCGAGGTATCGTCTGCGGACAACTGGAGCGTAGCGGTTATGTCTACCTCGCAAGTGCGGTCTAATGGATGGACCGGAACCGCAGTCGATGCGCGAACAACGATGCGAGGAAATGCTGGCATCGAGTCCTCTAAGTCTGGATCTGCAAACGCGCCGTGACCGTAGCTTGTGAGACAATTCGGAGTACCAATAGGAGACTCTGACCAGTCTTCAGCGGCCAGCCAGTCAACTAGAGCGCGTTCAGTGCGTAGGGCTACAGCGTTCATGTGACGGTAATTCCTTTGGATTCAGACCCATCAAAAGCGGCTTGGAGTGCTGCGGCAATGTGGTTTTCAAGCTCACGGGCTTCGTCGTTGTAGGCTTGCTGCATTGCTTTGGCGTAGATTCCTTCGACGGTTCCAACCTGATTGTCAGCTAATCCAATGTTCATGCGTACCTGACTTGATGGATTAATTCCAGATCTAGCTTTTTGCGTATTAGCTGACGAGCCTTTGTGCATTGCTACGTTCTCCTGCGGCAAGCCGTATTGATTTGCAAGACTGATCAACGCAGCATTTCCAGCCACTGACTTAACACCAGCGGAACCCTTCTTTGCGCGTCTAGTTCCTCCAAATTGTTGGAAGGATGGGGACAGTTTTTTGATCGCTTTGGTTACAGCGGACTTGAGGTAACCAACAGAACCAGCAGCGCGACGGCGTAAAGCTCCCGCAGCCTTTCGCATATCTGCACCGTAGAGACCGGGTTTTCCAGCCTTCGCGTTCTTAGCTTGAGCGATCAAGTGGACTACTCGTAGCTGTCGAGATTTACCCACTCGCTTGCCGGTTTTTTTATCAAAGCGATCCGCTCCAACAGGTCTGTTGAAGTAGTCCAGAATCTTGTTACGAGCCGCTTGGGGAGACTTTGGAGGCAACAAGCAGTACAACCGCAGCATCAAGAAAAACGTGCGAGCGTTAACGGCATCAGCAAGTGACCGCTTAGTCTTCGGGAGGTATTCCCTCCAAGCCGCATCAAATCTCGACGTATCAACTGTAACGGTTGGAGTCATTTGGTTTTAGAGCCAAGTTCAAGAGCGTAGTAAGCTCCAGAGCCATCTCTCTTTGCGGACATAATCCGCATCTGGCGACCGTCGTAGGTCACAAGACGGCCAACGACCGGAATCATTTTGCCAAAAGTCAGAAGCAAACGGTCAGTGTTCTCTTGAAGGATTAAGCTTCCAGACTCTTGCAAGAGACGGTCAGCGGTGAAACCAACGTCACAAGACCAGACCGAAGCGTCAACGGTTACAAGCGTTGAGTCAGCCAGCCGCCAATCTGAGAACTTAACCAAGATTCGCGCTTGAATGTTGTCTTGGAATCCACCGGCAATAACCGAGTTTGCATCAGTAATTGCAGCGGGTAGACAGCGCACCAGCACTCCCTGCCACAAAAACGACGGGTTTCCCATCGCGCTCTGCAGCACAGACATCCCCAACTGGAGACTAGTGGCTATAAGGTTCAAGCGGCGTGAAAGTAAACCCCAGTGACAATGAGTGTAGATCCAGACTGAACTTGAGCCGCTAGAGAAGAAATGTTGCCGTTTTCGTAATGAACGATCTCAGCATAAGATTGACCAGCAATTACACTGCCTTCGATTTCAGTCTTAGCGTTTGCGTGGAGACCGTTAGCTTGAACACCGACAGCAGCCGCATAAGTCGATACATCTGGGATGCTCAACCGCAGTGAGCCAGAAGCTGAACCGCTCGCGGCAGTTACCGACAGCGAAACAGAAAACCAACGCAGATTCCCGATCTCCGTATATCGCGCGGAATTGATTGTGACGGTGTACGTTCTACCACCACCGGAATCTGTTAGAGTTGGGGTGTAAGCGGTCGCGGTATTGAGACCCGAGATATCGGTGTACAACTCCGTAAAGTTGTCGTTCGCTTTGATCCAACTCCCGCGCAACGTATCACCGTTGTTGTCGTTTGCGGTTGATCCGACATTGATAACTTGTTGTGACATATCAGTCTTTAGGCAATGCGTACCAACCTTCTGGAAGCGTTATCCGGTTGCTAGAGCGAACAGATACACCGTCCGCTCCTTTGACCCAAACCTTAGCTTTGACGCTCTCAGCAAGCCTCACCGGCTCACCGTGAGGCACCATAACCACGCGAGACCCACAGCCGCAACTAGCGATTAGAGTCAGCAATACGATCCAGCAACTTCTTTTTGAGGTCTGGATCTCGTTTTGCATCTTCAACGGTAGGCGGTTTTTGAACGAAACTAGTCAGCCACTTGAGCAGAGCGGTTACGATCTGTTCGATAAAATTCACTCGGGCTTTTTGTCAGCGTCTTTTGCGGCAATAAGACCAAATCCAATGGTCACAGCGGCAATAGTCGCAGCAAGATCAATGTTGGTCGTAGGGTCACCATCAAACAATGCTTTAAGCGCACCGCCGACAGCGACGAGGATTGCGCCGACACCGGCAAGAGTAGTTTTCCAATTCATTTCTTTAGAGCTTTCCAGAGTCCAATTGCAGCAGCGATAAAAGCCAACACAGCGGCTCCGAGTTGGAACCACTGTGTCAGTTGAGGAATAAAAGAAACCGCACCAGCAGCGGCAGCGGTCGCCAGAGAGATCCCAACTCCGCTGCTGTTGTTAGTGTCGGTTTGCATTACTCGGATTTAGGCTGTGCGGCTGCGACTATGAGGTCCACAAGCGGAAGGGCTGCACGGGCGTTAGCAACGCCACCAGCCTTAACCGCAATGTCGATGAGTTGAAGGAGGCTGTTCACCTGCTCGGTGCTGAGTTCGATCTTGATCATGCGGCGGCAGTATCGGCAACCACCACAGGCTCGGCAACCACAACCGGAGGCGGCACCGGCACCCACGGCAACGGCAGCGTCACCACGGGCGGATTGATCTGATCGTTGATCTGCTGCGTCACGTTCGCTTCGATAGCGGTCTTATCGACACCGTTCTCGTAGCACCAGTTCAAGACTTGCTGCTCGGTCAGTTGGTCGTAAGGCGTGAACTCACCAGACGGCGGTTGGAACGAGCATGAGCCGTAGCAGGTGCCGCTGTATTGATCCTGAGTGCCGTTGCATCGCCAATCGGCGGTGATGACGACATCGGTGAGTGAGCCTTCTGTCGGCTTAATGAGAAGGCGTTCGATGATCCAGAGGATGGTAGGCATAGTCGTTTGAATTAGGCGGCTGCGATTGTGGTGATGGTGCCAGAGCTTCCACGGAACTTCAGCGCACCGGCTTCGACGTAGAGTTGGCCGCCAGTCACGTTAGCCGTGGGAGCGGTTCCGTTGGCAATCTGGATTGTTTTGGCAGCGGTGGTTCCGGCTGTGGTAAGACCCACCAGCAAATTCCCACTCGCATCGAGGGTCATTGCTTGGTTCCAAGTAACAATCTGATTTCCAGCGGTTCCGCTTATAGCATTGTGGAACCTATGCTCGCCATTGATCTGGAGGTAATACGCAGGAACTTGAGAAGTTGCCGTGTAGGCCCAACCAGTGCTGGCAAGGTTGTTGTAAAATGCACCCTGAACAAGTCCAGATTGGCTGCTTCCCAATCCAAACACACTCGCGCCAATACCACCTACGCTTACAGCTTTGTAAGTCGCCCACGCACTCGGCGTAACCCCCACGCCAACGTTAGCGGAGGAGTCCCAAATAAGTGCTTCGGTTCCTACGGTCGTCAGCGTACTGCCAAATCCCAACGCCCATCTTGTTCCGGTGTTGGAAATTTGACCATAATTACCTCCTGAAGATGCCGCCAGCGACAACAGCAATTGAGGTGAACCACCGCCAACTCCTCGGTCAAATAATGATCCACCCCTAACAGTCAGTTTGCAGTCCGTTACGGGCGCAACACCAATCCCCAACCCCGTAGAGTTGAGGGTCATGGCGGTGGTGCTTGCTATGTTAAATGCCGTTGAGCTAGCAGCATCCACAAGGATGTTATTAGCTTTGATCCGCGCTCCCTGAACATTGTCTTCAGGAGTCAAATAAGCGGTCGCGGAGTATCCGAGATACTTGCCAGCACCAATCTGGATATTGCCAGCACCGAGAGCGGCGGTAACACCAACACCAACACCGCTAGAATTGACCGTCAAACCAGTCGTCCGCACCGTCAGATCGCCGGTTATGGTGGCGGAGCCAGCGGTAACGAGTCCGGTGACAGTCAATGCTCCACTCGCGGTTGGCGAGGATGAGAGCAGATTGTTGATGCTGATGCGCTTGGTGCTACCACTCGCTGGAGGTGTTGCCGAAACATCGACAATCGGCAGCATATCCGAAACTGGATCTGCCGCCGTAAGGTTTGTTAGTTCTGAGATTTTTAGGTCTGCCATGTCAGTAAACGGTTAGAATGAATTTTCCTGAGTCTTCTTGTGTTAAAAAGTCTGCGCTTTCTGTGAGTAGCGAATCGTAGGTTCCAAACGAATAGACAAGTTTGTTACCTCCAATGTTTTCTTCTTGGACTAAATACTCTCCGCTCTCACACAGAAGATCTCGGCGCATGATCGGCGGTTCAGGTTCAGCACCAGTGCTGACATGAGTCCTATTGATCGCTATGCCGATTGAGATCATTACGGTGTTCGGGCTTTCACTGCAATAACGCTACCCGACGAGATTTGAAATGCAGTTATATCGCCGGGAATCGTGATTCCGGTAGGCATTGTTTTGGACGGCCAATTACCGGCAAACTGAAATCCGGTTATCGACGCAAAAACAGTCGGCTCCGTAGGAATCAAAGCAGACCAGTTGCCAGTTTGCGCCGCAGTGCTTGTGATTAGCTCAGAGCCATAACGGCCCATACTGTACTCGGTTGCTATGTCTGCTTGCAGTGCCATAAAATTGTGTTTGTCAAAGGGAGGGTCACCAGCGTATCCGGTGACCCTCCCAATTTTGGTTTGTTAACCCTTACGAATCTTCGGTGCTAAGGCTCCCTGTACCCACAAGATGAGCTTGCCTCCTTCAGGAACAGAAACAGTGTTGAAATTAGTGCGCTGGAGAGTCGCATCAATTTCGGGACCAGCCAGCAATTTAGTTTTGCCGGTCTTGTCCACTGCTATGGTTGTTGCAATACGCATATCCTTAAGGATTAAGCGGTGATCAAAACCTCAGCTTGCGTAGTATCCGCAGCAGCCGCACCAAACATGATATCGTAAGAAGCCATATGAGCGCGAGTAGAGCGAGAATACCAGACAGTCAGCAACACCGACAGACCGTTGCTCAACTCGACAGTGCGCTGCTCAACAAACTCGCCAGCGATCATTCCAACCGGCAGACCGCTCGCAACAGCGATAGCGTCCTGACCGCAGACGAAGCCAGCAGTGTTGGCGATAGCACCAGTGTAGTCGTTCTGCTCGAGGATGTTGGCGAATCCAAAGTAACCATTGTTCAACGGGCCGTAGCGGCTGTCAGGGAATGGGTTAGTTCCAGCGGAGGCCGTCAACTGACCGGAGAACATAAGGCGAGCCATGTGTCCACCGTCGAGCAACAGCAGCTTCTGTCGGTAGTTCTTGGCAAGAGCCAAGATCGCAGGGAGGTCGCTAGAATCAAAGTTGGCAGCAGTACCAATAACAGTACCAGCACCAAACAGCGCGGCAGTCATCTGAGCGGTGACCTTCTTGCTAATGGCAAGAGCGAAGATTTCAGCAGAACCAATCGCCAAATCGCTAATAGCAAAACCCTGATTCAGTTCCTGCTGAGTGACGGTGAAGCTTTTGGTGATCTGATTAACAGTCACCGAGGTAGCGGCAAGAACGGAGTTATTAACAGCCGAATCTTCAAAGTTGGTAGCGTTATCAACCGCAGCGTCTCCACTGGTAAACTTCTTGACCTGAACTGTCGCGCGGGGACGCAAGTTATCCAAGCCAACGTTGCGCGTAAAGCCAGCGATCATCGCAAGCTTAGTGGTAGCAACAGTAATAACAGCGTCAGCGAGATAATCAACAACGAGACCAGCGGTGAACGTGTTGTTCTGAGGAGCCAGCATCGCGCTTTGGCGCATCAACTCGCTGTGGTTCTCAATGAGGAAACGCTGACGCTCTGCACCAGCGCGGAGGCTCTTATGCTTCTCCAACAGCGGGTTACCCAAGTTCACGATCACGGGACGAACCGGATCAGGAGCAGGAGCGGCGGTGGGCGACTTAATGGAAGCCTCCAAAGCGGAAAGCTTTGCCATGATGGTAGCGAGATCAACGGAAGCGGCAGGAGCAGCCGCAGCCGTCACAGTAGTGGAATCGGACATATTTGTGTCGGGTTGTTGTGTTGGTTGCGGCGTGGAGTCCACGCCAGAATCGTTGATGGTTTTTTCGCCATCAGTCGAAAGTGTTTTGTCTGTATTGGTATCAGACGGCTCTTCTAGTTGAGCAAAGAGAGCAGAAAACCAGTCGCGTCCAGCAGCACCTCCCCAGAGGTTTGCTGCTACGTCGGCAGGAGTATTGGCTTCTGCTTCCAAGAATCGGTCGTTGCGTCCCCACCAAGCGTTAGCTTTGCGGATCTTGTCTTCGGTAGGAGCTTCTCCTGCGACCAGAGATTTGGCATCTGTGACGGTTGCGGGTTCCAAACCATCGCCAGCGAGACCTTCCTCGTATTGCTCTAACCCACGGCGTAGGTTGTTTTTGACAGTCTCAGGAGCAGTCTTGGTAACAGCGCGAGGATGCCATTTAGCAGCCATTGCAAGCTGTTTGATGGGTTTGTCTACCAACCCAAAAGCCAGAGCCTCAGCGGTGGTAAACCAAGTTTCCGCTTTCATCGCAGCGCGGATAGACTCAGCGGAGCGTCCGGTCTTCTTATGGTACACTCCAACCAAAACCTCAGCGTGTTGATCTAAAGCCTCAGCCATCTTCCGCATATCCTCGGAAGTACCAGAAGCCATTCCTGACGGGTCGTGGATCATCATCAGAGCGGCATCAGCCATCTCGACGCGATCACCAGCAAGAGCGATAATTGACGCGATAGAAGCAGCGATACCCACAACGCGAGTGGTCACCGGAGCTTTGCGACCGCGCAACTGATTGTAAATGCTGAGACCATCCCAGACATTACCACCGGGAGAGTTGATCTCTACAAGCAGCGGACCATTGCCAATCTCGTTGAGTACATCCGAAAACTGCTTTGCAGATAGACCGCTTCCACCGTACCAGTCTTCGCCAATTTGATCAAAGATTTGAACGGTAGCAGGAGCACCGGCAGCGTTTGCTGGAGCGTAATAAAGCCAATCAGATTTCTTTGTGAAACTCATTCGGTTTTCTTGGCTTTTGGTTTCCGAGTCTTCTTGACGGTAGCGGTAATCTCTTCCTGCTCTACAACAACAGGTTGCGATCCACCTTCTGACGGAGCAACTGGAGACGGAGATTCAGAAGAATCGTCTTCAATGTCAATAGCAGTTGCAACACTAGTTGCGGGACGCTCTTTCTGAATCACCGAAATCTCAGATACATCGACTCCGTACTTCGCAGCAAGTTGACGTACAAACAAAGCTTGTTGGGCTTTTGACTCTAAAGCAGAACGCCAATCAAGACCGCGCGCACCATAGACCTCGTCAAAGGTTACAACTCCCGCTTCTAGCTCTGCCAATTGAGCCGCAGAATTACGGCCAACATCGACATTCGGTGAGCGTGGAGCGGTGATTGATACTTCGTACCAATCCGAGGGAGCATCGTTAAGCGTAGGATCATTCTTGATCGCGTACTCCATCGCGTACTCGTAAATACGACGAGCCGCTGAAGCCATCACTTGATGCCGAGACCGGAACCATACAGACGACATATCTAGCGCACCGCGATAGACAGTTCCCTGCATTGATTCTGGGTAAACCAGAACGTAAGGGATACCAACGCCAGCACAGACTTTCTCAGTCAGTTGTCGCCAGTATTCGCGCATATTTACACCGGGACGCTCGGTCGCGAACTGCTCGAAACTGTCACCGTTCTTCATTACCTTCACGCCAGATCCAAAGACTTGTTCGTAGTAATTCTCGGCAGTGTTTACACTTGCTCCAGCAGTACCAGCGCGGAGGTTGCTGGCTTGGACTTCGCCAGCGTCAGTCTTAACAATCTGAGCGACAGAAGCACCAAGCTTACAAGCTTCCATCTCCAACTTTTGCAGATCATCAAGATCGTGGAGATCGTTGATAACTGCGGAGACAAACGGAAGACCTCTAAGTTGACCGGGACGATTCGGTTCGTAGATATGGACTACGGAATCAGAGGGAATGGAGCGAACATCAGTCAGGTTACCCTGAGTTTTTTCCGCTCCGATAAAGTAGGAGATTGCGCGACCAGTTCTTGGGTCAAACCGTATACCGTCAAACACGGTCTCGTCTGCTTGCATCCCTGCCGGAGTAGCAATGGATTGAGCTTCGATTAACTGCAATCGAGGTTTGCCGGTCTCTCCTTTGGTCAACAACAAGAACGACTCGCCATCGTAGAACCAGCCGCGAGCAGCTTGTCCCATCAAAGTGCTAAACGACTGGCGAGAGCCAATATCGGGATAACGGCTCCAGACATCAAACCACTTCTTTGCCTTTAAGTTCCAAGCGGAATCACTAGAAGCTGGTTGAACCGAGAAGCTAGAGCCAACAGTGTAGCTCTCAAACAAGTCGCCAAGCCTATTGAGCACAGCGTTGTTTTGCTCGAAAAAGCGTGACTTGCGAACGATGGCTTGACGAGTCGCGCTCGTAACATCAAACCGCGCGGAAGTGTAAGACGTATCGAGATACGAACGACGCAATGACTGACCGGCTCCTTCGTATTTGTTAACTGGAGCAGGGAACAGCTTGTTCGCTATGTTTTGTAGGAATCCCATTAGCTCATTCGGGTTGTGGCTTCACGACGGAATTGCGTGAAATCCCCATAATACCGAGTGGTTGAAACCAGAACTGCGGTCAGCATCTTGTTGTAGATCTGGAGATCGGTGGGACTCGGGATCGCGTCTCCAGCCAAAAGCGTTACAGCGTAATCGTAATCCGTTAGCAGAGACTCCCACATTTGGAGCATCTCAATTGGTGCTGCGGTCCCTTTACCGGGTTCAGCAAACTCAACGGAAACGTCAGAGCTAGAAGTACTGCGGACCACATTCCCGCTCTCCATTGAGTTAGCGGAAACAGTTAGCTTTGCCGTCAAAGCCTCAAGC
>Ga0208975_1001050_pt1 | contig 12217 bp, 18 predicted proteins | sample GreLakmeER78MSRF_FD_187700 | JGI IMG/M metagenome (GOLD analysis project Ga0208975, IMG submission 187700) | Freshwater lentic microbial communities from great Laurentian Lakes, MI, USA - Great Lakes metaG ER78MSRF (SPAdes) | ecosystem: Environmental > Aquatic > Freshwater > Lake | place: Great... | reverse complement strand
GGACGCCCGTGATTGTGATACTCCGGCACTAGCGGCTTCATCTTCTCGAAAACGCTGCGATGCACGCGCATAAAGCCTCGCCCTGCGCGTTTGACTTCCACTAGCGGCTCGTCGCCGCCGAACGGGCTTTCATCGGTCAACGTGGCAACGCACCATTGCAGAGGAAGTGCCTTCTTTGGATAAAGACCATACACAAGCGGAACGTCATGCGAAAGCAACTTGTCCACATCTTCGCGGGTGAAGTTGATGTCGCAATCTATAATCAGCATTTCATCGCAATCGCTGGAAAGAAGCGTGGCCGTTGCCATGTTCATAATCCTAGTTGGGTAGGGCTGAGAAAAGCGAGCAAGCGCGATGCCGCGCCCCGTTAATGCCGTTAAAGCGGAATAGACATACTGCGCCTTTATGATGCCCGTGCCGTTGTCGAGAATCGGCACGAATAGCTTCGATGCCATATTCCTAGAGCTTGTCAAAAAGCCTACGGAAATCCGCCGCCGTGTAATCGCCGCTTGTATTCTCGCCTTTGACTAGGTGCGTGCGGAGAAAGCGAACCTCATGCGCGTCGAGAACCTTTAGCGCAACGATTTCGCCCGTGCGAATGTCTTTGTATTTGCCGCTGTATCCAGCAAATGCGTCGTCTGATTTTGCGACCTTCGTGAGCGCCTTGCCTTTCAGCGTGTCTAACTCCGCCTCCTGCTTTGCAATCTGCCGTTTCAGTGAGTCAACTTGCCTGTCGTTTGATGGTGTTTCTTTTGCCATAGGTGCAGACTAGCTATTACAGGATGCGGTTATTGGCAAGCAAAAACCCGCGCCTGTTTCCAAGCGCGGGCTTTGTGAATCTAGTTCAAACTAGAGACTAGCTGTATTGTGTGGCGATAAGGTCTCCCGCATTGCCGTTCGCAATGTAGGGCGCTTTCGAGGTTTTCGTGCGAACAATGTTCGACTCCGTTTTCTCTTCGCGGTAGGTATCCACGCCGTAGCCGTCTGCGGGAGTGTAGCTGTCCCAGTAAGCATTAACGCCGCAACCTTGGAGCGTTGCAATGCCGTCTTCCTGCGCGCTTGCGCTGTCCCCAGCCGCGCCGACCCAGACGTAAGTATTGCCCCAAATGCGGGACATAACCGCCGTCGCGCCGTCTGCCGCGCTGTTATACACGCTGTTGCCGATGAGCACCTTTTTGATGCCAGCGTCGGCAAACGCGAGTTGCAGATTGCTCTGGTTGACTTCGTAACCTTTGCCGAGTTGAGAAACAACGAAGTTAGTCAGCAAGGTAGAGCGGCGGATGCGCTTATAGACCTGCGAGCTAAGAACGATAGTGTCGGCAACTTCGCCCTTATCCAGCACGCGCTCAATCGAGTCATACACATCGCGCACGAAGTTGACCGTGGCGAGGTTGGCTTCCGTGTAAGCAACGGCGCTGTTGGTTGCGCTGCCGAAGTTAGTCGTATTCATGATCGCGGCGGCGGTCAGATACTCCGTGGTGATTTCCACGGCTTCTGCGGCCTGCGCTGCCATGAGGGACTCCACGCTGAGATAATCGGCGTAGTCCATTTCAACTTCGTCGGGCACTTGAATCTCGCGCTTGCGGATCGTAACGGTGAACGAGTCATCGTTAAGAGTTGCCGTCATGCGTTCGACGTTTGCGCCGGGAGCAGTGATGAAGTAATCATCGAGGATTCGTGCAAGCTGCGCGTTTGCGATTTTGGCTTTCACCAAATGCACCGTGCGCTTGTTCACCGGAAGAGCCGGAAGAATCTGCGAATGAATGTTGAGCTTGTTAATCCCGCGCCCTTCACGAATGACGGATGCGAGTTCCTGCCTAGGGCGGGCTGTTGAGTTAGTATATGCTGGCATTGTATTATTTAGTTAGTAATTAAGCAACGTAGCCGAGTTCCACCACGCCGAGAGTATCGGTCGAAGGAGCTTGCAGCCATTTGCCGATTAGCACGGCGTTAGTTGATGTTGCGGACGCTTTGCCGGAAGCTGCGGAGTAAGCCGCCGCGCCGACGGTGCAGTTTGCGGAAGCGAGCACTGGCACGCTGCCGCCGCTGCCGATAGGAGCCGCGAGGCCCGTGCCGGAAGCCGGAATGTCTTGAAGTGCGACGTAATCGCCTGCAATAGTGATTCCCGCAACGCTGACGAGTCCGTTAGTGTTAAGCAGGAGACGAGCACCACGAGAAATCGCAACGGCGGTTGCCGTGACGGTTTTTTGGATGCCAATGTTAGTTGTAGCTGTGTTTGTAGTAGCCATGATGAGTTAGGTATTAGAGCTTTCCTGCTTTGCGAGCAGAGTTGTAGATTTCGGGTTTATCTTTAGCCAAGCGGAAGATAGCCGTGGAGCGATCTTTAGCGCCTGCTGAGATTTGAGCGGCGATAGCCTCTTCGACTTCATCCTTCGCGGCTGGCGCGGCTGGAAGCGTGAACTTGCCAGCGCCGAGAGCGGCGGTGAACTTAGCCTCTGCGAGCACTACGGCTTCGCCTTTGGCGGTTTCGAGTTGGCGCTTGATTGCGCGATTGCAACGGGCGAACGCGGCCATGAGCGCGGGCGCTTTTTCGTCCTCCGGCTTTTTGTCGGCATCGGTGACGCCTGCGGTTGCTTCCATTTCGGCGGTGTCGGGCACGACGGGCGCGTCCGCTGGTTTGTTCGCTGCGGCGATTGCGTCTGCAATCATCTTAGCGACTTCAATTTTATCTTCGTCTGTCATTTTGGTTTGTGTTTGTGTTTGTGTTTGTGCTGCGGAAAAAAGAGCCGTAGTCGCTGCGCCACATTCGACTAAATCGGCGGCTTGAAAATCGAGAGGCGTGCTGTCCTTATCGGATGGGTCGTAGGAAAACACGGGCGACAGCATCATATTCTCGGGGTCGTGCTCTGCGTTCCATAGAGCGGTCTCCTTATACTGGCCCGGCGCTAGGTGAAGGTCAGCAATGGGATTGCCCTCACTGTCTTTGCGAATGTCTTTCAACTTGCCGACTTTGGCGTGCAGCGCATCGCCGTTGCCCTGCTTGTAATCGTGCGTCCAATGAACTGGAATAGAGCGACCGCCAGCATGAGAAAGTAGCGCATCCACAAATGCGGGCGTGATTGTCGCATAGCGCGGCTTTCCATCCGGCCCGCTGAAGCACGCGACCTTGCCTAGTTCTGCAATCTTTACGCCCAAAAGCACATCGCCGAAGATGCTATCTTGCGAAAACGATGCGTGCCTAAGTGATGCTAAAGCTGTTGCCATTTCCGCGCTTATACCTAATCAGATTAGGCAAAGCGAGGGAAGCTAAACGCATTGCGCTTTAACGCTGGAAAGCGCCTTTGCTATCTCCTGCAAACGAAGGCTAGGCTTTAAGACTCCAAGCTCTACCTTTTGCAGATAGCTTTGAGAAACGCCAATCTTCGCGGCCATTTCTTTCTGCTGCAATCCAGCGGAAAGTCGGGCGCGTGCTATCGGCGTGCGGCGTGGTGATACTCTCATTTTGAGACGTATTCTGTTCGCTTGCGCGCCGCCTCATGTTCTGGAGAATCTTGCCCGCTCTCATCTGCGGCTATGTCCTCGGTTTTTAGTGCGTGCTGAATAGTCGCCGTATGGGTTTCCGTTTCGGCAATCTTAGCGCCAAGTTCATTGACGGTCTTTTTCAAGTCGTCATTTGCCGTTCCTGTTCCGGCCTTTAGTTGCTCCACAAGCTGCCCGTGTAATTCTTTAACGCGCGCATTTGCATCGGCAAGATTCTTTGCGTTGCTCGCGTTCTTTGCTTTTAGTGCCTCATGCTTGGCTTTTAATTGTTCTAGCTTGCTTTGCTTAGGCGCTGGCGCGCCCTCTTTCTTTGCCCCGCCTCCGCCGCCTTCGCCAAACTTCCCATCATCGGCGCGAGGATGCTTTGATTCCTCAAACGCGAGTTTTGCTAATGATTTTGGCCCGCGACAATTCCATTTTTTGCGAGATAGATTATTTGGAGAGTTTGGGTCTGACCTCCAGTCGCCTTTTATTTTCTCGCTGCGGGCGCAATAGGAATCACCCTTGGCAGTTCCCGGCCTGATTCGGTCGCCGCCATCTGCCGCCTTTCCTGCTTGGCCATATCTCACCGTCCGTTCTCTTCCTGTCTCTGGATCAGTCACGACTTTTTCAAATCGTTTCTCAGAATCATCTTCCATTCTCGCGATTGAGTCATCGCAATACTCGCAGCCTTCACATTCTTCAGAAAGCATTTCCGACAAGCGTGCTTTTTCTGAATTATCTGGAAGCGGCACTGAGGCTTCTTGCGAAAGGGTCATTCCTTCCGCCGCTGCCGACTGTTGTGGGTTGTCGCTCACTTGTGCAATGTCGGCAATGGTAACGCTTGGCTTATATCCAGCTTTTACGAGTGCGCGGTTTGCATCTTCCACGGCCATTGCTGTTGCAACCGCTTCCTGCATGGACTCGCGCAAAACGACGGGAAAGCTGCGACCGCTGTTGGCCATGATGACGGCGCTTTTCGTCGTGATGCCGCTGCGAATCGCCTTGATGTCCGAAGCATCGTCGCGGAAGGCGTCTGCCGTGGGCAGCGTAGTAAAGCCCCAGCAACCACGCGCAATGTTTGGCATGGGCGGAAGTTTCCTGCGCTCTACACCGTCCATGATTGTCACGTAGCTGATAACGTCCAATCGAGGGCGGTGAACGTCATTTCGGAGCCGCATAATCTCGCGCCCTGCCGCCTCAAATGCGCCACGGAAAGGAGCGCCGCCGCTTTGTGCTCCGCTGAATAAAAACTCGTAAGGAAAGCCAACAGCAAGCGAAGCCGATGCGTCCAAGTAGCGCATCCCGTTAATGAACGAATCACTTGGATGCTCGCCTTTCAACACTTGATAGTTGTCGCCGTTGAACTGGTATTTCACGATAGCGCCGTCTGCCATCGTCTCTACGTATTCCACCGCGCCCTCGCTGCTCACTTGCGTCTCGTAGTCGAGTTCGTTTGGTTGCCCGCTATTATTTGACGCGATAGCCGCAATCTTCGACTGCTGCTGCATCGTGTCTTTTGTGGACTTCAAAATCTGATAACGCGAGTTCACATCTTCCAGCGCCGAGGCGAAGATTGAAACGCCGCGAACGCCGCCCGTGATGTCGTCTTTGAAAAAGATAATGTCGCACGCTTCCACGCGCTGCGGATTTGTGTAAATCGCGTCAAAGCCGCGCTCGTAAATTCGATAAGCGGTGGTATTTGGCCCCTGCAAATATAGGCCGGAAAAATAGACTTCGCCGCTGCGAACATCGCGCACGGGTCGAGTGAACTGGTAAAGCTCTCCAATGCGATCCGCCGTGACTTCCAACAAGCGCAAGCGCCCCTCGTCACGATACCATTGCAGCGCCGAGTCTCCGCGTTCCGGCAGGTTCACATCGCTTGCGCGTGCAAACGCCTGTTGCATGGAGCAACCAACGCCCATGTGCTTCCATTGCTCCATACAATACGCGCTCACGGCTTCATCTAGCGCGTGGTCTCCCGTGTCGGGCGCGTAGGTGATTCCGCTGCTGCAATACATCCGGCGCTTATTGATGTAATTGCGAGCGAACGACGTGTTTTTAATCGCGTTCTCGCCCTCAAAAGAAAGCCGCACGCGCTGCTGTTGCGCGTAGCTGGAGTTCGGATTAGTGCCCGTGCGCGTTGCTGGCGCTTGCACCTTATTCGGCATCGCTGCATTGTAGCCTGCAAACTTAGCAACGCCGAGCGCGATGCCTTGGATGCCTGCTTTGATTCGTTCAGAGAGTGCGGGCTTAGTCATTGACGGTAATTGGCGGGCGATTACCCGTGAAGTCTTGATATGTTTTAGACGGCCCAAGCGTGCCGCCACGGATGCCTAGCTCATAGTTTGCTTCCATGAGTAATTCGCTCAAGTCCATGTTTTGAATCCCGCTCGATTTCGCGCCTCCGCTGAGGCTGGTAAATGTGCCGTAAAGTGCGCGATCAAACCCGCTGTCTAGCAACTGCTGGATTTGGGCGGTAGTAAAGTTGCGAAAAAGTCTGCGCGGGCTAGGCATTTCGCGGACATATAGCAGAGACACCTAACAACTAGCAAGCGCAAAGTTAGGCGACGGAGGGCGCGCTTTTACGTTTTTACCGCCCCAGCGTATGAGATAACCAGCCCACACCAATAGGCCGAAACAATACTGTTGTCCGTCACTGAGTTAGCTTTTACGCCTACTGCTTAGATATAGCAAGAGGGAAAAAGCCGTGCTTCATGGCGAGAGTCAACGCCATTACCTCGCAATCCCAAAAGTGATCTTTTCGCACGCGCTTCCATACCGTTGCTTTGGCCTTGTTCGTCTTTTTGTCCGTCTCCACAAGCGGAATGAACGCGGGCATATTGGCGACGTAAATCTCCGGCATATCGGACGCGATTCCGAAGTAGCGCCCGCTAGAGCCGCCGACAAGCGCGGATAAATAGCCATAGAGCGTGTTATTGTCGCCAACAATGCAATACGCCCATCCTGAGGGAAGCGCGCCCTTCGCAACTCCGCGCAGTCTATCGGGCTGTTTCTCGCCAACGACGCCGCTTTCCGGCTTTGGCACTGAGTAAGGCATCGGATGCGAGACTTGCTTGCCGTCAATCGTGACAACGTGGAATTGCTCTAGGTCTGAGCCGCGATAGGCATACCAGCCATATTTTGAGCACTCGCGAAACACTAGCCTGTTCTCATGGCCTGAGTCCACAATGACGCACGTTCCTTTTCCCGTTAGATTTCCGTCAACTTTGGCTTCGCGCACGCCAAGAGTGATCGCCATTTGATGAAGCTGCTCGAAAGTATCTAAGCGCCTGTATTCAATGCGGCGGGAATTTCCAAGGCGGTCGTATTCGACGCACAGCGCGTGAAGATGCGCGCCTTCATCTCCGCTGCCAGCTTGAAAGTCCGCGCTGAGTATCCTTATTTTTTCCTCCGCGCTTTCCCAAACGTCGCCTAGTTTGTAATCATTGACGCCTTTGCCGCCGCCAAAGTCAGGCAAGAATGGTTTCCAGCTTTTACAAAGGCGTTTCTTATGGAAATCTTCTAGCGGCTTCAAGTTGCCGAGCTTCGCCGCCTCCATTGCCGCGACTGACTCAATCAGCATTTCGCGCCATGAAATCCAATGAGCGGCCCAAACCGCCCACCGAAACGAACGAGTTTCCGGCGAGGCTGTTGGATTCTGTGAAACGTAGTCGCCATCTTTGACAAGCGCGTAGCGTTCGCGGGCGGTATCTTGAAATGATTCGTGACAATGCGGGCAAACGCAAGAAATCGAGTCGCCGTTAATCACGAACACCTCAGCGCCGTATTTTTCCTTAGCATCTTCCGCCCAAAGCGGCCAAAATAGTTCCGCGCATTTCGGGCAGCGGAAATGCCACTCATCTTGTTGTCCGGCTAGAAAGAATGTATCAACTTCGCGACCTTCATCGGGCGCGGTGGTGATGTGCGTGCCTTGGCGATCCCATCTGCCGCCCATTCGTTTCTCAAACTCGATTAGCCGCCCGTCTGGAAACGCCTCCAAGTGCGATTCGTCCGTTTGCAGATAGCGCACTTGCACCGACTGCGCCGAGGTAATCCCCGGCCCTGAGATTTCGAGAAATTTGTGGCGAAAAATCATCAAGTCGTTGGTGATTGCGTATTTGTCGCGAGACACAAGCCGCATCGCGTCTTTATTCGCCCGCACCCATTCTTTGCCGCGTGTCTTTGCCCAAAGTGCGGCGTCGTCATCGCTCTGACATACCATCTTTTGATCGCCTACGTCGCACACGATGCGCTTCGTGTTGATAATCTGTCCCGTTACCGTTCCCATGCACGAAGATGCCTTGTAAATCACAAGACGCTTGCAAGTGATGTCATCTGCCGCCATGAGGGGATTTCTAAGAAACGGGTAGAACTCATCACGAAACGGCCCCGTGATGGGCGAGGACTTATTAAATACGATATGCTTGCGGGCGAAGTCGAGCGTGGTCATGGCTTAATCCCGCACTTAACGACGTGCTTTTTGATTCCGCTTTCCGTTTGCACGCCGAAAATCACCACTTCGCTCCCGCTTGGAATTTCTTTGTAAAGACACAGCCTGCCTTCGTGGATATAAACGGTGTCTCCTGCTGTAAATTGAGGCGCGTTCATATCGTCAACCACGCGGGAAGCACGCCGTCATTCTTCGCCGCCGTAATCGCGCCTTCCTTTGCTGCGCGGTAGTTTCCCGCATGGGCGATGTGAAAAGCCTCTGGTGAGTCGCATAGAGCGGCGGATTGCGCGTCTGCGATGATTGTCTGCTCTAGCGCGAGTGATATGCTGAGTTCGTATTGTTGAAATATCTCACGCGCCTCGCTGACAAGTATCTTCTCTCCTTCGCGCTCACTTGGTTTTATCTTTTCGTGGTATTCGCGCAGGCTTTTGACCGCTACATCCCAGCGCTTGAAAGCAAAAAGCAGATCGCCTTCCAGTCGTGTTTTCTGAGTCGCCCAAAGTTCGTGTTGCTCCGTTGTGGCGTTTAGTGAAGGCTCAGGAAGGTTGTCGAGTTGATGTTCTAGCTCCTGTTTGCGCTGATAGCATTTAAGCTCTTCTGTTTCCAGCCGCGCAAGTGCGGCGGGCGCGCCCTTTTCCTCCGCGCCGACTGCTTTGGTTTGTATCTTTGCCATATCAGCCCGTGATTATCTCCCAATATGCGAGACGATGAAAGCAATTACTGCCGTCCGATTCGTCGCGTGCTTCGTGTGCGCCTTGTTCGTTTTGCATTACATAGCAGTTGATGCGACTGTCGTCCTTCGTGATGCCGATGAAGCGGAATCCCTCGACGTTTGGGATTGAGGAAAGAGAAAAGCGTTTCATTTGCTCAGTCTTTCGATGGCCGTGGCAATGGCGGATTGCGCGTCGGCAATGGCGGCTTGCATGGCGAGGTGATTCGCCGCGCGCTTGGCGTTGTTCTCCGCGATGAGTCTGTCTAGTTCAGCGAGTTTCGCGTCGTATTCGGCTTGGAGTTGGTTAGTGGTTTTCATAATAGGTTTTTGTTTGTGTGGGATGTGTGTGCGCATGGAGGGCAAGATTACATCCAGCCGAAGAAACGAACGCCGCCTTGCGTCCATAGGTGACTCATGTTGCGACTTGTGATTTCGCTCTCGTCGCACAGAACCCAATTTGCATTAGGGCTTGCGGCCCGCGCTTGCTCGATTGACTCGGCTTCGCAGCAAACAATGTTTGTGCAGTCGTAGTTGCGTTTAGTGAAGTTGGCGTTGCGGTAGGTGTTTTTCATTTGGGTGATTGTGTGTGTAGGTTGTGGTGAGGGTTGGTTAGCGGGAAAGCACGGATGCGGCAAATGCTTCAACCGCGTCCTCGCGTGTTTCGTATCCCTCTTGCACTTTGCGCCCATCGTTAAATATCACAAACCATGTTTTGCTGACTAGATTTGAATCAATTATTCCGCCGCCCGCGTTTGGATTGCAAACAAGGCCGCCGACTCGCGCCTCTGTCCATCCGTTGCAAATTGCGTTTAGTGCGTTCAGTTCTGTTTGTGTGGTGGTGTTTGTCATGGGGGAAAGAAAAGCAGGCTTATCTCATTTGGTCAACAATTATTTTTGCACTCGCTAACGCTTTTCTTCATTTTACCTACGTAAACGCGCCTAAAAATAAATTGCGATTGAAACAAAATCGGGCGCTATTTCAGCGACTCTATCTCGCCACGCGGTGCGACTTGAGCGGCATTTCTCGCTTTACTCGCCACGTCTTGCGAATAATCCGCCCATTCTTGCTCTCTAGGACGCCCGCCAGCGCGTTTTTCCTGCTCCATCGGGAGAATATAGCGAAAAGCGTAAAAAAGAGCTTGCAAGGCACGGCAAGATGAGCGATAAGCCTTCCAGTTCGCAGGCGATATGCGATGCTAATTTCTTAGGGCCACGCCCAAAAGACCGCACTGTGTTCGCCCGCAGCGCGGTTTTTCTTTGGCCTCATGCTACGGCATACGCACAAAGAGCCAAGCGGCGAATCCGTGAACCTCTGTCACGTTAGCGCAGGGGCGTGAAAAAGCGTTACCCGCAGCCCTGAAACACGGTGAAGGCGGCAATTCGCTAACAGGCCCGCGATGCGCAAGCTCTCGCGGTTAAAGAGTCACGAAGATTCTGAGTCCTGAGTTGTGGGGCGGCGTGGAAGCAAATGCCCATTACTGGTCGGGTTCTATGCAACACTCCGGGTAATGTAAACAAGACACGCAGAGCGTAACTGTAAACCGCAGTCGCTTGACATGGATGAAAGGGGATGCGCGTGTGTGCGCGAGATTACAGATGAGAACCCTGTATCCCTTCTCCGCTGAAATATTGCGGAGCGGCGGCACACCAGATCATGTCAGTCGAGAAATTGACCCCCACAACTTAGGAATCAGGGTTGTCGCGTGAGAGTCTGCACAGTGCAACGATATGCTACGGAGGGCGAAGCCAAAAGAATACCTGCTCCAATACTGTGCTCCCGCAAGGGATTGACGGATACAAACACGGTGGACGAAAGTCAGCCTATCTAGCAAGGAAAGCAGGTAGCAATGCTTGCTTTCTGCCGTTGCAAGCCGATGAAGCGAAAATCATATCAGCCTAGCCAGCGCAGGCACAAGACACCATGAAGCTCACAAGATTCCAACTAGTCCACGCAACAGACAAGCAACTTGCCGCAATCGGCGTTACAAGGCGGCTTAATGCTGGATGGCTAAAGAAAGCACTCGAAACAGAGTGGACAAGGGAAGATTTGAACAATTTTGCCGCCGCTCTCGTAAAAAAGTCCCGCGCAGTGGCCGATTTCGAGCTAAAACAGCAATTTCACCACGTTCTAGCCTCGATTAAGGCGGGGCAACTCATTTCAGCCCAAGATGCGGCACGAAAGATACTGGAAATAGTAGAATCGCTGTAAAAAAGCCTGTCAACTCGGCGTCAACACTTGTCAACACTTGTCAACATCCGTTAAACCGTGTTAACCGCACTTTTTACACCAGCTTAACAGCGCCCGGCCTACCCCGCCCGCTCCATCCCGCGCAAACTCGAGCCTCCTCCGCCCGAATCCTCGGCGTGATACTCTCCAAAACACGCAGCCGCGCCAGCAACTCGAGCTCGATAGGGTCAATCTCGGCAGTCATTGCGGCGGGATACGCGAACAGCAAGACCAAGGCAAGGACATAGGCCGACCCCCACCCCCCCTAAGGAATCTTTTACAGCGCGTGGCATGACCCTAGCAACTGAAAGCAGGCGCTTCCCCTTACTCGAATCGTTTTTACGTTTTGCCCTGTTTCTCAAATATGATAATCAGTTGTTGACAACAGCTAACGAATCGTTAATTATCGCGGCCAATGGATTTACCCATTGACATAATGACTGATACGCTGACGGACGCGCAGTTGGACGCCTTGGCTGATGAAGCTGAGTGTATCCGCCGCGAAGATGCGTTTCTTGCCGCGCTAGAGCGTGAGCGGGAATCGTCTGGCGTGTTTGTGATTTGACCTACGCTTTCACTTTCGGGTCGCCGTCTGTGAAGTCGTCTCCGTCGTCCTTCCATTTCCTCTCGCCGTCGTCCTCGTCATCGTCGCATTTGCCGAGAACGTCTAGTTGATAGGCAGCGGCGTCGGCAAGCCCCTTTGCGGCGAACACACTCCCGCTTTTTTCAATGATTGGTTCGCGTGACTTCTCGAAAGCTGCCACGATTAGAAACTCGCTGAAGTGTTCGCCTAGAACTTCGCGGGCCTGAGAAAGTGCTTTTTCGGCGTGTTCGTTCATGGCGATTCATGGAAGCGGCTTGCGCCTTTTATTTCGCTTGCGCCCGCTTTTGCCGATGCGGAAAATCATATTACCGACGACGAACACGGCGAGAACGAGTGACGCGGCTGTGATTGCTTGCGGTAGTCCCGGCTCGTTCATGGCTTGCGGTGTAGGAATTGTTTAAGGAAATCGGGAATGTCTGCGCCGTTTTTCTTTGGAATATCATACTCGCCCTCTTCCAGCGCAATGTCAAAAGTGCGGTCAAAGAACTTGCGAACACCTGCGGAGGAAAACGTGACATTCGCCGCAAGCAATGCGGGATTTTTCTTCACGAACGCCGTCCATAGTTCATCTTTCGTCATGCGTATATCCTCCCGTCAACGATGCGGTAATTGCTTACCTCAAAGCGTCCTTCGTTGTCCGTCTCCACCTTGGCAAATCCAATGTTCCATTTGTTCAGCGGCATATAGCGCGGGTGGAGGTCGCACAAGCATCCGAGCGACCACGCGCTGACAACCTTGCCG
>Ga0208975_1001046_pt1 | contig 12265 bp, 23 predicted proteins | sample GreLakmeER78MSRF_FD_187700 | JGI IMG/M metagenome (GOLD analysis project Ga0208975, IMG submission 187700) | Freshwater lentic microbial communities from great Laurentian Lakes, MI, USA - Great Lakes metaG ER78MSRF (SPAdes) | ecosystem: Environmental > Aquatic > Freshwater > Lake | place: Great... | reverse complement strand
TATCGACGCACCGCGTAAAGCCAAGGCTGCTGACTACGACCATGTAGACATCATCCCTGTGAGCGACCCCAACGCAGCAACCATGAGCCAGCGGGTTGTGCAGTACCAAGCTGTGATCCAGATGGCACAGATGGCTCCAGACATTTACGACTTGCCCCAGCTTCACAGACAAATGCTGGCGGTGTTGGGTATCAAGGATGCCGACAAGCTCGTGCCTCTGCCAGACGACCAGAAACCGAAAGACCCTGTGTCTGAGAACATGGCCGCTCTGCGCTTGGAGCCACTCAAAGCGTTCTTCTACCAAGATCACCAGTCACACATTCAAGTGCACATGATGGCGATGCAAGACCCAATCGTCATGGAGTTGGTTGGCCAGAACCCCAAGGCTCCACAGATTCAAGCGGCGATGATGGCCCACGTTGCCGAGCACGTTGGCTTTGCATACCGTCAGAAGATTGAGCAGCAGTTGGGTATGCCCCTGCCACCGGAAGATGAGAAGCTGCCGCCAGAGATAGAAACACAACTCTCAGGAATGATGGCTCAAGCCGCACAGCAAGTGCTCCAGCAAAGTCAAGCGATGGCTGCGCAGAAGCAAGCGCAGCAACAGCAACAAGACCCACTGATCCAGATGCAGCAGCAAGAGTTGCAGATCAAACAACAAGAACTCCTAATCAAACAGCAAGACATGCAGCTCAAGCAGCAAGAAGTGCAGGCTCGGTTGGAGTTGGACAACAAGCGGTTGGAAGTGGATGCCATGAACAAGGCTGGCCAACTCAAAGTACAAAAACAAAATGCCGAGATAACCGCATTTGCAAAAGCTGGGGACATAAAGACCAAGCGCGAGCAAATGCAGATGCAGCAACGCAACCAACAAAAGGAGAAGCCAGCTAAATGATTTCAGAATTCGCACGCGTATTGCGCGAAAAATTACGCACCGACATGAACAACTACGCAGACGACTGCGCTGGTGGGGCATGTCGCAACTTTGAAGAGTATCAAAAACTTTGCGGGATTATTCAGGGTCTAGCCCTTGCAGAGCGTTATCTACTTGACCTTGCACAGAAAGTTGAAGAATCCGATGAATGACACCGTTCTAGAACCGGGGCAGTATGCCCTGCCTGAAGCAATTCAGCCCGTCGATGCACCCGCAGATGACGCAACAAACGAAGAAAAAGCCACCATGCTGCCAGAGCCAACAGGCTGGAAGCTGCTGTGTGCAGTGCCCGACATCTCTGAAAAGATTGACGGTACAGAGCTTGATCTTGTGAAAGCCACATCCACCCTGCGCCAAGAAGAACATGCCACAACTGTTCTGTTTGTGCTCAAGGTTGGCCCAGACGCGTACAAAGACCAGACTAAGTTCCCCGCAGGCGCGTGGTGCGGGGTAGGTGACTTCGTACTTGTGCGTACCTATTCTGGTACACGGTTCAAGATTTTTGGAAAAGAGTTCCGGCTCATCAACGATGACCAAGTGGACGCTGTTGTGCAAGACCCTCGTGGGCTAACCCGCGCTTAAAGGAGCAAATATGGCAGAGCAATACAAGTTCCCCGACGAACTTGATGACGACAAGAACCAGAAGGTTGAGATTCAATCGGAAGAAGATGTCGAAATTGAGATTGTTGATGACACCCCTGAAAAGGATCGTGGCCGTCGCCCCCTTGATCGGGAAGTAGAAGACCCGACAGACGACGAAATTGAGTCATACACCCAAGGTGCCCAAAAACGCATCAAAGAGCTGACCCATGCCCGCCACGACGAACGCCGTGCCAAAGAGTCTCTTTTGAGAGAGAAGCAAGAACTTGAGCGTCTTGCACAGCACTATGTTGAGGAAAACAAAAAACTCAAACAGTACGTCAGCACTGGTACAGAGCAGTACACCACAATGGCCAAGACCGCTGCCGAGGCGGAGTTGGACAAAGCTCGGCAAGAGTACAAGGCCGCACAAGAGGCGTTTGACACGGACGCAATCATTGCGGCGCAGGAAAAGCTGTTTGAAGCAAAAATAAAGTTGCAAAATGCACAAAATTTTCGTCCACCTGCTTTACAAGAAGAAAATTTTGATGTACAACCGCGACAACAAGCACCCGAACCGGTGCGTGCTGACGAAAAAACCTTGCGCTGGCAAGCAAAAAACCAGTGGTTTGGCACAGACGGGTTCGAGGAAGTTACCAGCTTTGCACTAGGGCTGCATCAAAAACTAGTCAACAACGGAGTTGATCCTCGCTCCGATGATTATTTCGAGCAAATTGATGCTCGCGTGAAGTCGAAGTTCCCTGAAGTTTTTGGTGGAAACGAAGACAAGCCAAGGTCGGTTGAGACTCCAAGGCGACCTTCATCCGTGGTTGCACCTGCATCACGTTCGACTGGAACAAGGAAGATACAGTTAACGCCGTCGCAAGCTGCGTTAATTAAAAAGTACAACCTTGACCCGAAAAAATATGTCGCTGAAGTTTTAAAACTGGAGAATCAAAATGGCTGAAAACCGTACCCCTCGTGACAATGTGTCACGCGAAAAGCAGGCCCGTGCTGTATACGTACCGCCGACTGCGCTGCCCGATCCGACACCTGAACCCGGATATGTCTACCGTTGGGTAGCCACACATGTCTTGGGTCAGCACGAACCAACCAACGTGTCACGTAAGTTTCGCGATGGCTGGGAGCCGGTGAAAGCAGTAGACCATCCTGAGTTAATGATTACTGGTAGTGAAAAAACAGGAAACGTAGAAATTGGTGGCCTCATGCTTTGCAAGATGTCCGCCGAAAGAGCACGTTCTCGGGACGACTACTATGACGCACAAGCTCAGAACCAGATGGAATCAGTGGACAACCACTTCATGCGAAACAACAATCCGATGATGCCGCTGTTTGCCGAGAAAAAATCGTCAGTCAGTCGCGGAACTGGGTTTGGTTCAGGTTCTAAATAAACAAGGAGTCCTTAAATGGCATCAGTAGCATCCCCTTACGGTCTAAAACCCGTAAATGAGTTGGGCGGCACACCATACGCAGGTGCGACCCGTTCTTATCTCATCGACCCCGCAGGAACTGCCTCAAACATTTACAACGGCTCACCCGTGTATGTGAATGCGTCTGGCTATTTGGCTGTGGCAACTGCAACCGGCGCTGACGCGACCACCAATGGCTTTCCTACTGGCACCGCTAATACCGGTATCGTAGGTGTGTTTGTTGGCTGTTCTTACATCAACGCACAAGGCCAAGTAATTTATGCACAGTACTACCCAACAGGTACAACTGGTGTAATTAACGCTTACGTTGTAGACGATCCCAATGTTGTGTTCCAAGTCCAGTCCGCTGGCTCTGTCACACAAGCCGCATTGGGCGCAAACGTATTTTTCTCGACTGGAGCTGTGTCAACAGGCAGCACATCAACAGGTAACTCTACGGCTTCTGTCGTAGCCGGTTCCTCTGCTGTGACTACCACCGCAGCATTTCGTGTTGTTGGGTTCGTTAATATGCAAGGTTTCTCAGTTGTAGGCGACGCTTACACCGACATCTTTGTAAAGATTAACCCCGGCTATCACACATTCACCAACGCTGTTGGCCTGTAAGGAGTAACTCAAAATGGCAATTTCACGCGCACAACTACTTAAAGAGTTGCTCCCCGGCCTGAACGCTTTGTTCGGTATGGAATACGCACGCTATGGTGAAGAGCACAAAGAAATCTACGAAACAGAGAAATCTGAGCGTAGCTTTGAAGAAGAAACCAAACTTGCTGGTTTCGGTGCTGCTCCCGTCAAAAACGAAGGTTCTGCCATCGCTTATGACAATGCACAAGAAGCGTTCACAGCACGTTACAACCACGAAACCATTGCCTTGGGTTTCTCAATCACTGAAGAGGCGATTGAAGACAATTTGTACGACAGCTTGTCTGCTCGCTACACCAAAGCCTTGGCCCGTGCCATGTCCTATACCAAGCAAGTCAAAGCCGCTTCCGTTATCAATAACGGTTTCAACGGTTCATACTTGGGCGGTGATGGCGTTACTTTGTTTGGTAACAACAGCTCCAACACTCGTGTTGGCCACCCCTTGGTAAACGGCTCTGTTAACTACAACAGCCCAACCACTGGTGTGGACTTGAACGAAACTTCATTGGAAAATGCCGTAATTCAAATTGCAGCGTGGACTGATGAGCGTGGTCTGTTGATTGCCGCCAAGCCTCGCAAAATGATTGTGCCTCCGTCACTTATGTTTGTTGCCAAGCGTTTGCTTGACACTGAACTGCGTGTCTCTACTGCTGACAACGACATCAACGCGTTGAAGCAGATGGGTGCAATTCCTGAAGGCTACACCGTCAACCACTTCTTGACCGACACAAACGGCTGGTATTTGATTACCGACGTTCCAAACGGCATGAAGCACTTTGAACGTATGCCTTTGTCCAACTCAATGGACGGCGACTTTGATACCGGCAACGTCCGTTACAAAGCTCGTGAGCGTTACAGCTTTGGCTGGTCTGATCCTCTCGGTATGTGGGGTTCAGCAGGCGCGTAAGCGACTTGAGAAAAGGGGACTAGCGTCCCCTTTTCTTTTGAGGTATATTCAAACCATTCCGGGGTTTTCCGGTGCATCTGACAGTCCCGGCTGACGACATGTAGACAGATGCGCTCACTTACATGTAAGGAAAAAATCATGGCACGCACTACGTTTCAAGGCCCAGTCCGTTCAATGGCTGGCTTCTATTCCCAAGGCCCAAATACAGTTGTTAATCTTGCCAACGGCACAAACACCGTTACGCTTGATGTTGCCACATACGCAGGTAAGGTAATTCGCACCAACGATGCGACTTTGATTATTACCCTGCCAACCATCAACGCTTCGGCAAATCCAACAACCAGCGGCCCCGGTGAAGATCCCAGCACCGCAAACAATGTTGGTACGACTTACACATTTTTTGTAGAAACCGCCGCAACTGCCGTGGCTATCAAAACTGATGGCACAGACAAATTTGTTGGCTCGCTGTTATTGGTAGCAACCGATGCTTCTGGTGCAGCCACTGGTTATGCTCCCGCAGCAGCAAACGATGTCATTAACTTGGACGGCACTACCACTGGTGGAGCAGCAGGTTCTTGGATTACCGTGACTGTTTTGGCTTCTTTGAAGTACTATGTCACAGGTGTTTTGCTTGGTTCTGGTACTGTTGCCACACCGTTTGCAAATTCCTGATTAGGAGCAATCCATGACGATGCAAGCTGATGTCCAGTCAACGCGACTGACGGCAGACGGACAGGCGGTTAATTACCGCGCCCGTGTAAAAGCTGTATACGGTCTTGCGGGGGCAAGCGCAGGGTCGGTCAAGTTCTATAACGGAACTGACGCAACAGGAACGCTGCTGCTTGAGGTAGACACTCCCGCAGGTACAGCAAACACATTTCTTTTGCCAATCCCCGGCGAAGGAATTTTGTTTACTACAGGCGTTTACGTTGATGTAACCAACATCACTGGCGTGACGATTGTCTATGGCTAAGTCCCCAGCATGGCAACGAGCAGAGGGGAAGAATCCCAAAGGCGGCTTGAACGCCAAAGGACGCGCCTCTTACAACAAAGCAAACCCGGGGAAGCCGGGTTTGAAAGCTCCTCAGCCAGAGGGCGGCAAACGCCGCGACTCTTTCTGCGCCCGTATGGAAGGCATGAAGAAAAAGTTGACAAGCGAAAAAACCGCCAAGGATCCAAATTCGAGGATTAACAAAAGCCTACGGGCTTGGAAGTGTTGAGGTAATCATGAAAAAAATTGGCAAAAAACCTACTGATGACCAGATGCTTGAAGGCAGTGGGGCTGGTGCTGGCAAAGTAAGCACCAAGACTCCTTGGCTTGGTGATGGGCGTGTGACAGGTGGCCGTTCCGCAAAAGACTACAAAGAAAAAGAGGACAAAGCCTCAGAGTTTTCCGGCGAAATGGGTTTCAAATCTCCTAGAAGTAGAAACTATGACTCAGGGGACAGAACCCCGCGCATGAGCGATGACTACGCCAAAGGCGGCAAAGTTTCTTCAGCTTCTGCGCGTGCAGATGGCTGTGCTGTCAAAGGCAAAACCAAAGGACGGATGGTATGAACAACGACGTAAAAACAATGACTGATGGCGCTGCTGTGGTTGTTGGACTTGGCGGGTTCATGGGCTGGATGACTCCTGTTGTAGCGCTTGTTGGTGGAATATTGACCATTGTGTGGATGATTATTCGCATCTGGGAAACTGAAACGGTTAAAAACTTGGTGGCTAAGTATGCCAAGCACGAGTAAGAAACAACACAATTTCATGGAAGCGGTGGCCAACAACCCATCGTTTGCCAAGAAGGTGGGAGTTCCACAGTCTGTGGGCAAGGATTTTTCAAACGCCGACAAAGGCAAAACTTTTAAAAGAGGTGGTGATATGGCTAAAGCAAACCCTTTCATGGAAATGATTGCCAAGAAAAAAGAGATGGCAAAAGGCAAAAAAGAAATGTCAATGAAAAAGATGGCTTCTGGTGGCATCACCAGCGCCAAAATGGGTTCAGTGAAAACTGCTGCTCCCAGCCGTGACGGTATTGCTTCCAAAGGCAAAACCAAAGGCAAGATGGTCAAAATGAAGTCCGGCGGAAAGATGTGCTGAGATGATGTCCAGCCGTGGAATGGGGGACATCAACCCTTCAAAAATGCCCGGCGGGAAGAAAAAAGCCCGTCGGGACGACACTGACTTCACCCAGTACAAAGAGGGTGGGAAAGTCAACGCGGCTGGAAATTACACAAAACCCAGTTTGCGCAAGCGGATTGTGTCTCAAGTCAAGGCGGCGGCTACCCACGGTACTGGCGCAGGTCAATGGTCAGCAAGAAAAGCCCAGTTGGTAGCCAAGAAGTACAAGGCTGCTGGCGGGGGGTACAAAGATTGAAAGCGCCGCAGCAATCCCTTAAGAACTGGGGCGATCAAAAGTGGAGAACCAAAAGTGGCAAACGCTCTTCTGACACAGGCGAAAGATACCTTCCTGAAGCTGCAATTAAAGCTCTTAGCCCTTCTGAATACGCTGCAACAACGCGTGCAAAACGTGCTGGCAAAGCTAAAGGGAAGCAGTTCGTGAAGCAACCACCCAAGGTGGCAAAGAAAACGGCGGGATTTAGATAATGGCAACAACTTCTGGGTCAGCAGGCTTTAATTTAGACCTCACCGAACTGGTAGAGGAGGCGTTTGAGCGTGCTGGTTCAGAGTTGCGCACTGGTTATGACCTTAAAACGGCTCGCCGGTCGTTAAATTTGCTGTTTGCCGACTGGGCAAACCGTGGTGTCAACATGTGGACGTTCGAGCAGGGCACCATTACCTTTGAGCAAGGGTTAAACACCTACGCAGTGCCTACAGACACGGTTGATTTGCTGGATCATGTGATCCGAACCAACGCAAATGTGGCTTCTACCCAGTCTGATTTGACAATCACACGCATCAGTGTATCCACATATGCCACTATCCCCAACAAATTAACCCAAGCCAGACCAATTCAGGTCTGGTATCAGCGTTTGGACGGCCAAATCAGCCCAACTTCTGCGGTGTTGGCCACCAGCATTAACGCTACAACAGACACAATCGTTCTTTCCAACGTAGTTGGGCTTCCCGCCATTGGTTACATCAACCTTGACAGCGAAACCATTTTCTACAACTACATTGATGGCAACACCCTGAGTAATTGTTTCCGTGGACAAAACGGCACAACAGCAGCCTCGCACACTGCCAGCGCAACAGCCAAGATTTACGTCAACAACACCCCCAGAGTGACTGTTTGGCCAACGCCAGACGGCTCCCAGACCTATCAGTTTGTGTACTGGCGCATGCGTCGCGTGCAAGATGCCGGTAACGGTGTCAATGTAATGGACGTGCCGTTTCGTTTTGTGCCGTGTATGGTGTCTGGATTGGCCTACTACGTCGCTTTAAAAGTGCCCGGTGGTATGGACAGGCTGGGCATCTTGAAACAGCAGTATGACGAGGCTTGGATGACGGCGGCTGACGAAGATCAGGAACGCGCCGCGTTGCGTCTCGTGCCTAGACAGATGTTCATTGGGGGTAGCTGATGGGGAATCGGTTTTCCTCTGGCAAGAACTCGATTGCCGAGTGCGACCGATGTGGTTTCCGGTTCAAGCTCACGGCACTCAAAAAACTCGTTGTCAAAACCAAAACATACGACTTGAAGGTGTGCCCGCAGTGTTGGGAACCCGATCAGCCGCAGCTACAGTTGGGTATGTACCCAGTGGACGACCCGCAGGGGGTGCGTGATCCAAGGCCGGACTTGAGCTACCAGTTGTCTGGTCGCACGGGTTTGCAAATTGTGTTGACAAACAGCCCAAGCATTGATGCGCAAGGTATTGTTGGTGGCGGTAGTCGGATCTTTCAGTGGGGTTGGAACCCAGTGGGTGGGGCAGCGTTTTTTGATGCTGCTTTGACTCCAAATAATTTGGTTTTAGCGGTGGAACTTGGTACAGTCACGGTAAGCGTAACTTAGGAGTTTAAACATGAACACGAAGCAGGTACAAAAGATCGCGGGCAAAGAAGTTAAGTCCCACGAAAAGCGTATGCACAAAATGGCGGCTGGCGGCAAAACAAACGCCAACATGCTCAAGTATGGTCGTAACATGGCGAAGGTCATGAATCAACGCTCTTCTGGTCGCGGAGGCTAAGATGGCTGAGTACAAACAACCTAAAAAAGCTCCAAGCGTGGTTGTTGGCGAAGAGCCAGCAAAAGAAACTATGCGAAAGGCAAACGTGTCTGTGGCAAACGTGCGCAGCCAAGACTATCCTCCCATGAAAACTTCTGGGATTGTTGTGCGTGGCGGTAAAGCGCAGACCAAAGGCAAATTGGCAAGAGGCCCAATGGCATGACACGATACGGCTCCATATACGTTGTTACAAACACTGTTACTGGTGAACAGTATGTTGGGCAAACACGCCAAAAAGCGGCGCGTAGATGGAAGACGCACATAAATACTGCCAATTCCCAAGCCACGCAAAAATACAAGCTTACAAAAGCCATTATTGAGCATGGAAAAGAATCTTTTGAGTTTGTAGAGGTTTTTTCTGCTTTTGATGCGGCAACACTGAACGCGGCTGAAATTAAATTTATAGAAGAACTTTCTCCTGTGTACAACATTACCAAAGGAGGCGCAGGCCATCGCGGAGTTGTTGCATCAGCAGAAACGTGCAAGGCGCGATCAGAGCGTTTGAAGCGGCAGTGGGCAAATACTGACTGGCGGGCAACCCAAATAGAAAAACTTAAACAACTTTCAAACAGCCCAGAAGCCACACAAAGAGGAAAGTGTGTCGCGGCTATTGGAAGCGCGGCACGGGCAAAGCATGTATTCTGCCCAGAAATAAAATGTTCTTTTTTATCTGTATCCCATGCGGCAAAATATTTAAACGTAAGCCATACAGGTGTACGATATGCGCTTCGTAACGGTTCAAAAATAAAAGATAAATTTACAATTTTGGAGGTAGTAAATTGAACTACCAACAATTAGTTACAAGTATACAAAGCTATACAGAAAATCAGTTCCCCGATGTATACCTTGCTGATGGATCGACTGAGAACTCAACCGCTCAGATCAATCGGTTCATTCAGCAGGCTGAGCAACGCATTTACAACTCGGTTCAGTTCCCATCTTTGCGCAAGAACCAGTACACAGCGATCACGTCAAGTAATAAGTATGTGTCTTTACCAAACGATTTCTTGTCTGTCTACTCGTTGGCGTTGGTGACAGGGGTTGTTGGTGGAAACTTGGATACAGGCACGTTTGAGTATTTACTCAACAAGGATGTGAACTTCATCCGTCAGGCGTATCCAAGCCCCAACGACACAGGCGAGCCAAAATATTACGCGCTGTTTGGCCCCACAATTGTCAGTTCTGCAATCACCAACGAGCTGTCGATCATTCTTGGCCCAACACCAGATGCCGCGTATTACGTGGAATTGCACTACTACTATTACCCAGAATCAATTACCACAGCAGTAAATACATGGCTGGGGGACAACTTTGACTCCGTGCTTTTGTACGGCTCCTTGGTAGAGGCATACACCTTTATGAAAGGTGAAGTTGACATCATCACGGGGTACGATGCCAAGTACAAGGAAGCACTTGCCTTGGCCAAACGCCTTGGAGACGGTATGGAACGCAGCGACGCATACCGTAGCGGCCAGTACAGAGAAGCCCCGTTGCCTCAGAATAATGGGGTGCGTTGATGGCTTTTACAGGCAACTACTCCTGCAACACGTTTCGTACGGGCTTGATGAACGGTACGTTCAACTTCACATCGGGCACGTTCTACATTGCACTCTATACCAATGAAGCCACGCTTGATGCGTCTACCACGGCTTATACAACTACGGGCGAGGTTGTGGCTGCTGGGTATACGGCTGGTGGCGAGATTCTTGTAATAAACCAAACACCCACCACAGGCAATGCACCAAACACAACGGCATATGTTTCGTTTGCCAATGCGTCATGGACAGGCGTTATTACAGCGCGGGGTGCTTTGATTTATAAAGCAGGCGACAATGGTGCCGTTTGCGTTTTGGATTTTGGTGCAAACAAAACGTCTGCCGCAACTTTCGTGGTGCAGTTCCCTGCCGCCACTGACACCACAGCAATCATAAGGATCGTGTAATGCTAGTAACCACAACCAAAGGCGAAATGGATGATTCTCTGCTTGTAAAGCGAGAGGGTACAGTCGATAATGACAATGAACTCACCACATGGGTTGAGTACTGGTTGGACGAAGAACTTGTCCACCGTTCCGCGCATGTAACTTTGAAAAAGTCACCCGCGTTTGTTGGTGGCGAGGCAGCTTCGTTTTAAGGAAACATTATGGCAAATACCCAATCAATGACAACTTCGTTCATGGGCGAGTTACTGACAGCAACCCATAACTTTGGCGTTTCGCCTATTCGTGCGGCTTCTACCGCCGACACCTTCAAAGCTGCGTTGTACTTGGCTTCCGCTACCATCAACGCATCAACCACAGCTTATACAGTGTCTGGTGAAGTGTCCGGTGCTGGATACTCTGCTGGCGGCATAGTTGTAACAAACGCAACGCCTCCTACCGCCACTAACGCATCAGCAACCGCTGGCGTAGCGTATTGGACACCTTCTGCTAGTTTGGTGTACACCTCAGTGACCCTGACTACGGCTTTTGATGCGGTGCTGATCTACAACTCTACACAGAGTGACAAAGCGGTGAGTGTTCACACGTTTGGTTCACAGACCATCACGGCGGGTACTTTCACTTTGACCATGCCTGTGAACAACACCACCACAGCACTGTTGCGTCTGGCTACAACCTAAGCGGAGGCGGCGCAGGCCGTAGACCATGTTTGGTATATCCGCATACGCCCAGTCACCTTATGCCGCTCTTGGCGAGAATCCGGGCGTTGTTGTCGCCCTGACGGGTGTAGTTGCGACTGGTAATGTTGGAACACAGACACCAAACATATCGGTTGCCCTGTCCGGCGTTGAGGCCACGGGCAATGTAGGAACAGTCGTTGTTTCAGGTTCTGTGGCAGTAACGGGCGTAGAAGCATCGGGCAGTGTTGGGACGGTTGTACAAAGCATCTCTGTTGCTCTGACAGGCGTTCTGTGCCACCCAGACATTGGCGATGTAAACGAAACCAACTTTCCGTTAATAGCCGGAGTCCACGCCAACGGTGAAGTTGGCACACCTACAGCAGCGTTTACTTTTGATCTGTCTGGCGTAGAAGCCTCTGGAGCCGTTGGGACAATAACTAACGGTGGCGTAGAGGTTGCCCTGTCTGGTGTAGAGGCTTTCGGTTTTGCCGGAACGATGATCTACAACGAATCGGACGCGACATTTGGCGACGAGGCTATAGGGTCAGTTGGTACGGTGGCCCCCGCAATTTCAGTTGCTTTGACTGGGGTTGTGGCAGCAGGTGTGGTTGGTACGGTTGCTCGTGGTGAGACAGAAATAGGCTTGAGTGGCGTTGGCGCTGTTGGGGTAGTAGGTACGGCTGGCCCCGTGATTTCGGCGGCTTTGTCTGGAGTTCAGGCTACAGGTTCTGTTGGGTCTGTAATTGCAATCTACTGGAAGTTGGTAGATGACAGTCAGACCGCAAACTGGCAAAATGTCAACAATTCTCAAACTGCTGGTTGGGCGCTGGTGGATAACACAGAGACATCCGACTGGACGTTGGTTGAATCGTCCACATAAAGGAAGAAAATGGCTTTTGTACTTGCAGACCGAGTTAAAGAGACGACCACAACGGCGGGTACGGGAACAGTGACTCTGCTT
>Ga0208975_1001043_pt1 | contig 12295 bp, 18 predicted proteins | sample GreLakmeER78MSRF_FD_187700 | JGI IMG/M metagenome (GOLD analysis project Ga0208975, IMG submission 187700) | Freshwater lentic microbial communities from great Laurentian Lakes, MI, USA - Great Lakes metaG ER78MSRF (SPAdes) | ecosystem: Environmental > Aquatic > Freshwater > Lake | place: Great... | reverse complement strand
TGAAACTGATAAAGGTGCATTTTGCTGGTGCAGACCGGAGTACGACGAGGAGTATGACTTGTACGTACACAGAAGCATGGATGGGCGCGAAGAATACGAAGAAGGAAGGAAGCCGACATGAATGAACGAACTAAACAACTGTGGAAAGAATCTCAACAATGGAATGGATCGGATGATGGCCGTGGTGGGTTAAAAATACTTGAGAGTGTAGAAAAGTTCGCCAAGTTAATTGGTCGTGAATGTTTGACTCTAGCAGATAGTATTCGTGATGGACTTGATGAAGATGGTGAGAAGCAACAGGCACTAGGAGCAGCGTGGGTAGGACTAGCAATAGAACGACATTTTATGATTGACAGCAACGAAAGAAAATACATGACAACCGATCCTGAGCCTGAAGCAAAGTACGATCCAGTCTGGTGTATCGAATACTGTAAATCGTATGCCGAGCAACTCAGAGATAAGACAAGGGCGAATCGCGCAGAACATGCGGCAGAGTGTATTGAGTATTTATTAGGTTTAGTAGACCGCAAGTGGGTAAGTTTGACAGCAGAAGAAATTGCAGAAATATCAGAGTTTCATTTTCACGGCGCGTTATCAGGGAGAGAATTTTATGATGACGTTGAAGCAAAACTAAAGGAGAAGAACAATGGATGACGAAGATTGGCGCGACATGTGGGAGCAGTTTGATGAACATTCTTTTGACATACGCGAAGAGTTCCAGAAAGAAATGGTTGCGAAGTATGGCAAGGGCTACTATTACATGGACGGTGATGAGGATTGGAAAAGACAAAAAGCCTTAATTCAAAAACTTATTGAAGCCAAGCTAAAGGAGAAGAACACATGAAAGACTACGAAGACTACGAAACACAACGCGCGATTCTACTTGAGTACATGCAGGTAATGATAGCGAGGGGAGATTGGCATGGTGTATCTGATGCCGCTAATGACTTGCGTGTTTTAGAAGCAGAAGAAAAGAATGCCTAAGAAGATGAGGAATATAAATGAAGAACGACATCGTTGATATATTAAATAACCCAGAAGAGCATTACCCCGACAACTTCAATACGGCTATGAGGGCAAATGCTTTCTTACTAGGGCTATGTCAGGAAGCGGCGGAGGAAATAAAGAAACTACGTAACTCACCGGAAAGTGTCACAAACAGTAATTATCCGACGAGTGGCATACCCGCTATTAAAGTAGAGGACATAAAAAAATATGGATAAAAAAACAATCTACATATTAGAGGCGTGGAAATTGATAGAAGAATATCGCATAGAGTTATCTTACGATAAGGCAGAAAACGAACCATACCCTTGGCTTGCTACAACATCTCTACCCATAAACTTACCTATCACAGTTCATAACCCCAATTTGATAGGGCGAGGAGAAACACCACTTGAGGCGGTCAAACAATTTGAACATACTTTACACGATCGTATGGGTTGGTCTTACAGGAATGAAATGAGGCATAAGTGAGTTTAATCACACTAGATTTCGAAACATACTACTCAAACGACTTTGGGTTTAGAACGCTGACGACTGAAGAATACATTCGTGGAAAAGAATTTCAAGAGATAGGTGTAGGCATCAAGATCGATGATGCACCGGCGTATTGGCTTTCAGGTACGCATGAAGTGTTAAAGAAACATTTGACCGAGCTTACTGATTGGACGGACTCGGCTTTGCTATGCCATAACACTATCTTTGATGGCGCGATACTTGGCTGGAGGTTCGGCGTATACCCCGCCTTTTACTTGGACACACTGTGCATGGCACGCGCGCTCCACGGCGTTGATGCGGGGGGTTCTTTGAAAGCGTTGGCTGAACGCTACGAGATAGGTAAGAAAGGAACAGAGGTTGATGATGCCAAGGGCAAGCGACTTGAAGACTTCACGGCGGCTGACCTTAAACAGTACGGTGAGTATTGCAAGAATGATGTTGAGCTGACACACAAGTTGTTCAGTGTCATGGTGTCCGAGTTCCCCGAGGATGAGGCAAAACTTATTGACATGACGCTAAGGATGTTTCTGATCCCGGGATTTGAGGTAGATGACGCATTGCTAGTACAACGCTTAGAAGAACTAAAGAAAGAGAAGAATGATCTCCTAGCTACCCTAAAAGAAAGGTTGAAATGTGATGATGAAGAAGCTGTTAGAAAGAAGTTGGCAAGTAATAAACAGTTTGCGGGACTTCTTGTGGAGTATTCCGTCGTTCCACCCCTTAAGATCAGTCCAGTTACAGGAAAAGAGACATTTGCTTTGGCAAAAAACGATGAAGGGTTTATTGCACTGTCGGAACACGAAAATGCACTCGTTCAGCAGCTCTGCGCTGTCAGACTTGGAACTAAATCAACTCTGGAAGAATCTCGCATCACACGATTCATTGACATCGGAAAGAGAAATAGAGGGCTACTGCCCATCCCCCTTAAATATTATGGAGCACACACAGGTAGGTGGAGCGGTAGTGATAAAGTTAACTTCCAAAACCTTCCTAGTCGAGATAAGAAGAAGAAAACGCTTAAAAATGCCATCCTTGCCCCATCAGGAAACGTGGTTATTAACTGTGATTCCTCCCAAATTGAAGCAAGGGTGTTGGCATGGCTCTCTGGACAAGACGATGTCGTACGACAATTCGCTTCAGGTGAAGATGTATATTCAATCTTTGCTTCAAAGGTATACAACCGTACTATAACTAAGGCTGACCCTGTTGAGAGATTTGTTGGCAAGACGTGCGTGCTGGGGCTAGGGTATGGCACTGGCTGGAGAAAGTTACAGCACACGCTAAAGACACAGCCGCCCGGGGCAGTTATCGACGATGAAGAGTGTCAGGCTATAGTAAAACTTTATCGAGATGTTAACAGCGATATTATCGATCTATGGAAAGAATCTGACAACATGTTGCAAATGCTCTGTAATTGGGACAAGAAGACCAAGGAATGTTACTTGGGGAGACATAATGTGCTGCGGGTTAAGGAGAATGGCATTGAACTGCCCAATGGTTTAATGATTCGTTATCCCAACCTACGGTACGACACAGAAGGCGAGAAGTCTCAGTACAAGTACAAGTCTAGGCGTGGTGAGATAAGTATCTGGGGCGGGGCGGTGGTGGAGAATGTAGTCCAAGCGTTGGCTAGAATAGTTGTAGGTGAACAGATGTTGGCTATCAACCAGAAGTATAGGGTCGTGCTGACTGTGCATGATGCGGCGGTGATTATCGTCCCAGAGGTTGAGCGCGAGCGCGCTATGGAATTTATCATTGAGAAGATGTCTACACCACCGGATTGGGCTAAGACTTTACCTGTTGCATGTGAAGCAAAATGGGGGCATAGTTACGGAGAATGTTAACTTAAAGGCGTATTATATGAACCCGATTAAATGGTCTTTCTCAAGTCTCAAACAATATATTAATTGCCCAAAACAGTATCATGAAGTCAAAGTCCTTAAAAAATATGAAACGATACCAACGCAACAAATGCGTTACGGAACAGACGTTCATAGCGCGTTGGAAAACTACGCGAAGGATGGTACAGCGTTACCCCACAACTACAAACGGTTTGCGAGCATGGTTGACCCACTGTTGGAGATCGACGGTACAAGGTATATTGAGCATCGAATGGCGTTAAACATTGACAAGCAGCCTTGCGGTTGGGGCAAAGATTATTGGGTGCGCGGTATCGTTGACTTCATGGTGATAGAAGGAGACACAGCGTTCATCGTTGACTACAAGACAGGCAGTGACAAGTACCCTGATCTAAAACAGTTACGACTGATGGCACTGATGACGTTCGCGCACTTTCCAGAAGTTAATAAGGTTAAGGCAGGGCTGATGTTTATCTTGCATAATAACTTTATACCGGAAGAGTATACGAGGGAGCAGTGTGAGTCTTTATGGAATAACTTTACGCCTGATATAGAACGCTTAACAATATCGTATGAGAACGACACATGGCAGATGAACCCTACGCCGCTATGTGGATGGTGTCCGGTCAGTACGTGTGAGCATTACAGAAGCCGATGAGAATGATAAGACTTACACGGTTAAAAAGTCTTGGTGATAACCCACTTGGTTTAGTACCGGAATCAGTTATAAGGACAGCTACAAGGGTGGATTGGAGTTACGCGCACATACGAACGTCAACCAACGAAGAAACTGACGACATTCACAACGACGAGATACACGGAGTAGATGATGGAGATGATTAGATTTATGCGTCCAATACTAGCTGGAAGAACTACGCAGCTATTACCAGAAAAAACTATTTCACACGAAAAAAGTAGATGGACGTTTGCGCACAAGAGATGTAAAGGTACATGGAAAACATACAGTGAACTTATTAATAATGACGTGATACACGGAGCGAGTGATGCAACCGCGTAAGAATCAAAAATATACTTATGGGTGGAGTGACCCACGGTCGTATACACAGACGATTAAAACTCCTACGGAATCCACGCATACAAGAACGGTGTTCTTTGAAATAGCTAACGACGGTACTCCATACACAAGTAGATTTAGACAGGCGATCATACACAACGATAATATTCACGGAGTACCTACCGAGATAGCAAATGTCTATATTAACTACTAAAGAAATACAAGAACAGGCACTTAAACTTTTAAACGACGCTTTCCATGATACTTATAAACGTCCAAAGGGACAAAATGAAGCCGTACATTGCGCCATCTACCACGGAGTCGAAAAGATTGTTGAGGAAAGTTCGGAGCAACTTACAGAGATTGAGTAGGAAGGATAAAGGAGTGAGCAATGAAGAAATTCATAATGCCACAAAACCATAAATACCTAGGACACAGCCTACAGCATCTGTTGGATATGTATTTAAGGAAAGAAAAAGGATTAACTAATGAACGAATTCATGGAGTAGATAATGGCATACACGAAGACAGCAAGACCCTATAAGAAAGAGTACCAACAGGAGTTGGCTCGGGGTGAACATGATGATCGCATGGAGCGCCAGCGCGCTAGGCGAGGGATGGACAAGAAAGGTGTTAACCGAAAGGGTAAAGACGTAGCACACGTCAAAGCGTTATCCAAAGGTGGTAGTAATGCAGACGGAGTTCGTTTAGAATCCCCCGCCAAGAATCGTAGCTTCAAGCGTAAGTCCGATGGTTCGATGAAGTAAAGTTTTAGTTGACATTATTAGTTTCATGCCGTAAGGTGCGGGTGGGTTGGGGTTTTACTAGATTTTCCCCCTATAAACTGCATCAGTTATTTAGTACCCCTCCTTTCACGTTTTCGCTTTGGGTACGGATATAACCGACTAGCCCCCGCAAGGGGCTTAAGTTTACAGTGAGTTAATTTTAAGTTTACAGTGAGGTCAAAGTGCAAGACATTAAGTTTACAGTCGTAGATAACGCAGCCCTACAGTTCCGAACATCAAACACAGACGCAGACCACATACTCACCTACGTTGAGAAGTGCGAGATTCTAGACCGAGCTGATAACGAGACTGAGCTTCTTGTTTATTGGGGTCATGACGAGATGTCATTCATAGCTGAGTCCTTCAGCTATAACAGTTTGCCCTCACCCATGCTTCGCGACTACAAGTGGCCCGGTCTGTATACGCCGTTCGACCACCAGAAAACTACTGCCTCATTCCTAGCTAGTAGACGGCGCGCGTTCTGTTTCAACGAAGCAGGTACAGGTAAAACATCTTCTATCGTATGGGCGGCAGACTATCTAATGAGCTTGGGGTTGGTCAAACGCGTGCTTGTGATATGTCCGTTGACGATTATGTATTCAGCGTGGCAAGCAGATATATTTAAGACCGCTATGCACAGGTCGGCTGGAGTGGCTTACGGTTCGGCTGACAAGCGTAAAAAGATTCTTAGAGGTGAGTATGACTTTATCATCACTAACTACGATGGCGTGGGCATATTAGCGGAAGAAATAAACCGTGGTGGCTTTGATCTAATAGTTGTTGATGAGGCAAACGCCTACAAGTCTACAAGCACTGTGCGTTGGAAGATATTAGCGAGATTAATTAAACCTGAGACACGGCTATGGATGCTGACAGGTACACCCGCATCACAGTCACCCCTTGATGCGTTTGGCTTAGCGCGTTTGATCTCCCCAAGCAAGGTTCCTAAGTACAGCACAGCGTGGCGTGACAAAGTAATGCAGCAGGTTACACGGTTCAAGTGGCTACCCAAGCCTACGTCTAAACAGATGGTGTTCGATGCGTTACAGCCCGCTATAAGATTTACCAAGGCAGAGTGCCTTGATCTACCAGAAGTTCTTTATCAGACACGCGAAGTGCCGTTAACACAGCAAGCCGCAAAATATTATAAAAAATTAAAAGACGACATGCTTGTAGAAGCGGCAGGGGAACAAATATCAGCAGTCAATGCTGCGGCGATGTTAAGTAAGTTGTTGCAAGTATCGGGCGGCGCGGTGTATTCCGATACGAAAGAAGTAGTTGAGTTTGATGTGTCGCCACGACTCAAGGCGTTGGAAGAAGTAATAGACCAGACTGACCAGAAGGTATTAGTGTTTGTACCTTACACGCATACGATTGAGTTGGTTAGTAAGTTTCTTGAAGGACTCGGAGTTAGTAGCAATATTATTAACGGCGCTGTATCTGCTGGTGATAGGCAACGCATCGTCAATAAGTTTCAGACTACACAGGAACCTAGAGTGTTAGTGATTCAACCACAGGCAGCTTCACATGGCGTAACGCTAACGGCTGCTGACACTATAGTTTTTTGGTCACCTGTTATGAGTGTAGAAACATACCTACAATGTATTGCCCGAATAGATCGCGTGGGACAGAAGAATAGTATGACAGTAGTTCATTTGCAGGGTTCAGAAGTAGAACGGAAGATGTATAGGATGTTGCAAAATAAAGTTGATTCACACGAAAAGTTAGTTGATTTATATAAAGAGGAAATCTATGAATGACATGGAAGAATTAGTTAAAACCTACTTGACTATTAGAAACGAGCGTGACAGGATTGAGTCCGAGTTCAAGTTGCAAGACGAAGCTTTAAAGGCTGAGCTGACTGTACTCGAACAAGAGATGTTAGCGGGGTGCAATGAGATGAAAGTAGAAAGTCTCCGCACTAACAGTGGCACAGTAATAAAGAGTTTGAAAGAAAGATATACCTGTTCAGACCGCGATAACTTCAACAAGTTTGTAGTAGAAACGGGCGCTGTTGAATTGTTTTCCGCTATGTTGCACCAAAGTAATTTTAAAGAATTCATGTCCGAGCGGCATCATGAAGGTTTGCCCCCCGGTGTGAACGTGATGCGTGAATTTACCATCACAGTTAAGAAACCCACAGTCAAATAAAGTTAAAGGAAATAATCATGAGTACAGAACTCGCAACCCTATTAGCCAACAACCCTTTGATGATTCAGTCCGGTGTCGATGAAGACACGGCGGCGGTTGCTGGTGGCAATGCAAATCAAACTAAGCGTCTATCTATCAAAGGCGGTGTGTTCCGCAAGATGGTAGGCGGTAAAGAAGTAGGTAGTATTGAAGATCGCCACATGAATGTTATTTTTGTTCGTATGGCGCATAGCGCATCACGCCAATGCTATGAGGGTACGTATGAAGAAGGAAAAACCGTTTCCCCAATCTGTTGGTCAAACGATTCCGTTAAGCCTGACGCAGATGTTGAGCATCCTTGCGCTCCCACTTGTGATGTCTGCCCGAACTCGGCAAAAGGATCTAACGATAGTGGTGTCGGCGCGAAATGCAAACTGTCATGGCGCACAGCTGTCGTCCTTCCTCAAGACCCAAGTGGTGACGTACTGGAATTCGTTGTCCCCGCAGCTTCGACTTTTGGCAAGGAAGAAAACGGAAGATGGCCGTTCAAGTCCTACATTGGTATGCTCGCCAATAATAACGTTAGCAAAGGGCGTGTGGTAACTAAGATTCAATTCGATACTAAGGTGCAGTTCCCTAAAGTATTGTTTAGTCCCGCAGGTGCAGTTGACCCTAAAGACTATGACGCTATTACCGCACAAGGCAAAACACCCGCCGCTGAATCTGCTATTAAACTTTCTATCTACAAGAAGAAAGAAACTGCCGGTGAAGATGTGTCGGTGTCAGAGCCAACCGTTAGAGAGACTACTAAGCGCGCTCCGGCGCAAGCAACCGACGCTTCTGAAGTAGTTAAGAAGTGGACTAAGAAATAAGGGTAACTATGCCACGGCCTTACAGTACAAAGTTTTTGAGTAGATTAGACGAAGTAGTAAATGACCACTATCGCGTTGGACTTAGGTTGGCAAAGTTTTGTGTGAAAGCAAATCTTCCAGCTAAGTACGTAGCCGCTGCATTAGAAGTTTCACGCGCTACGGTTCACAATTGGTTTCGTGGCGCTATTCTACGCGGCAAAAACGAAGACATGGCTTTGGCGTTTATCAACTTGGTAGAAAAAGATTTAGCGGACGGAGTATTGCCCGCTAAATCTATAAGAGATGCTAAAGCCTACATAGAAGACATGATAGGCAGGTCGATTTAACGGGGAAAAGCGGATGCTGGCTTCGCATATCGCGTGGCGTGATCGGGCAAAAGCTGGTTGCAAACAGACGTAGCGAGTACCCCACCCATTAACACAAGGCAGGAGAAATCCTGCCTTTCTTGTCTCTGCGGATATGATAAAACAATTTTACGAGAAAGCATTGCCTTCGCAGGGCGTTTACTGTGTAGCTAAGTTGGATAAGAGGATTACACAGAAATTTGCGGAGTCTATAGATGATGTTGAAGTTATTGCAAGACAGTTTGAATTGGAAGAAGCAAATGTCTACGTGGCACTTGCTTCCTTCGATGGTTATAGCCGCAAGGCAGAGGACGCGCAATTCTTACGTTCATTTTTCATCGATCTCGACGTTGGGGCGGGTAAAGCAGCTCTCGGAAGAGGATACGATAGTAAAGGGGATGCTCTTGTCGCATTACATGCTTTCATCCCAAGAGTTGATTTACCTTCCCCCGTTATCATCGATTCCGGTACAGGCATACACGCCTATTGGCTATTTGATCGGGACATCCCCGTTGCAGAGTGGAAGCCTTACGCTGAGAAGTTCAAAGCGCTCTGCATTGGAAACGAGTTGTACATCGACCCTGTGGTTACTGCTGACGCTGCGCGAATTATGCGCTGTCCTGATACGTTCAACTATAAGACAACTCCACCGAGTAAGTGTGAGGTTATATCGGACGAGCTGCCAGTATATTCGTTCGATGAGTTCAAAGAGTTCTTAGGGATAATAGAAGAGTCTGCGTCTGAGCTGTTAAGCCGTCTACCCAAAGGGTTGGACGATGACACTAAAGCATTGATGAAGTTGGACAATCAGGAGACACGCTTTGAAAAAATCGCTATCAGAAGTCTTGAAGGTGATGGATGTGGACAGATTAAGTGGGCAATTGAAAACTCCGCATCACTCCCAGAACCCATGTGGACAGCCGTCTTATCCATTGCACAGCATTGTAGCGACCGCGATGAGGCTATCCACAAATTATCAGAAGATTATCCCGGCTACAATCCGGCAGAGACGGAACGCAAATCAACATTGCGTCAGGGAAAACCTTATTCCTGCATTACCTTTGACAACGAGAACCCCGGAATTTGCGACACTTGTGAGTACAAAGGAAAGTTTACCAACCCACTCGCTCTTGGACGAGTTATCAAAATCGCGCAAGCACCTAAAGAGGACGCAGTTCGGGAGCAAACGAATACCGAAGGTGTTCCGTCAAACGTAATACCAGACCACCCACAGGCGTTGTATCCGTACTTCAGGGGTGAAACAGGGGGTATTTATTACCAACCACCCCCAAAGATAGATAAGAAGGGTGAGAAGAGAGAGCAAGACCCACAGCTTATCTACCCGCATGAGTTGTTTCCTATACGTAGGATGTTTAGCAAAGCTGACGGTGAAATACTAATGATGCGTCTTCTGTTACCCAAGGATGCGCCGCGTGATTTTATGGTGACTACTAGGAGTTTGAATGCGTCTGATGAATTTAAGAAAGTTATTGGGTTTATGGGCGTTACAGGTAACGCAGATAAATTGGTACATATCATGGGATATATCATGAAGTGGGGGCACTACTTACAGACACAGGCAGAAGCAGAGTTAATGCAGATGCAAATGGGGTGGACAGAGCCAGTAAATGATAAAGATCGGCTGGGCCGTGAGTATGTTATCGGTAATAATTTAATTAAATCAAACGGCTCGATTGTGTCTACGCCTGCATCACCTATGGTTAAGAGCGTAGCAAAACATTTTGAACCGAAGGGAAGCTTTGAAGTATGGCGTGAATGCGCTCAGCAGTTGAACCGTCCTACGATGGAGATGCACGCGTTTGGTACGTTGATTGGATTGGGTTCACCGTTGATGCCGTTGACGTCTACACCCGGTGCTATCGTTAGTTATACAGGTAAATCAGGCAATGGTAAGACGGGGGCGCTGTACGCTAACTTAAGTATTTGGTGTAACCCCGTGGGCATCTCTGTGTTCGATGCGACTAACAATGGTTTGAATCAGCGTTACGTCACATTGAAGAACGCAGCGTTCGGGGTTGATGAAGCACATACTCGCAAGATAGAAGAGCTAAGCAAGATGGTTCACGCTATCTCTCAAGGTAAGGCCAAGATCAGGATGCAGGGGTCGATTAACGCTGAACGGGAACACGAACTCTTAGCGTCGTCCATTGCCATGATGACTTGTAACATGCCGCTACTGGATATGATTATGTCCAACAACTCTATGGCTACAGGTGAGATGGCACGTATGATTGAGTTTCTTGTAATGAAACCACGGCTGTTGATTGATGAGCCAGACTTTGGCCCGAAGGTATTTGATTCGTTCAAGTACAACTACGGTCATGCAGGACGCAAGATTATTCAGTCTTACTTCTTAAAGGGTGAAGATGCACTGATTGATATAGTAAAAGAATGGATTGCACGATTTAAGAAAGACTTTGGCAACGACGCTATCTACCGTTTCTACGAGAACATCATTGGTGCAGCTATGACAGGCGGCGTGATAGGTAACGAGTTTGGCATTATTGATTATGACTTGAACCGTATCTACGACAAGGTGTGCGGTGAGATGATTAACATACGCGACAAGGTGGTTACTCTTGGCGAGACAGATCACTCAGCGTTGGTTGGTGACTTCATCAATAAATACTACACAGGCTTCTTAGGGATTAACGACGGCAAAGTTACGATGGAGCCTCGCAACAGTCTTGTGGGAAGAATAGATTTAGCGACAGGGTTAGTGACTATATCTACCACTGAGTTTAAAAAGTATTTGACTGAGAAGAATGTTAGTTCACGAGAGTTTGAACAAAACATGAAAGAGCGGAATATTCTTATTGAAGTTAAGAAGTCGCGCCTCGACGCAGGATGGAAGCAAGCGTTGAGTATCCTTGATAAAAATATGAATGTGAACACCTATGTCTTTGCCACCGAAATTCCCGATACCTTCTTCAGCGGAGATGGAGAAACTGACTGAAGAGCCAGAGTGGATTTTTCCGTATGACTATATGGCGGTTGGGGAGAGCTTCTTTATCCCCACACTGCGCCCTGCCCAGATGATGTATGCAGCAGACATCGCCGCTAAGAAGGCACGCGTCAGGGTAAAGATATTTACCTGTGAGAAGGAAGGACACCTAGGCATCCGCGTGTGGCGGACTGCCTAGGGTTTGATTCCGAACGAATTATAGAGTTGTGTAAGACGGTATTTTTCAAAGTTTTCGCGTTGGACAATAGAGTCAACAATTTTTTTACGCTCTTTTAAAGACAACTGATCACTACCCATAGCGCGGTATTTATTTGCTTCAGCTCGTAGGTTTTTTAAATAACCGTTAACGTCGTGATTGTACATTTTAACAAGCATTGCATCAAGCGGGTTCTTTTCTAAATACTTGTAATACTGCTCTGGTTTATCTTTTAACATACTTAGTTTTTTGCTTCGCTCCGCTAAATCATCATCAATGCGCTGCCATTCGCGGGCGTCGTAGTTAGACTTAGAACCAACAAAACTATCAAAGAATATTGTATCTGTCTTAGGGTCAAAGTCTTTTTGGCCTGATAACCAAAAATTTATGTTTACGCCGTTGTGCATTAGCCGTGACGCGCCATCTGCGTAAGAGTTGGCAAAGAAATATAAAGTATTAGGGCTTACGTCATAGCCAGTAGTATCGAACCAATAGCGTGCAGCGCGTTTATACAACTCAGGGATACTATCTCCACCAGTGTAAGCATCACCAAACCGCGACTGACGGTTGTTATATATCTGACGACCTAACGGGTCGACGTTAAACGC
>Ga0208975_1001042_pt1 | contig 12299 bp, 19 predicted proteins | sample GreLakmeER78MSRF_FD_187700 | JGI IMG/M metagenome (GOLD analysis project Ga0208975, IMG submission 187700) | Freshwater lentic microbial communities from great Laurentian Lakes, MI, USA - Great Lakes metaG ER78MSRF (SPAdes) | ecosystem: Environmental > Aquatic > Freshwater > Lake | place: Great... | reverse complement strand
TTGGGACCTGTGGCTTGCGACTAAACAAACGAATAGAAGGGTGGGTTGCTATGAGCAACAACTACTGGGATGAAGACGAAGACGACCTAGATACCGACAACGAAACACAGATGGATGGAAGCGATTTACTTAAAAAATTGCGGAAAGCCAAGCGTAACGATGAAAAGCGTATTAAGGAACTCACTGAGCAACTTGAGGGATTATCCAAGGTGCAGCGTGAGCGTACAGTCAAAGAGGTCCTAGAAAAGAAGGGTGTCAACCTTAAAGCAGCAAGATTAGTTCTTAAGGATTTAGAAGAGGTTAACGAAGAGACAGTGAATAACTGGCTCGATGATAACGCTGATTTATTCGGAATTACAGTTGCTACACAGGAAAACAAAGTAAGTGATATAGATAAGGCAGCCTTAAGGCAGCAAGATGTAATCACTCAAAATGCTATGACCCCTGACCGAGCAGAGGATTTAAATTCTCGCATCGATAATGCAGATTCAATGGATGCATTGTTGGATGTACTTCGCTCACAATAATTCCGTTCATAGTCACTTGGAGGTGACGAAATATGGCATATGTATCAACAGACTCCGCTTCTTTAGGCGGAACCGCTGGTGGTGCTGGTCTAGTCCAGAAGGCGTATGACCGTCTTCTAGAGTTCGCTCTCCGTTCTGAACCACTAATTCGTTCAGTCGCAGATAAGCGTCCAGCACGTCAAGCAATCCCTGGCTCAACCGTTGTTCTACAACGCTATGTTGACCTTTCAGCAGCAACAACTGCTCTGACAGAGACAACTGACCCAGATGCAGTAGCAATGTCAACACCAACCTCAGTAACCATTACTCTTGCCGAGTACGGTAACTCAGTATTGGTAACACGTGCTCTTGAGTTATTCTCATTAGCAGATGTTGACCCTGCAATTGCAAACATTATTGCGTTCAACTTAGCAGATTCTATTGACTCCGTAGCAATGACAACATTGCGTGGCGGTTCAAACGTAATCTACTCAGGTTCAACTGCAACATCAACAGCAACAGTTACTGCTGCTGCAACACTTTCATCTGCAAATCTACGCAAGGCTGTAGCCAAGTTACGTGCTAACAAGGCTGTTGGTCGCAAGGGTTCACTATACTGGACTGGTATCCACCCAGAAGTATCCCACGACCTACGTGCTGAGACAGGTTCAGCAGGATGGTTACTACCTAACCAATACGGTTCTTCACAAGACCGCATTTGGGCAGGAGAAATCGGAACATACGAGGGTGCATACTTCGTAGAATCCGCACGTCTATACAACGCAACAGATGGTGCTTCATCTGCTCGTGTATACCGCACAATCGTTTGCGGACAGCAAGCACTTGCTGAGGCAGTGGCAGAAGAGCCACACGTAGTTATCGGACCAGTAGTTGACCGCTTGATGCGTCACCGCCCAATGGGTTGGTACGGCGTATTAGGATTTGCTCGCTACCGTGAAGAGGCACTATACAGAATCGAATCAGGTTCTTCAATCGCTTAGTTGATTGACGCTGTAGCAGGAGTAGGAATATTCCTGCTACGGAGTAAGTTCATTAAGGAGAACAATGGCAAATTATACATTTACAACACCAGTTGTAGAAGAGGCACCTATTGGGAAACATAGGTTGTTTTACTTCTATAAGCAGGATAAAGGTGTAAGTATTGCCAAAAGTGGTGGAACTTATTCTAAAGTAAGATATATATTAGACGAAGATATAGCAGACTATGATGAGTTTTATCGTGGTGGATATGAACACACGGTAGATGATACTGTCAAGGCAGCATTAATAGCATCGGGTTTAGGGATAACTGAGGCAAACTTTACAGTAATATAAGGGGATATATGAAACACTGGGAGCATCATCCAGAACCAATTGATGGATGTTTTGGATGTAAAGGGTTAAGTCTTCAAATGAATACTGGAGATGCAACAAGAGATATTCCAGATAAGAAATGGACCAGCGAGTTGCAGGCTTATCGGGACGCAAGAGCGCAAGGAATACAACCAGCAGGAACAACTATGCGTCACATACAAGAAGCGCATAGGGCTTCAGAAGTATTAGGTAAAGCGTATGATGCGGACACTATGCCTAAGACTAAAGATATAACTCCAAAAGCCGCAACTATAATGAAAGAGATAGGACAAATATAATGCCAATGGTAAATGGAAAAGAGTACTCATACTCTAAAAAAGGAATGGCTATGGCTAAGAAAGCAGCCAAGAAGTCAGGCAAGAAAATGGTTATGAAGAAAGCAGTTATAAAGAAAATGGGCAAGAAGAAGTAATATGGACAAGATGTATGATGTCCCTAAGAAAAAAATTAAAAACTTAGACCCTAAATTTGTTGGTGGGGTAGTGCCAGGCGAGGGACCTATGCGTAAAATTGCTAAACTTCCAAAAAGTGAGCAAGCACGTATGGAAAAAGCCCTTGCGGACCTTATGAAAAAGCGTGCTGCTGAATCAAAGCGTACTGGTATGTGGCCAAACTATTATACTAATTAAGGAAATATAATGTCATCGGGTCAACGCAAGCGTCACGACGGTTGGAACAAATCTATTATGCGGGACGGCGTAGTGGTTATTCTTCGTAAAGATGGTTCCGAAAAAGTTCGCATTGACCCTAAGACAAAAGAAATAATTAAGGGGGGTAAATGAAAAAAGCATTCTGGGATAAGAAGAACCCAAAGAAAACTTCTAAGAAATTAACACCAGCACAAAAAACTGCTGCTAAAGCAAGGGCTAAGAAGGCTGGTAGACCATATCCAAACCTTGTAGACAATGCTGCAGTAGCAAGGAAAAAGAAGTGAAAGATTCAAGATTACAAAGGGCTGGAGTATCTGGTTTTAACAAGCCAAAGCGTACTCCTAATCACCCTAAAAAAAGCCACGTAGTTGTGGCTAAAGAAGGAAGCAAAGTTAAAACTATTCGCTTTGGACAACAAGGCGTAACTGGTGACAAGCAACCAACTGCAAGACAAAAATCATTTAAGGCTCGTCATCGTAAAAATATTGCTAAAGGTAAGATGAGTGCAGCCTACTGGGCGGACAAGGTTAAGTGGTAATATGAGCACCAAGGGGACAAAAGATTCTATTGCACTAGTTTGGTGCGACAATGGAATGGTAGATGGCAAGTTTATGCAAGGCGTAACAGATGTAATGTTAAAGTCTGGCGTAGAGTTTGCTACATCATTACGAAGTCAGGGTAACCAAATTGCTAGGCAAAGACAGACAGTAATTGATTACTGGTATGACAAGACTGATTACGAATGGCTACTATGGGTAGACTCAGATGTAGTAATTAGTCCAGAAAAGTTTAAGTTATTATGGGATAATAAAGATGCCGAGAAGCGTCCTATTATTACTGGAGTATATTTTACTACAGATAATCCAGAAGAACCATTAATGATTCCAATGCCCACAATCTTTAACTTTATAGTTGGAGATGAAGGTGGCTTTGGCTTAACAAGAGTTCACCCAATGCCAGTAAATCAACTGATTAAAGTTGATGCAGCAGGTATGGGATTCGTGCTAATGCACCGCAGTATTGTACCTAAAGTACGTGAAGCATCTGTTGATAATCAAATCTTTATGGAAATGGGTAGAGGAAGTAAGTTTATAGGTGAGGATATATTCTTCTTTGCCCTATGTGATAAGGCTGAAGTTCCACTATATGCCCATACTGGAGCGCTAGCCCCACATATGAAACGATTCTCATTTGATGAGCATTACTATCAAGCATTCTTTGGTAAGCCTAAAGAAGAACCTAAATCAAAATTAATTACACCTAATAAGAAAATCATTACACCTAGATAGGACAAGATATGCCAACAGGTAACGCAGGTAGCACACTATGTGCTGAACTCAATCGCCTAGCCAATGGTGGAACTTACCCAGCAAGAACAGCATTTAAAGATGAACAAGGTGCTGCCAATGCTTGGGCTGGTACATCAGGACTTGGAATAATTGGAGCCTTAAATATTAAGGCAAGTGCTGGTAGGGCACCATCTGCGTATAAAGATTTAAATGGCATTTGTAATGAACTTGCTGGAACTACTGGCAAATCCGCAATTGATGCACTAAGGAGCATAGCCTCTTGACAACTACATTAACAGATTTAATCAATGAGGTAAGTATTAACCTAGCAGGTTATACCTATCAACAAGATAGAGCAACCCACTTAAGCAGTGCAGTTACTACCCTAACATCATCATCTACATCACCTACAATTCTATACTTAGGCTCTACCGAAAATCTAGGTAAAGGCGTAGTTGAAATTGATGAAGAGTTAATGTGGCTGGATTCATTTGACCGTGTTGCTAACACAGCGACTGTATCTCCTTATGGTCGTGGTTATCTAGGAACCACTGCTGCTCAACACACAGTAGATACTAAAGTGTCTATCTCTCCTACCTTTCCACGCTATGTAATCAAGAAGGCTATTAACGATACAGTCAATGCTGTTGGCTCTACTATATTTGCCGCCAAAGTAACTACCTTTACATTTAATGCTGCTCAAACAACATATGATTTTGATGGATTAAACATCCAAAATATTCTTTCTATATCCTGGCAATCAGTAGGTCCATCTCTTGAATGGATTCCTGTGCGTCGCTGGTCTTGGGATTCCAAGGCTGATGCAACAGCATTTGGTGCTACTGCACAGACAGTAACCATTGGAGATTACATTACTCCTGGTAGAACTGTAAAGGTTGTATATGCTACTGACCCAGTACCGTTTACAACTAATGCTCAAGACTTCTCAGAAACCACTGGCTTGCCAGAATCTTGCAAAGATGTGATAGTTCTTGGTGCTTCATACCGTCTACTTACCTACCTTGACCCAGCACGTGCTGCTCAGGTTAGTCCACAAGCAGATGAGACAGATAGCAAGCGTCCTTATGGTGCTTCTCAAACTGCTACAAAACAATTGTATGCATTGTATACACAACGCTTAAATGAAGAAACAGCAAGACAGCAATCCTTCTACCCAATCCGTGTCCACTACAGCCGATAGGTAAATAAATGACAACACGCAAATACTCATCCCGCTCACAACAGACCACACTATCTGCTGCCATTAACTCAAGTACTGGTAGCATACCAGTTGTATCTGGTGCATCTGTAATGGGTGGTAAGACATTAACATCAACCGAATATTTTACGGTTGTAATTGACCCAGATACAGCCCTTGAAGAAATTGTAGATGTATATAGTTATTCTTCTGGCAATTCTCTTACCGCTTTGCGTGGTAGAGATGGTTCTACTGCCGTAGCCCACTCTGCTGGTGCAGTAGTAAGACATATGGCAATTGGTCGGGACTACCAAGAGGCTAATGACCACATTAAGAATGAAACAACTGCACACGGATTAACAATTGCTAACGTAGTTACTACTGCAGATACTGGCGGTTCAGCAAAAGTAACTAGTGGAATGATTGTCGACGGCACTATTGTTAATGCTGACATCAACGCAAGTGCTGCTATCGCAGATACTAAATTAGCCACTATCTCAACTGCTTCTAAGGTATCTAACTCTGCTACTACTGCTACATCTGCTAACACAGCATCAGCCATTGTGGCTCGTGATGCTTCAGGTAACTTTTCTGCAGGTACTATTACCGCTAACCTTACAGGTACTGCTAGTACAGCAACTACTGCTACTACTGCCAATGCTTTAACTACAGCCCGTAACTTCCAACTAACTGGAGATGTAGAGGCATCTGCCGTATCCTTTGATGGTACTGGCAACGTAAGCCTAACTACTGTTATTGGTACTGGTGCAATTGTTAACGCAGACATCAATGCTTCTGCTGCTATTGCGGCAACAAAGATTGCTGGCACTGCAGTTACTCAAGCCGATTCTGGAACAGTAACTAGTGCAATGATTGCTGATGGCACTATCGTAAATGGTGACATTAGTGCATCTGCTGGTATTGCTTACAGCAAGTTAAGCCTTAACAGTTCTATTACCTCTGCTGATATAGTAGATGGAACTATCGTCAATGCTGATATTAATGCTAGTGCTGCTATTGCACTTAGCAAGTTGGCAACTGACCCACTAGCCCGTGCTAACCATACTGGCACACAGACAGCATCAACTATCTCTGACTTTGACACACAGGTAAGAACAAGCCGTCTTGACCAGATGGCAGCACCAACAGGTAGCGTTTCTGTAAATAGCCAAAAGATTACAAGCCTTGGAACACCTACAGATTCTACAGATGCTGCAAGTAAAGGTTATATTGATACACAAATTACTAACCTTATCAATGGCGCTCCTGCTACATTAGATACTCTTAATGAAATAGCCACACAGATTCAGGCTGGTGGTACATTCTACGATGCAGTTCTGTTCAAGTCTGGCGGAACTATGACTGGCAACTTAACCCTTGCTGGTGCTCCTTCATCTAACCTACACGCTGCTACTAAGTTGTATGTAGATGATGTTGCTGGTTCTGCTACCGCTGCTGCAGCCTCTGCTGCTGCTGCTGCTGCAACATATGATTCCTTTGATGATAGATACTTAGGTGCTAAGTCAACCCCTCCTACATTGGACAATGATGGTGCTGCACTAATTGAAGGTGCTTTATATTGGAACTCAGTATCTAATGCTATGTTTGCTTGGGATGGTGCTGCTTGGGGTTCAATCTCCTCAACTGCAGAAATCTACCGCTATAAGTATGTAGCAACTGGCGGAGAGACTTCAGTATCTGGAACAGATGCTAATGGTCTGACACTTTCATACCTAGCAGGTAAAGAGCAGGTATATCTAAATGGTGTTCTATTAGTTCGTGGTACTGATTATACAGCATCTAATGGAACTAGCATTACATCTTTGGCAGCATTGGCTGCCTCTGACATATTAGAGATAATTACATTTACCGCATTTGATTTGGCTACAGCAATCTCTAATACATTGTTTGATGCCAAGGGTGATATTCTTGTAGCAACTGCTGCAGATACACCAGGCAAACTAACACTAGGAACAAACGGATATTACTTAAAAGTAAATACATCAACCGCAACAGGACTTGAGTGGGCACAGGTAGACCTGTCAGCCTACGCAACAACAACAACAGTAAACGATAACTATGTACTCGCTCTTATGGGCGCAATCTAAGAAAGGTAGTAACTAATGGCTACAACTTCAAAAATCCTCTTTAGGGGAGCAGCATCAACATCAAGTGCAACACTATACACAACACCTTCAGCAACTACAACTGTGGTAACTGATATTGTTATTGCTAATACAGCATCAGCAACCGCTACTTACGAACTATTACTTAATGATATAGTTTTAGCAAAGACTGTAACTGTTGGAGCCAATGACTCAACTATCATACAGTTAAAGCAACCACTAACTGCTACTCAGACTATTAAAGGTTTAGCATCTGCTACTACCGTTAACTTTCACATCTCAGGAGTGGAGATAGCCTAATATGGGTGTATATAAACTCTCTACTGCGGGAGGCATAGCCACGCCTAGAACTAACTACTCTAGTTTCTTGGCTGGTAATCCTAAATTTGTACCACCATCATACGAATCAATACAAACTGTTAGCGGAAACGGAAGTGCTACAACACTAACACTTTCATCCATCCCACAAACTTATACTCATTTACAATTACGCATTATGGCAAGTGATGCGAGAGCAATATCTTTTGATACGATGCAGATGTACTATAACAGCGATGCGACAGGCGGTAATTATTCACGCCACGCTTTAAGGGGGGATGGTTCTTCTGCAAGCGCACAGGCTGTAATTCAACAAGCCAGTGATTATCACGAAACTGGACAAATAGCGGGAACGAGCGTGACATCTGGAATAATGGGCGTTGCCGTAGTTGATATTTTAGATTATACAAATACCAACAAATATAAGGTAATTCGTTCATTAAGTGGAGTTGATGCCAACGGCTCAGGCTCTATTCGTTTATTATCGGGATTATGGAATAGCACTTCAGCAATCACTTCTATAACATTTAATAATAATGGCAGTTCTGCTTTTTCTTCAAATACACAAATTGCCCTCTACGGAATTAAGGGAGTTTAACAATGCCATCAACTTATGAACCGATAGCGACTAAAACTGGAACAGGTAGCAGTGCGGTTATAGATTTTACAACAATTCCGCAAACCTATACAGACTTAGTATTAGTAGTGCAAGCAACAACTCCATCAGGTGCAACTACTTTGGCAACAAGATTTAGCACCGACAATGGTTCTACCTTTGATACTGGCAATAATTATTCTAGAACTTTTATGTATGGAGATGGTTCAAGTGCGGCAAGTGCTAGAAACTCAAATATAAATCTTGCTTATTTAGGTTCTATTGAAACCTCAACCATTACAACTTACATAGTGCAATTTATGAATTATAGCAACACAACTACATATAAAACTTTACTAGCAAGAGCCAATAACACTTCTTGGACAGCAGCAGGTATTGTTGATTTATGGCGAAATACTAGCGCAATAAGTGGCATCCGTGTTATGAATGAAAGTGGCTATAATTTTTCATCTACAACTACTGCAACCCTTTACGGCATTAAGGCGGCATAATGGCAAATACATATACTTTGATTAATAGTTATACAGTTGGTAGTGGTGGTGCGGCAGATATTGAATTTACTTCCGTACCTGGTACATATACTGATTTGTTATTGAAAATATCTGCTAGAACCACACGAACCGGAACCGACTTACAAGATGAATTGTTTATTCAGTTTAATGGAAACACATCATCATATTCAACATTAATGCTTGAGGGTGATGGGTCAACTACTCGTTCAGCAACATATTCTTCTCAAACAAAATTGTTATATGGAGCAGCGCCTACTGACAATTCAACTGCAAGTACATTTTCTAATTGCGAGTATTACATACCAAACTACACAAGTAGTAATAATAAATCAGTATCATACGAAAGCACAGCAGAAAATAACGGTACTGCAACATTGATGTATTTGACCGCTGGATTATGGGCTAATAGTGCTGCAATTACTTCTATAAAAATAACTGCATATGGAACATTTGACCAATACTCAACTGCTTACCTATACGGAATCAAAAACTCATAACAACTAAGGAGAAATAATGCCAAACCCAACTAAAATAATTGTGGATTGTTCCACAGGAGAAACTACTGAGGTGGAATTAACTGCCGAGGAAATCGCTCAGCGTGAGGCGGATGCCGTTAAGGCTGAGGCTGACCGAGCAGCAAGAGAAGCAGAAGAGGCAGCCAAGGCTGCCGCTAAAGCATCAGCAGAATCAAAGTTAGCAGCACTAGGTTTATCTGCTGACGAAATTGCAGCACTTACTAAGTAAGGACAACCAATGACTAAAGCAAGAGATATAGCGAGTGCATCCCCTGCACCCTCTACCGTATCAGCAACAGAGTTAGGCTACCTAGATGGCGTATCCTCTGCAATACAGACACAAGTAGATGGTAAGACTGCTAAGTCTACCCTAACTACTACAGGTGATATTTACTATGCCTCATCTGCTAATACCCCTGCTAGATTGGGAATTGGTAGCACAGGAAATGTACTCACTGTGGCATCAGGTATCCCTAGTTGGGCTGCACCTGCTGGCAGTAATTTAACAGTATCAGAATTATCTAGCGGCAATTTTACCTCTGCTGCTACTTTAACCTTCAGCAGTTTATCAAGTTATGATACTTTAATTTTGTTTTTAGAAAATGTACAATTTGCCACGCAGGGAAGTACAGTGTTAGCAAGAATTAATAATGATACAGATGCTAATTATAATTCATTTGGTGGTTATTTTGGTGACACATCCGCAGCAGTATTACAGACTAATCAAACATCAATTGGATTATCAAATGCACTTAATGTTGCTTATAATGAAAATACAAGATATATGATTAAATTCTACAATTGCAAGGCAGCAGGTTTTACTGATTACATAGTACACGCTTTTACTAGGTCAAATGGAAATTCAAACACACATACCTTTCAAGGACAATTTAGAAAAGCAGCAGCAGTTTCATCTTTAGTTATTACTACTGGTGGCGGAACTAATTTTAGCACTGGTTCATCTTATGTTTTGATGGGAGGATAATTATGGAATTTAAAAATGCAATAATTGATGTTGTTACTGGACAAACAACTTTGGTTGATTTATCTGATGTTGAAATTGCAGAGTTTAAACAATTTAGAATAATGCAAGCCGAAAAAGATAAAATTGAAATAGCCGAAGCCGAAGCCAAGGCACAGGCAAAGGCTGAATTATTAGACCGCTTAGGCATCACCGCAGACGAAGCCAAACTCTTACTGAGTTAGCACAATCTTAGGGGATTGTTCTAGTAAATATTAATAACTAATTAAGGAGCACTGTGGCTGGTCGTGATATAACCGAAGGTGACAGTAATGTCTGGGATTTAGCAGGCGATGGTTTACCTATTGCTCGTGGTATTGCAGATGTTGGTATCACATCATCAAGCGCATATTGGCAGAATACATCTGACTCATATGATGTAGCAGTTGGTGGACAACCATTTTTCTATGCTATTAGTGATGCACGCCCATACATTAGGCAGACAGCACCTTATCGTAAAGACCAATTTGACAATGGACAAGAGCCAGGTGAGCAATCACTTACTGGCTGGTGGCTAAGAAGTCAATCATCTTTTCACGGTGGTACTGGTATTAAGTTCTATGACCCATCTGCTGGTGAGACAGTTGCACATAGGTTTACAGATAGCAAGAATGTAAACGTATGGACTAAGGGACAGGCAACCTTACTTAAGGACACTAGCCAAGCCCACGTAACTACACATCCAATTGGTTCTGATGGTCGTGCCCCTCAACAACTACGCTCTATCAAGTGGGGTAGCACCAATGGTGTACTACTACACGATGGATATGATGTAGATAAGATTGATTCAACTGGTACTGAAACACACTTTGTTGATTACAACTCTGGTGCAGATGATAAAGTCTATGCTATCTGTGATGATGGTAGCAGTGCCTATTGGGTAACCAATGATACTGGTCCTGCTGGTAAACTAGAGGTTAACAAGAAGGTACTAACAGCAGACTCAACTACTGCAGCAACTGTTATGTTTACTGCCGTAGGTGTTACAGTAACTAATGCGGTTATGGAATATGTTAAAGACCGTATTGTTATGTGTGCTAATAATAAAATCTATGAGTTTTCTACCTCAGCATCATCATTACCTACTGCTTTGTATACCCACTCAGATACAGATGTAGTCTTTACATCTATCACAGCATCTGGCCCTGCCATCTACATAGCGGCATATAGTGGCATCCAATCATTTATCTACAAGTTTACTCTTAATACATCAGGTGTTATGCCAACCCTTACTACAGCCATTACCGCAGCAGAGATGCCTGCTGGTGAAATCATTCACAAGATTTACTATTACTTAGGCTATATGATGATAGGGACAAACAAGGGAATCCGTGCAGCAGTTGTCTCAGACCAAGACGGCTCCATTAACTATGGTCCACTTATTGTGGAAACTACTCAGCCTTGCTATGACTTTGCTGCACGAGACAGATTCGTCTGGTGTGCAACTAGCGTTGCTGGTGAGCCTGGAGTTATCCGCATTGACCTAGGTAATGAGATTGAAACCTTGCGCTTTGCTTATGCTAATGACATTTACTATACAGGTGTATCTGGTGTAGATACTACATCCTGTGCATTTTTGGGAGAGACAGACAGACTTGCGTTCTGCACAGAAGCGATTAATCAAAAGTCTGTAACTAACAAGGAACGTACTACAACTACAGCAACTATTACATCTGCTGCTCACGGGTTAGTGGTTGGTGATGCTATCTATGTTATAGGTGTAGATGCTGCCCTAGATGGCAACTGGACTATTACTTCAGTAACTACAAATACAATTACATTTACAACTACAACATCAGGAACTATTGCATCTACTGCAGTAACTGGTGGCTTTGTTGGTAAGCCTGGCTATTCATATATTGAGTCAGCCTCTACCTTAGCATCAACTGGTTATATAACTACAGGCTATATTCGCTATGGAACATTAGAGCCTAAGAACTTTAAACGTTTACTTGCTCGTGGTGATTTTTCTAAGGGTTCGTTAACATTAGAAACTGTAGATAAAGATGGCACAGAATATGACCACATTACCTACGAAGCAGGAGTAACTGCAGTTGAGGTTGGTACTAACAACCCTGATACAGCACAAGAGTATGTAGCCTATAAGTTTGTTCTTAATCGTGATGCTACAACTACTAGCCAAGGGCCAGTATTTAAGGGATATCAAGCAAAGG
>Ga0208975_1001041_pt1 | contig 12300 bp, 15 predicted proteins | sample GreLakmeER78MSRF_FD_187700 | JGI IMG/M metagenome (GOLD analysis project Ga0208975, IMG submission 187700) | Freshwater lentic microbial communities from great Laurentian Lakes, MI, USA - Great Lakes metaG ER78MSRF (SPAdes) | ecosystem: Environmental > Aquatic > Freshwater > Lake | place: Great... | reverse complement strand
CAGCTGGATCAATGACCAGCAAGTGACCGTCTTTTGATTGTGTCCTGGTGATAACTGGATAAACTGGTGATCGTTGATCAATCGATTCAATGATGTCGCGTTTCAGCTGTTCAAGTTTCTTCAATTGCTCATCCTGGAAATCTGGATTCTTAAAAAATAAACTGGTGTTCTTTGATTTCAGCCATCCGTGCTTGACTGTTTTAGGATCAATGTTTTGATCTTCACATTCACGCTTGATCGCGCGATATTGTTCAACTATTTCGAATTCTTCGCGTGTGATTCTCGGACGCATAGTTTATAGGTATTTGAAAAAAAGCTGTACGCGTGATAAGAATGTCGGATTCAAAATAAATCGAACAAAGAAACCCACAACAAAAGCAATGAAAACAATCAACCAGTTTGTTTTGTATTTTGTGACTTGTTTTGCCTTTGCTGTTTTCCACTTTGTGTCGCCTTGAATCTTTATTGTTTTGATACGTTCTTTATATTCGATCCTGGTTTGATACCTGGTCTTCGGAACGTACACATTTTTAAAATTCACAACCGTGTCCATTGTTGTGATAAATTTTTCCCAGACAATGGAATCATGAATGATCACTGGAAATGAATCAACAGTTGTGATTCGAATTGTATCTTGATCCTGGATAAGCTTTGCGCCGTGTTTAAGCGCTTTTCTGACGTGATATTGCGCTTTCCTTTCTGAAGAACATGAAACGACGGCAAACGCCAGTAAAACAGCAAATACTATTTTCATAAGCTTTGAAGCATTTTGATAAGACGCGGACAAGGATAAACGTCTGACTTATCTTTTCTGACGGAATTGTGTGTGAAAATTCCTTTTTCATTTTTTAAAGCTTCAACATCAATGTCCCAGATTTCGGATCGATAGTCCATCGGAATGTCATAAGTTTCGCAAAGATATGTGACAAGTTTTTTTGTTGATTCAATTTGTTCGTCAGTGTATCTGTACCAGAATTTATGACCTTTGAATGGTTGATCAAGTTCAGTTACCATTGATGACGGAATGACGCGATTGACGTAATTGTAAAACTTTCCGTTGACTTGTTTTAAGAAACCCCAGTTTGTTAATTCGATTCCGATTGATGTCTGGTTCAAATCGCGAAATGGAATATTGTTGTCCTTAAAAATTTGCGATCCGACGCCAAGATGCCAGGCCCAGTGTTTCGATGAAAAACATTGAACGATTTCACCACGTTCACCAATTACAAAAGCCGTCGCAATCTTTGACTTGTTTGAGTTCCAGAACCTGGAAACACTTCGCGCATCACCGCCACCAGCCGTGTGATGAAGATAAACTTGTGACTTTTGGTGTTCCTGGTTAATAAACTGACCAGGCGACAATCTTTCCTGAATCAAGTTGAGTTCATTTATTTGAATTCGTCCCATTCTTGTTTTTTTGCTGTTAAAAATTCTTTGAATGACTTCAGTACATTGTTGCCAGTAACGTCCTGGAAACTTTCGTTTATCGATGTTATTTCAATAAACACACAAAAGAAAGTAAATGCCTTTGTCAAAACAAGATCGACGCGAATAAACAAACCAATCAAATCAGCAATGACATATTTTTCCAAAGCATAAACCGCAACAATACCACCAATATACAGCAAAGATTTTGATACGGTTCTGGCCAGACCGCGCGATCGGATTGATTTCCATCCTTTCAACTTTACGCTTCGCCAAATACCAAAACAAAGGTCGATCCAGATGAAACAAATCGCAATGATCACCAGCGGTGTAACTGGTGCTAAAATTGTAGCTATCGACAAAACAAACAGTGTTAAATTAGTTTTCATCTTTGTAACGGTTCAACATTAATTCAGTGAAAATTTGATAAGTATTATAAAAGAAAAGCGACCATCCAGTCAAAATAAAATAAGTTTCTGTTTGCATCCATAGCGTTACACATAAAGCATAACTGCAAAGATAATAGGCCAGCGCCAGGAATCGAAGTGCGTTGTCGTTAATCATTGCCAAAATCATAATTGTCCATCGGAATGTCACAAAATTCTTCGCCGTCAAAGACATTCATTGCGATGTTCATTGTCCATCCAGCCGTCACATCATGTGAACGATTGATAAAAGGCGAAGTTGTGATGACGCCTTCGACATCAAGAAAATCTTCAAATCGCCATTGTTTTAATATTACGTGAATATCTTTGCAAATTGAAAGACAATCTGAATGAATTTCATTGATCTGACGATATTCCTGAAGATTGTATTTGTCAGCAATTGAAATAATTGCATTTACCTGGACGCCAAAATCACCGATCAAACCTGGTTGCAATGTCACAACCATCAAAGGATAACTGACGGCATCGCGTGAAACCGCATCCAGGAAATCACCCTGAAAGAATTCATTTATTTGTCTGTGACTTGTTGCGATTGTTTCCAGTTCCTTCATTAACTGGTTTAATGTCTTTTCCATTCTTCAGGTATTTGTTCAATTTTTCAATATCTTTTTTGCTGGGCGTGAACCGTTTGATCATGTATGCCAGTTTATTGGTGAATAGCCAGTTTTATCTTTGTCAACTTTTTCATGACACATGTCAGGCGTGCCACAACAGTCAATATATTCTGGATATTGATCACCGTTGTCATCCATCAAGAAACCGATCAAGCGTTCTTTATAAAATTGCGCATCCTTTAGCAATTGATCACGGAAAACAAAAGTCATCTTGTCGTCATTGGCCTGAATGTTCTCATCGGAAACGCGTCCGACTGATTTGTTTGTCAGCTTTTCATTAAGCAACAACGCGCAACGATAGTCAACATACGCAACCAGACAAGGAACAACGTAATCATTCATCAGTAAAAGATATTCTGGCGTCCAGGTGTTTGTTTCAACGCGCGTCAAAAGCGCTTTGTAAAGCGGTGTTCCCAGCGCTGGTTGAATGTTGATGTCCTGGCTTCGCTTGATCGATACGGCCAGAATCTTTGTGTCTGTATTTTGGTGAATCAATCCCAGTTTTTTGAGATTCTCAACTGATAAAAGATAGTTCATTTTATTGTTCTGTTAATGGTTCAAAAATAAATTTGCCGACTTGACCTGGAATGACAGTTGAATGATCATTTTCATCCAGTAAAATTTCTTCAGGAATTCCATCTGGAAACGCCTTGCAACCAGATATCGGATCAAAGTTTTTGCATACAAAGCAAATGGCGTTGTTGTTTTCTGACATATTTTTATTTTTTAAAATGTTTATCAATTAGTTCACCAATTTTCACAGCGTATTTCGACGGCGCTGAATTCAATTTATATTCTGTGAATCCTTCAGCAACAAATTCATCAAGATTTGTTGACGCGTAACGTCCCAGATAAATTTTATTCAGTGCTTCAAAATCATTGTTGTTGTTCATCAATTGAAGTTCATTTTTATATTCTGAATTTATGTTCTTGATTCCAGACCAGAATTGCTTTGCGTTTGCGTCAGTGCTGTATTTGTTTGCAAGGTCATTGTTTGTAATTACGTGCGCAAATTCATGCGTCAACGTTGCAACTTCTAAATTGTCAGCATCGACTTTCGACTTTAAAGCTGGAATCCCGTTGTCAGAATATCTTTGACTTTGTCCGCGATTGATATCTGTTAAGTGACCAGCGTTGATTTCATCAACTTTGTATCGTATGCCTTCAACAGTTCTTTGTCCGACATATTTCACCACGCCATAAGTACGGGCGGTTGATGCCATTTTGAACTTTATTTCATCCTGAAATTGATTCGCGACTGAATATTCATCGGTCAATTTTTTGAATTGCGTTAATCTTTGTTCAACTTTTGCAACGGACAATTCAGAACTGATTGTGACTTTTACTTTTGTCTGAAATGCTTCTTCAATAATTTCTTGCGCGATTCTTTTCCCTTCAGCAATGCTTCGAATCTTTATTGTTCCGACTTCAATCAATGGTTGATCAGGTGCTGGCGTTTCAACAGCTGGACGTTTGATCGCAATCTGTTGAACCCATTCATGACGACAGTAAGGCGTTGTCACGCCAGTGTCTGGATTCGTATAGTAACCGCCACGATATTTCCAGACGTCGCGATCAACGCGCGTTGAAATGTTATCGATGTCCTGGCGTGTGTATGTTCGATTCAATTCAAGCAACTTTTCACAAAACGCGCGCGATTGCGTGATAGGATCTGGCACGTCAGGTCTCGTTCTGTACGAATAGCGAATTTCAAATCCAGGCGGTTCGCCACCGCCAGCTACTTTCCCCCCGTCGGCGTCCCCGTTATTCGACCAATTGTGTCAAACAATTGTTGATGTCGTTGTTTTACGTCTTCATCTGGTGTGTTCCATTCAATCGGAACGTTGCCCAGAACAATGTAATCTTCATTTGATTCACCGAATTCGCCAAATACTTTGATTTCGTCGTCACTGAATGTGTGCTTGTCGCATGACTGAAGAATCGGCGTTGATTCTGGTAAGCCGACAATTTTTTTCGCTGTTGTTTCATCGATCGTCGGAAACGATGCAATCAGTATTGAAAGCGCGCTTTGTGGCGTCAGAACGCCTTCTTTGATCTTTGCCACAACATCAATCAACGATGCAATTTGCGCACCGTTCAACGCGCTTTTCGCAACGTCAACAGCTGGTTGTCCTTCGACGCCAGGTGATTGTTGAACTGGCGTGTCTTTTGGTAACGCGCTGACTTCTTTCAACTTTACTTTGCCAATATAACCGCCAAGTTCAGCCATTAAATTCAAGATCCATTCGATGCGTCGCTGTTTAGTTTCGGCATAGGTTGATTTAAATATATTGAAAAGGTCATCGGATTCCGCTGAATTGAATGATCCTTCAGTTCGAACGCCGAATAATTGTGGCGCTGTTACGGCATGTGCAACAAGTATGTTTTGTTGAACGCTTTTTTCCGTTGCCAGATATCGTTGATCCAGGTTGTTGCCGTTTAAAGATAAGACGGTCGGCGCTTCATCTTTACCATTGCTAAAGGTCAAAATTATTTCGCCAGCATCTTCAACCGATTGTGAACGTCCTTTGACATCGGATTTGATTCTGTTCAATTCTTCAGTTGTTTCTGGATAACCAGACGGAAAGTTGATCAGCGTTCCAGATTTGAATCCATTCTGTAATTCATACATGTGAAACTTTGAAATGTCACAATCAGTTTGAATCGCTGTGATACCGCCATAATAGGACGGCTTTGGATAAACGCCAAGTTCTTTTTTGCCTTTTAGATTAGGTTCTTTGTAATAAAGAATGAATGATCCGCTTTTGTTATTTTTATTGTAAGCTGGTAAAATTCGCAAATTGGTTTTTTCTGGCGACTGATTCAATGCTGTCCAGTCATCCGATATGTAATAAGTCAATTCATCTTCAGACGCACGAATCGAATCAACTGGAATGTGTTCCCACATTACAACTTTTGTTTGTTCTTTGTTCCATGTTCCCTTGACCGCAAAACCCCCAAACAATTCCTGGTCAAATGCCATGCGTTCAGCGATTTCATTCATGTTGAAATCCGACCAGTTGTTGTCGATAAACGGTTGCATCATTCCAGAAACAATTTCCAGGCCACCGCCAGCAATATAATAGGTTTTGTTTTTTATTATGCCTTGATGATAGGCTGATCCATTATAAAGATCACACAAAAAAAATGGATAGTCGTTCTTTTTTCCCCACTTAACAAAACCGATTGAACGATCTTTTTCTTCTTCAGGTTTCTGAAAATCCTTTCGAAATGACAATGACGTGACTTTGTTACTCATAAATGTTTACTGTTATCTGTGAATCAAATTCGTTTGGCGGTGAATCCGCTTCGATGACATGCGCGCGACCAGTTTCAACCAAACCTTGTGACAAAGCTGGATCAAGATTGTCTGGCGATGTTTGTTGATAAATGTTGTAAATATAGAACCCAGCGTAAATGAAATTTACATCAACGCCATCAATTAAAACAAATTCATCAAATCTGGGAATCCCTTGTGACACATTCGCCAGCACACAAGTTTGCGTGTCAAACGACTGTTCATGGATAAATTCAAACAGATAATTCGGATTCGGAATTGTTGTCAGTTCCGTTGTCGTCACTACCAGTGTAGTTGTCCCGTTTTTTGTTATTTTTAACATTGTCTTTTTTTGACTGGATTTGTTTTTCAGTTTCGTAAATGTCAACAATTCCCAAAGATATAAAAATATCAGCTTGATCACTGTTTATATTTACAATTCGTTTCATGACTGGCGACCAGCGTCTTGAACCGATAAATTCTTTTTTTACTTTCATATTCTTGTTTTAAACAAAAAAAAGGGATAGGACAACGCCCATCCCTTTCATTTGTGTTGGTGAATAGTTAGATTATTGGGTTCTGTTGCGCAACAAGTGTTGCGTAAAGTGTCGCGCTAACATCTGGAACTTCATCGTTTTCCATGCCACGCATAACGATAACATGACCTTTTCTGTCGCTTTTCAATACGCCTGAAGTATATTCATTTGCATCCGCGATTTGAAGACCTTCACCGAGACCGAGTGCAACGATTGTCCCGTCAGCGTTTTCCACTAAACAAATACATTCGTTTTGTGCCATCAAATGAATTTCTTGACGCAATTCTTTAGAATCGCTTGCAAGGATCATTGATAGTTCGTGTTCGTACCAAAGTGTTCCGTTGTTCTTGTCAACGCGAACTGGTGCGGTGTAGCTTGATAAATTTGACTTCAATTTGTAAAGGAATGTTTCACCAGTTACAGTCAAATCAGTTAATTCGTTTGAAGCTGAAACAACCGCGCCTGAAGATGCACCCAAAGGAAACAACAACACACTTTTGATTCCGCCTTTTCCGTTGGTACAAGTTCTGTCGTTGTACCCCGTTGTCATATTACAAGACATGGTTTTTTTATTTTTTAAAGTTTAACAAAGGCGCGCCGAAGCGCGCCATTAATTTTGTTGATTAGACCAGTTGGTATGTTCCGACTTGATCCAAGAAAGGAACTTGAACGCCAGCACGGAATTTTGAACGTAAATAGATTACATCGTCATCGAAAGAATACCAAAGGTCATAAGATTCGAAATCGCTTGATAAGTCAGTTCCGAAATAAAAGTTTGAAGCGCGACCAGTGTAAATCTTTGTCGTTCCATTTAAACCGCTAACCTTGACAATTCTCATGTTTGTTCCTGGTAAAAGAATTTCATCCATTGTCGCGATCTGTGCTGGATTATAATTGAACATGTTCAAGTCAACAAGATTCTTCAATAAAAAGTTAAAGTTCTCGCGACCAGTGAAACAAATAAAATCAGCGCTTTCAGCAACGTTTGACGGTGTGTTTGTGAACGCCTCGTAAAAGATTGCGAATGCGTTTGTTGCATTGATTGTCAATGTACCAGAAACGTTCAAGTCAACACATCCATTTGCAACCGTCAAGAATTTATTGAATCCGTTCATGAATGCCAGGTTGCCAGTGCCCATTGTTTTGTCGCCTTGCCAGATTAATTTTTCAAGTTCGAAAGCGTGAAGTTCTAAAAGGTAGTTGATTAAAACTTGTTCGAATGGCAATGTTTTATCTTCAGCCATTGCACCTGGACGAAGTGCTAATTGTGTCCAGAAACCAGCTAAATCCTTTTGACAGAATTTTTTCATATAACCGATTGTGTCAACAGAAATCTGACGGTCTGTGAATACAGTGTCACCAGATGCTTCCATTGTACAGTCGCCAGCTTGATAAACGATTGAATCATTTAACAATTTTAGGTCTTCAGTACCTTTGATACCTTGTTGAATTGCAATGTAACCGAGTGTCTTCGCTTCAGTTACTGAACGGTTGATAAGGTCTTCGCGTGAATCGTCAACGTATGGCGCAAGGCCAGACACATCATAGTCAAAGTTTGACTTCACATATTTTTTAATCGACATTTTTTATAGGTTTTTGTATTGTTTCAAAAATAATTGTTTGGCTGTTAGGTTGCCAACCCTTGCGAATTTTTCGCCTTCTTTTGTTTCATTTGACGGCATCGCCTTAAAGCTTTCAAATTCAGCTTTTAAAGACGCGATATCATTTCGAAGATTTGCGTTGTCTTCAGAAATGCTTTTCAACGTTTCAACAACTGCTTCGAAAGTCGTTGCCAAAGTTGAAAGCTTTCCGTTGATCATGTCTTCGATTGCTTCAGCCGACATTGCTTGTTCAACTGATATTTCTTCAGCTGGTGTTTCTTCAGTTTCTTCGCGTTCGTCTGTCACTTCAGTGATAAAACCGTCAGCATCAACAGTAATAATAACGCCAGTATATTCGCCACCGAGTGCGTGTGTTCCTTCAGGTGCTGGAATGTTACCTTCAGGTGTGACAATAAAAACTTGTTGACCTGGTTCAAGCGATTCAAATTCAATTGTTGTTTCACCGTCAAGCAAAGTCGAAGTTTCAAAAGTTGTTTCAACTTCTTCAGTTGCTGTTTCGAACATGGTCTTAATTAGTCCCAGTTCGTTCATCACTTTTTCAAATGCGTTCATGTTATCTTTTATATATTATGTAAAGTTGTTCGAAAATTAAATTTCTTTTAGTTCTTTCAGTTTTGATTCTGACCATCGAAGACCAGCTTTGCCACCCCACAACAAGAATGAAATTGTGCCACAAGCTGACGTGTCGCTTTCGTCATAGTAAACTTCAGCGCGCGAAAGATAAGAATACATTCTTTTAATCACTTGCAAGCTGACCGTGTCGCGATTCGCCAAAGTCGTTGCGCGCAAACGGCCCACCCTTGTCGCGCATTTGTTGCCGTTCTTTTCATTTAATTCAATACCACGTTTTGCATTGTTTGAAACCGCTTCAGGATAATCATTGAACATGCGAATTCTTTCGACATTTCGTCGCCACATTTTGACTTCCTTCAATATTGATTCAAATTCGCTTTCTTTGGTTTTGTTTGTTTCAAGTAAAGTGAAAACGCCTTCAATAGAAAAACCGTTGAATTCACCTTTCTTCGCTTTTTCAAACAGTTCTTTGTCCGTTACTTTATAGGACACAAGCCATGATCCGTCCTTTGCGTCTTTGAATCTTTCTGGCGCTGTGAATCCGCGTTCATTATCGATCTGATATGACATGGTCATGAAGACGCCATCAACAACGCGGTGCGGATCATGATCAAGATTCACATTGTTAAAATTGTTTCGGCGCGCATAATCAAAGACAATGTCACGGATCGCTTGTTTTGTGAAGATTACGTAATATTCTTCTTTACTTTCTTGATCATATCTGTAAATAGGTGTTCCAGCGGAAATCGCAATTCCAGTGATCACTTGTTGTTCATCATTAAATTGATAAACGACTTTCTTTCCGAACGTTTCAAAGTTCTTTTCATGCGCTGGAAATTCAACCAACGAATTGAAAGAAACCGTTGTTTCTGGATCGTCAAGATCGATTGTTATTTCGTAAACTGGTAAATCCTTTTTCATCTTTTATAATATGTAAATGCGTTCGATTAAAAACTTGTCTTTGATTCCTGAAGCTGAACTTTATTTTGTGTCGCTGATATGTCACTTTCCAGAACGTAAACTTGTGTCGGCTTATTGATTAGATCGTTTGTTCCTGGTTGATCAATCAGTCCACTGGTTGAAGTTTGTGTCGGTGATGTTGTGAAGGAACTGGCCGACGCACCAGATAAAGATCCACCGCCACCAGTTGAAACGTTTGGCGCGGACGGTGCGCCACCAGCTTTATATTGCTGATTCGCGATCGCCATCGCTTGTGTGATTCCGATCACGCCAGCCGATGCGATACCAGCGATGCCCAAAGGCGAAGGCGGTGGCCCGAATTGTGCTATCGCTTTAACAATAGCCGACGCCGTATCGATTGCAACCTGGCCCAGCTTGATCGCTTTGTCGCGCATGAATTGCTGTTTGCGAATTTTTTCTTCGGCATTGTATGCGTCGAGTTCAATTTTATATTTCTGTTTTGCGAATTTTTCTTCAATACTGTTTCTTTGATCCGCTGTCAATCCTTCAGCGTTCAGTTCAGCTTTCATTTTTTCATCCAGGTTCGCAAGATCTTCATCGCGACGTCCCTGAATTTTGTTTAAGCGTGCCTGGTCAATTTCATCCATCAACGCGTCAACGGTCTTCACGTGATCAAGAACCATTTGCGCATTTGCAAGAAATTCAGTGATGTTCTTTAGTCCTTCTTCACGTTCTTTAATCGCTTCGGCTTTTCTTGATTCTATTCCAGCTTTCTGTATTTCCGTTATTTTATCTTCTTTCTTTTTTTCAAGTGCCAGGATTGCGCTGTCATATTGTTCTTTTGTGATCACTTCATTTTCATCGGCTGAATTCAAACGTTTAGTCAATGCCGATCGCGCGTCTTCAATTGTCTGGTTCAATTCAGCGATTGCCTTTTCTTCATCGCTTAACAAAATGTCATTCAAGAATTTCTGGCGGTCACGTCTTTGTTGTTCGCGTTTCGCTTGTTCCTGAAGTTCTTTGTCAGCGTATTTTTTGCGAACTTCAGCTTTCTTTGTTTCTTCTTCGGCGGTCAGTTTGGCTAAAAGTTCAGCGCCTTCAGCGCCCAACATTTCCGCTTGTGTCTTCTTTTCAAAATATTGTGTCTGAATATCGTCTAGTTCGCGCCCCATTTCTGTCATCCTGGAACGGCGCAATTCTTCAGCAATTCTTTCTTCTTCATCCAGGATTGCTTCATTGTTTTTCTTCAAATCTTCAGCGCTTTTTTCGTCGGCCTTCTTTTGTTCTTCAGCTATTTTTTCGCGATTTGCTTTTGCTTTGTCATAAGCTTCTTTTGCGCGATCTTGCGCTTCCTTTTGAATTTCATGATTGTGTTCCGCGATCATGACTTCAATCGCGTTTTTTGTTGCGACGTTATCTTTGTAAGTTTCTGAAATTGCCGTGTTTGTATCTTTCAATCTTTTCTTTAAATTCTTGTATCGTTCAGAATCTTGATCTTCACTGGCCAGCAATATTTCCATTTCAGCTTTAAAAATGGATTGCTTTTGTTTTAATGCTTCCAGCATCACGCGACCAGTTGCCAAATGTGCGCGTTGTTTTTGCAATTCAGCGTTGTAAGTTTCTTTACCTGACGCCTTCATCAAGTTAATTTCATGTGTCGCCGTTGCATCTTGTTGACTTTGCATTCGCTTTATCGACTTGATCCTGGCGTCCGCTTCTTTTACAGATGCGTCCGTTCTTTTCTGTGCGTTTGCCTTCATTTGTTTTGTTGCGTCGCTTTCTATTACGCCAAAATATTGAAGCGCTTTTGATACGCCTTGAAATATTCCGATCAATGGCATAAAAGTAAACGCAACAATTTTCCCCAAAATACCTAACTTTTCAAACTGTTTGACTGGATTCTGAACGACCTTTGCGACGGTATCAAAATTTGCAATCAACAAACCCAAAGCCACAACGATAGCGCCTATTCCAGTTCCTATCAAGGCCAGTCGAAATAATTTCATCCCGTTTGTTGCGCCAGCTGTGGCAACTGTCGAAGCCACCGTTGCCGTTGTCTGTGCTGTCGTTGCTGTTGTCTGTGCTGTCGTTGCAACTGTTCCTTGAACGAAAGCTGAATTCTTCAGTTTTTCCCATGCCGTTCGAATTTGAATTCCCAGAATTGAATCCGAATTCAATTTGTTTGCAATTACTGAAATTGAATTTGACAAACCTTGAACCGCCTGAAGTTTTACCATTGACGCCGTTAGCGCTTCATTTTCAATGCCAGTCAAAGCCATTGCCGACTGAACGCCTGAAAACGCTTGCGCGCCCACTTCGACGCCAGCCAGTGAAGTGTCAAGCTTGACAAAGTCAGATGACAAAGCTGTCGTTTGCGCTTTCAAATCACCGATCTGGTCTTTTAAAGCTGACGCGCTTTGTAACGCTTGCGCGCCCACTGGCGAAGTCGCACCAGCATTGATCGCAATGTTTTGATATTCCTTCATTGTTTTGGTCAGTTCACGCATCGACAGACCACCAGCTTCCAGTTTTGCGTCAAGTTCAGACAAACGTTGTGACATCGCATCCGTACCGCTTGAATCCTTTGCGACGGTTTGCGTCGATTTTAGATCTTTGCCAAGTTGCTGAACAGCTTTGTCGGCGTTTTGAATATCTTGAATCGAATTTCCAGTGTTCACCTTGACAGTGAAAACAGCTTCTTTGTTAGCCATTATTTATTTCATTAAATTTAGAAAACAGTTGTCTTTAATTGTTTGGCGTTTCTGGTGATTTTATTTCAAAATGTTCATCAAAATATTTTTCATCATTTGCCAGTTCGTTGATGCGTTGCGCAACTTCATCTTTTGTGTCGAATCTTTCAACGAACTGTTGACCATTGTACAATTT
>Ga0208975_1001040_pt1 | contig 12305 bp, 7 predicted proteins | sample GreLakmeER78MSRF_FD_187700 | JGI IMG/M metagenome (GOLD analysis project Ga0208975, IMG submission 187700) | Freshwater lentic microbial communities from great Laurentian Lakes, MI, USA - Great Lakes metaG ER78MSRF (SPAdes) | ecosystem: Environmental > Aquatic > Freshwater > Lake | place: Great... | reverse complement strand
TTCCAAAGGACCGTGTGTTTTTTCAATTATTTGAAGATGTAGCAGAGCATGTTTATGAAATGGGCGTTAAGTTAAAGGAAATGGTGACAGAGCCAGATGCAGATAAAAGAGCAAACATTTTAGCGCAAATTGAAAACTTAGAACATATCAATGACGATTTAACACATAATATATTTACAGAACTAGGACGCAATTTTATCACCCCCTTCGATAGAGAGGATATCCATTATTTAGCTACTTCACTTGATGACATTGCAGATTATATATATGCATCTGCTAAAAAAATTAATTTTTATAAGGTAAACCCTAATGATACTGGTATTCATAAATTAGCAGAATTGGTTTTACAAGGAACCATCGAAACCAAAAAGGTAGTATTAGGCTTACGTAATATGAAGAATATTAAGGAGATGACCGAGGCGATGATCAAAGTAAATAGTATCGAGAATCAAGCAGATGATGTATTTGATATGAGTATCGAAAAACTATTTGAACAAGAAAATGACTTCAAAGAGGTTATTAAGAAAAGAGAGATTTATCAAGTACTTGAAATTGCTACTGATAAAATTGAAGACGTTTCAAATGTGATTGAATCCATTATTATCAAGTACGCTTAATCTAATTCAAGATGACTCTATTAATTGTAATTATTGCGTTAGCATTAATATTTGATTATATCAATGGCTTTCACGATGCGGCAAACTCCATTGCTACGGTGGTTTCAACAAAAGTATTAACGCCATTTCAGGCTGTTTTATGGGCGGCTTTATTTAATGTTGTTGCCTTTTGGATTTTTAAAGATCACGCGGTTGCAAATTCAATTAGCAAAACGGTTTACAAGGACTTCATTACATTACCTGTAATATTTTCAGGTTTACTTGCTGCTATTTTTTGGAACTTACTTACTTGGTGGTATGGTATCCCTTCCTCTTCCTCACATACATTAATTGGAGGCTTTGCTGGTGCGGCTATTGCGCATGCACTTATGATTAAAGGGATAGATTATTCTTGGGCTAAAATTGTAGATGCTGATACTATTTTAAAAACAATATTGTTTATATTCTTAGCACCCATCATTGGAATTATTATTTCTATTTTCATTACCGTAGTGACCATTATGCGTAATGTATGGATACGATTATGTATCATTTCGTTAGTTACGCTTGCAACTGTTTTGATGTTTGACCATTTTGAGGCATCTAAAATGAACGAAAATGTTCAAAAGTTTTACGGCATTGATAAGTATAAAAAAGAAGTTTTTAATATTAAAGGAGAGCTTAAGGCCAACAAATCAGACTCAACACTTTTAGCTAACTTAGCAATCAATGAGGAAAAGTTATCTAAAGCCTCAGCGTTTTACGAACAAATAAAACCTGCCGTTGATAACTTTGATGCTTTGGGTGCTGATTCAATTGCTGCAATGGCAAGTTCAAATGGATGGCTTAAAACTGTCGCTATTAGTAGATTAAAAGATGAAGTTAGAAATGCAAATGACTTTTTGGTTTTGGAAGCTAAGGCACCAGAAAATAAAGACGCAAAAGCTGAATACGCGATTGCTAAAACAACTACAGAAGGTTATAAAGCTCCTTTAAAATTATATCTGGAAGGTGCCATTGATTTAGATTCAACACTTATTTTAGTAAATAGTATTTATCCAATTCAATCAAAGAATATAGTTAAGGTTAAAGCGAAAATTACCAAATTCAATATTGAAAAATCTTTTTCAAAAGAAATTGATAAAGCAGACAATTCAATGATTGTTTATGGAATCATTGGATCCTCTATCTTATTTATGTTGGTTTACATCTATGTTGAAAAAATAAAAACGCCAACAGCACGTAGTGTTGCATACATGTTTAAAAAATTACAGTTATTTAGTTCCGCTGCATTTAGTATTGGTCACGGTGGTAATGATGCGCAAAAAGTAATGGGTATCATTGGAGCCGCATTAATAGCGAGTGGAAGTATTCAAGATTTTGGCCAACTTCCAAATTGGGTGCCGATTTCTTGTTATTTAGCTATTGGGTTGGGCACCATGAGTGGTGGCTGGAAGATAATTAAAACAATGGGGTCTCGCATTACGAAAGTAACCCCTTTAGAAGGCGTTGCTGCTGAAACCGCTGGTGCATTTACTTTATTTTTTACTGGACAAATGGGAATTCCTGTTTCAACAACACATACCATCACTGGATCCATCATCGGCGTAGGCGCTACAAAAAGATTAAGCGCTGTAAGATGGGGTGTAACTACCAACTTATTATGGGCTTGGGTATTAACCATTCCTGTTAGTGGTGTGTTAGCTGCAATTACTTATTTCATGGTTAGTTATTTTACTAAATAAGAAATTACCATAATATTTAGGTGCTTCGCGCCAAATATTATGGTAATTCTGCTTCCCTAAATATATTTTAAGGCCTAAATTTGTACATGCAAATTAAAAGGTGCCTCTTTTTCTTTTTGTTCCTTATTGTTTATTATAATTCCAATGCGCAGGATTCTAGTTACAACAATTTGTCGCCAGTAATTGTAACGGCTAATAAATTAAAAGAAAAGCGTTCTCAAGCACCCATTGCGATTTCCATTATTTCATCAAAACTAATTGAGGAAACAAAGGCGCAAAGAATAGATGCCCTTTTAAATAAAGTGAGCGGGGTATATATGCCCACGATTGGGGGCGAACAACACATGATGTCCATCAGACAACCTATCTCATTAAAGGGGTTATATTTATTTTTAGAAGATGGGATGCCCATTAGAACCAGTGGTTTATTTAGTAATAATGCGCTGATTGAAATTAATACCGCTAATATTTATTCCATTGAAGTGATCAAGGGACCCGCGAGTGCATTATATGGTGCTGAAGCCATTGGCGGTGTAGTGAATTTTTTATCGCAACCAGCACCAAGTAAAAAAACACTTAATTTAACTACCCAAGTAAATAATACCGGTTTTACAAAAATGGATATTGCGGGTGGCATACCCACAAAAAAAGGAGGTTGGGCTATGAATGGCTCCTTCACGAATCAAAAAAATGGCGCTACTGAATTTAGTGATTTTGATAAAAAAGCATTTTCAATAAAAAAAGAATTTGTGCTCAATAAAAAATTGAAAGGCTATCAAACCCTTAATTATATTGATTATTATACACAAATGACCGGATCATTAGACAGTATTAAATTTTCGCAAAAAAATTTTAGCTCACAGCAAACTTTCACTTTCCGAAAAATTAAGGCTTTACGATTAAGGCAAAATTTACAATACGATTGGAATTCAAACGTAAGTACTACCCTTAATTTGATGTATCGCAATAATACCATGGACCAAAACCCCTCTTATTCTATTGGATCCACTAGCAACCCTACAAAATTCAGAGGTCAAATTAATAGTAATCAATTTGACGCCTATGTGTTAGATATCCAACACTCCTGGAACTTACAATCGCTAAATAGCAAGTTATTCATTGGGGGCTACTGGGATTTTACCCCACAAAATTTAGTCGCAAACTATATAGATATTTTTAAAGACACTGCAATTGGTAAATACACAAAATATAGTTATCCAACGAAGGATTCCTTAGTAACCTCCTACGAGACAGAATTAAATAACAAAGCTATTTATGCAAATTATATTTTTGATGTCAATAAATATATTCGTTTGAATGCATCTATTCGTTACGATGACTTTACCTACTTATTTAATAATCAACTACGCACAGGAACCCCCTCTGCCAATAATCATTTTACCAATTGGACGCCAAAGCTAGGTATCAATTATAATAAAAATCAACATGGCGTATATGTTAACTACAGCGAAGGGTTTGTGCCACCTCAGATTACTGAAATATACAATGCCATCCGAGTTCCCTTTTTATTGCCTCAAAAATTTAAAAATTTTGAAATAGGCAGTTGGTATCAAAGCAAAAATATATACGCGGAAGTTGCTATCTACCAACTGAATGGCACCAATGAAATTATTTCAGTGCGACAAACAGACGGTGTTAATCTAAATCAAAATTCTGGAGCAACAAAACATATTGGTATTGAATATCAACTGCGGTATCAATTAAATGCGCAATGGGAATTACTAATCAATGGTACCAACACAAAACATACTTATGTCAATACATTAATTAAAGGGACAGATGTGAGTGGCAATGAAATGAATGCAGCGCCGCGTAATTTTACAAATATTACCGCAACCTGGAAGCCTAATTCTAAATGGAGATTATCCATCGAGGAATTACATCAGTCTAAATATTATATGGATGAAACAAACACCACTAGCTATGGGGGGTTTGATGTTTTAAATTTACGGTTTGGATATACGTTAAAAAGGACCGAACTATGGTTAAATGTATTAAATCTTACGAATGCCTATTATTCAACAATGGCAACCAAAAACTTTAGTGTGAAAGGCACAAGTGCGTATTCTTATTATTTAGGTGATCCAAGATCTATTACCGTTGGATGGCGATGGCATATAATAAAATAAGAAGCCGTTGGGCTTCTTATTTATATTTTTTAGACGCCGTTATACGAGCGTTACTTTTTATACTAATTACCTCCTCCTACGCTAATCCTCATTCCACCCATGCCACGACCTCTTTGCATATCCTTCATGATGGTTTGCATTTCTGTTTGGAATTGCGCACGGTTTAATTTTTTTCCTTTGGTAGGTTGCTTTAATTCCTTAGCGGAAAATTTAGGAATATAGTTAATTGCTGATATTACATTACCGCCATTATCACTATCCACTTCCAAAATTGCACCCGGTAACCCACTATAAGTATCAGGCCCAATGGATAAAGGAATCGCTTCTGTATACCAAACCACTAATTGAATTTCATTGGGTTTTTTTTCTGCTTGCTTTGTCGTATCACCGTTTCTTCCGCCACCGCCACGACGATCACCGCCACCAAATCGCATGGTAAATGCCATTGGAGCTACTGAGGTAGTTGCTTTTTTACATACGTAATTAGCAATTGTTTTAGTTTCATCGGATAACTTCCAGCTATTGGGCTTTAAGGTATCAATGATTAAATATTCATTTTCAAATATGGAACGCGCTTCATATTGCATTTGAGAGGCAATATCAGTATAGGTATTTGTTTCTGGCATTCTGAACATAAAACTCATGCCTCTTGAACCACCGCTGCCGGGTGCGCCACTATTTGCGAAAGGATCAGGTGCATCTTCATTCGGAAGCGTTTTAAAAACAGTTGCTTGTTCATTAAAAACAAGTTCAAATTTTTCAGATCTAAATTCAGGAATATTACGTCTCATTTCAGGATCGGTAATCATTCGATGCATATTAATTTTTCGTTCAAAAATTAATTTTCCTTCTTTTACTTGAGCCATTATTTGTGATAACGATAATACAACCATTGTTACCATTAAAATTATTTTACGCATATACTTTTTTTAATGTGTTTATAAAGATAATTAATTTTACATTCTAATTGTCATTCCTCCAGCCCTTCCCCCATTGCCGCCTAAGCCTGATTTTTGCAAACTATAGATGAAGCTTACCATAAAATACTGATTAATAACATTATAGTACTGATCCACAATTTGGTTTTGAGATACATTACGGCTAATGCCGGCATTTTTATTCAATATATCAAAAGCACTTACTTTTAATTCAGCGCGCTTGTTCTTCATGAAAAATTTAGAAAAGTTTGCATTCCAGATAGGGATGGCGGTATTAAATCCTTCCGCACGACCTGAGTTAATCGTATAGTTAAAGGACTGATTTAATAAAAAATCAAAAGGTAAATAATTATTCATTTCTGCACCAAATACTTTGGTCAAGAAATTCGTATTTAATGCTGAATTAATTTTATTGTTGGTTTGACTATAGGAGTAACGTGCAGATAAATCTATATCAATTTTTTCATCAATTTGAAAACTATACCTAAAGGAGGGGCCAAATGATTTTGTAACAATCGTATTTAATAAGCCATTCGTATAAGAAATATTATTATTCAATCCTGTATTCAATCCAAAATTAAATCTTGAGTATAGCTTCTTCATTCCAAAGCCATAATTCAATGAACCAAAAACACGATAAGCCCCGTTAACGTTGACTGGTTTAGAAAGTATCACTCTTGATGGCAAAATACTATCGTAGTTAATGATAGAATTATTGGTAGTTGATGCATTTACAAGTGCAAAGAAATTCTTTTGAGAAATTACTTTCGACGAGAAGAATCTAATATTCACATTGTGTTGGTAGCTTCGCTTCAGATCCGGGTTACCAATGGTTTGTCTATTGATATTACTTTGATCCAATACCGGTTGTAATTGAGTTAAGGAAGGTTGATTGGTTGAAGTACGATAATCAATATTCAAATTTTTAGTTTGAGAAAAATTATATCGAAATGTTGCAGATGGCAAGATGTCCTTAAAATTCTGATTCAATTTTGTTTTTGCACTTATATTTTCCCCATTCAATTTTGCATTTTGAACGGCAAATCCGGAAGCAAAATTAAATTTACGTTGGTTGGTGCGATAGTTCATGCCACCACCTGAATAAGTGTACTCGCTGTTAAATTCGTTGGTTAAACGCGTATTTAAAAGATCATAGTTGCCATTGGTATTTTTATCAAACACTTTTCTACTACTACTGCCAATGCTTTGACTCAAATAAGCATTCATTTCCAATAAGGATCTTTTACCTATGGGCTCTGTATAAATCACATTCGCCGAGTAAGTCATTGTGTTTCCTTTTCGTAAATTTTGTTGATCTAAAACCGAATCTCTCACCTTTAGTCCTCCAATAAAAAATTCCTGAGTGGTGTATTGTTCTCCATTTGAGTTTGAACTATTGTACCCATTGGTAATGGTAGATGAGATGGTGCGGCCTTTTTTAACAAACTTTTTCTTTAACAATAAAGTATTATTAAAATTCATTGCATCCGTTGCGCTGGAAGAAGCCGTTGCATTACTATTTGTTTTTGTTCCGTTTGGCAAAAAGGTTTCAGAACTTGATTCATTAGATGATGAATTATTTGAACTACCAATGCTTGGCGTTAATTTGTATGAAAAGGATTCAGAAACTTTATGATCAAGCGTAGTTCCAATACTTTGTTGCTTACTTTTAGTTCTGCTACTTGAAGTATCATATCGATTAAATAAATTTCCTGGCGTTAAATTTTGTGTATATGAATTACTTGTATTTAAACGATCTATATCACTCAAGGATAAATTCGCATTAAAGTCGGTTTTTTTATCATTAAACACATTAGAGTAATTACCACCGCCCGAAATGGTTGTAGCAACGCCTTCACCTCCGCCGCCACCATTTCCACCACCACCGCCAAAAGAAATAGTTGCTCCACCGCCACCGCCACCTGGACGGCCACCACCACCACCTGAGAAGCTAGAAAAATCACGCGCTGAAAAATCCTGACGATTAATATTATTACCAGAACCAATAATAGAGAACTGCTCATCATTATTAATTCTATTTAAATTTCCTCTTAAATCAAAACGTTCTGGAACACCACCACCACCTGTTAACTTACCAAAATTGGATTGATTTCTGTCCTTTTTAACTTTTAAATTAATCGCTGTTTCCTCACTACCATCATCAATACCAGTAAACATGGATTGATCGGATTTGCGATCATATACTTGAATTTTATCAATCGCATCTGCAGGTAAATTGCGCGTAGCCATTTTTGGGTCACCCGTAAAAAATTCCTTGCCATTCACAAATACCTTGGTAACCGTTTTACCATTTACGGTGATCGCACCCGATTTATCCACCTCAATACCTGGCATCTTTTTCAATAAATCCTCCACTACTGCATTAGGAGCAGTTTTAAAGTTTTCCGCATTAAATTCAATGGAGTCTCCATTGATCACTACAGGAGGTCTTCTTGCAGTAACTGTCACTGTTGACAAGCTGCTTGCATCTTGCATATAAATGTTGGATAAATCTATAACTGCATTTTTGCCAGTCTTAAAAGCAATCCATTGTTGTAAAAAACCAACATAAGAGACTGAAATTAAATAACTTCCCGCAGGAACTGACTTGACAGAGAAAAAGCCTTGCTCATTACTTCTCGCGAAGCTCACTAATGAAGAATCCTTTGACTTTACAATAGAAATGGTTGCTGAAGCTAAATTTCGTTTACTTACACTATCTACAATAGTACCTTGAATAGTAAATGTTTGTGCCATACCCAACAAACTCATCCCCAAAAACATCGTTAACAAAAATCCTTTCATTTTGATTATTTTATTCATTTTATAAAATTACGACACAATTCGTAACTATCGGTTTTGTCGGCTTTTAAGGGCCCGGTTTTTATATAAAACAGCTCATATTTGGATAAGCGGTAATTTCAAGTTAAAATTCTGTGGCTACACCCCCTTTTAGTGCTATTCTAAGCTGAATTGGCATTTAAGCAACCGCCTTTTGACGCTTATTTTGGTGGATAGTTTAACCAAAATATAGGTATTTACATGAACGGGCATTATCACTATTTTGGACCCTGTCAATAACAAGTTAACCACTACACTAAAAAACTAAAAAGGGAGCCACCGCTAATTAAACAAAAGACGCCCTGAATTACTTAAACGATGATTTAACTGTACTTATTTTATTGTAAATTTAATTTCTAAAAACAGGTATATGCAAAACTCAAGACGAAAATTTATTCAAAACGCTTCATTGGTATTAGCAGGCGCAAGTTTAAAGCCAAGTGTGTTATGGTCAAAAAATGACACCATTGCGAAAACTAAAAACTTAATTGGTATACAATTATATTCTGTTCGTGCAGATATGGGTAAAAATCCTTTAGGCACTTTAACTGAATTGGCAAAAATGGGCTATGAGCATGTGGAACACGCCAATTATATTAATCGAAAATTTTACGGTTGGACTGCTACTGAATTTAAAAAAGTATTGGATTCCTTAGGATTGCATATGCCAAGTGGTCATACTGTTATGGACTTAAATCATTTTGATAAAGCAAAAAATGATTTTACAGACGCTTGGAAATACACCATTGATGACGCAGCTACACTTGGTCAAACCTATGTGATTAGTCCTTCCATTGATTCCAAAGTGAGGAAATCTTTTGATGCATTTATGTTTCAAGTAGAATTATTTAATAAATGCGGAGAGTTATGTAAAAAACAAGGAATGAAATTTGGTTACCATAATCACGATTTTGAATTTAAAGAAAAAGTAAATGGAGAATTAATTTATGATTTAATTTTAAAACATACGGATCCTGCATTAGTGGTGCAACAACTTGATTTTGGTAATATGTATGGTGCAGGCGCAAGAGGTGATGATTGGATTAATAAGTACCCTGGCCGTTTCCCGTCCTTACATGTTAAAGATGAAATAAAAGTTGCCAAAGGCGAGATGGGTGATGGTTATGAAAGCACCATCCTTGGTGATGGCGTTGTAAATCCAAAGGCAATCGCATTACTCGCTAAAAAAATTGGTGGCGCACATCATTATATTGTGGAACAAGAATCTTATCAAGATAAAACGCCACTTGAATCTGCTAAAATAGATTTAGAAAGAATAAAATCTTGGGGAATTTAATGCGCTAGTTTTTATTAATTTACTTTTTAGTTAAGCGGGGCCAATTTTATTAAAATTAGAAGACTACAAAAATATGAAAAAGCTTTATCTAGTTTTCATATTGGCTATAATGGTCAATGCTATTCAACCAAGCATTTCTAAAGCCCAGAAATTTACCGCGCTTGAAAAAGCAAGATGGGAAAAACAAGCAAGTCAAATAACCATTATTAGAGACGAATGGGGTATCCCACATATTTATGGTAAAACAGACGCGGATGCCGTTTTTGGTTTAATGTATGCACAATGCGAAGAAAATTTTGAGCAAATTGAACTGAATTATTTGGAAATGTTAGGTAGAACCGCTGAAGTAAAAGGACCTAATGCAATTTATGATGATTTAATGATGCGTCTTATTCAAGACAGCAGCGATGCTATAAAAGATTTTAATAATTGTCCCGCTTGGTTTAAAGCACTACTTGTTGCACATGCCGATGGATTAAATTATTATTTATACAAACACCCTGAAATAAAACCTAAAGTAATTAATTACTTCAAACCCTGGTATCATTTAATGTGGACAGATGGAAGTGTTTCCCCGACGCGAACAGGTGGCATTAAAGTAAAAGATGTAAAACAGTTTTATGGTGTAAATAAAAATGTAGCTAGTATTTCAGCAGATCTTACAACATCGCAACTTGATGAAAACGACCTCTCCCCCTATGATATGGAGGAAAAAACTTTAAAGGGGTCCAATGGATTCGCTATCGCTCCCATGCATAGCAAAAATGGAACCGCCTTATTATACATCAATCCACATGTTCCTTTTTATTTCAGATCAGAAATGCATATGTCAAGTGAGCAAGGATTAAATGTTTATGGTGCGGTTACTTGGGGGCAAATGTTTATTTATCAGGGCTTCAATGCGCATTGTGGTTGGATGCATACCACGAGTTATGCGGATGTGGCAGATGTTTTTGAAGAAAAAGTATCAAAACAAAATGAGGAATGGTTGTATGAATTGGATAATAAAATTATGCCCTTTCAAAAAAAACAAATTCCAGTTAGTTATCTTGAAGATGGCGAAAGGCGAACTAAAATTTTTACCACTTATGCATCTGGACATGGACCTATTATGGGAAGTCGTCAAAACAAATGGTTAAGCTTAAAAGAAAATAATCGTTCTTTAAATGCTTTGATTGAATGCTGGACAAGAACAAAAGCAAAAAATTTAAAAGAATATCAAAATGCATTATCCTTACTAGCCAACAACAGTAATAATACTGTTTATGCAGATGCAGATGGGAACATTGCATATTGGCATGGTAATTTTATGCCAAAAAGAAGTCGGCAGTATAATTACAGTTTGCCAGTAGATGGTAGTATTAAAAATACCGACTGGATGGGATTACATCCTTTAAACGAAATTGTTCAGGGTATAAATCCAGTAAATGGGTGGTTGCAAAATTGCAATGCAACGCCTTTTACGATGGCTGGTACCTATAGTCCAAAAGCAAGTAACTACCCATCTTATATGGCACCCGATGGCGAAAATGGCCGTGGTATAACTGCAGTAAAATTATTAGCGCAAATAGAAAAAATTGATATAGATGAATTGATACAGCTTGGATACAACAAACATTTATCGGCCTTTGATATTTTACTTCCTTCCTTTTTAGCGGAGATGAAAAAAGATACGCTTTCCCCTTCGCTTTCGAAAGCGGTTACCTATTTAAACAACTGGAATCGTGATGCGGATGCACAATCCATTGCTACCACCATCGCAATTGAGTGGGCCACTAAATGGAGTTTAGAAATACCCGCTGCAACCACCGAAGAGGAAGGCACTCAAATCATAAAAAAATATGAGCGCATGGTGAAGGAAGTAAGCACAAAAAAAAAGAAAGAATTATTAAATGCCACATTGGAACAACTTGAAAAAATATATGGAACATGGGAAATGCCTTGGGGCGAAATAAACCGTTATCAACGTGTCGACCCTGGAAACATGATGGATGATCAGGCACCAAGCTGGGCAGTGTCTCAGGCTTCTTCTAAATGGGGATCGCTCCCTTCCTTTGATAGTAAGCGATTTGATGGTACGATTAAAAGGTATGGTTATAACGGGAATAGCTTTGTTGCCGCGGTTTCCTTTGGGGAAAAAATTATTGCAAAAACGATCATCACGGGTGGTCAAAGTAAATTTTCAAAATCGGCTCATTTTACGGACCAAGCTCAGGGATATATTGATGGTCAATTTAAAACTGTTCATTTTTATAAGGCAGATGTTTTAGCAAACAAGGTAACATCATATAAGCCTGGATTCATTAAATAGTCATCATACAATTTTGTTAAAAAAGCTACTTTAACAAGGCCTGCTAAATTTTTAACATCAAATTGCTGCATCAATTTTGTTCGATGTCCTTCAATGGTTCTTTTGCTATGCCCTACTTCGTTGGCAATTTCTTTACTGGACGCTTCTTGACAAATTCTGACTAATATATATTTATCATAAATAGTGATTCGCTGCATGATTTCAATTTGCTTGATTTTTTCCATCTGATTCATTAATGCAAAAACTTTGACAGCAATGGTTTCGCAAAAATATACCTTGTCTTGTTGTGCCATTGTTAATGCCTTAACCCATTCTTTTTCAGAAACATGTCTTGATACAATCACCGAAAAGCCATGATCAATTAAATGATACAAATGCACTTCGTCCTCATCATTAAACAACACCATAATGGGAAAGTTGTTTTTTA
>Ga0208975_1001038_pt1 | contig 12309 bp, 20 predicted proteins | sample GreLakmeER78MSRF_FD_187700 | JGI IMG/M metagenome (GOLD analysis project Ga0208975, IMG submission 187700) | Freshwater lentic microbial communities from great Laurentian Lakes, MI, USA - Great Lakes metaG ER78MSRF (SPAdes) | ecosystem: Environmental > Aquatic > Freshwater > Lake | place: Great... | reverse complement strand
TGTTCGCGGGGGTACCGTGACCGCGACCCTTCCCCGCCGGCCCTACCCCCCCCCGGCCAGCCGCTGGAAGGCGGCGGGCGCGTTGTCCACAGGGTTTTTTGCACAGTTGTCCACAGTTGCCTGTGGATAACTTGGTTTGTAACCCGCAAGCATTAGTAAATCTGTGGATAACTCGGCATCGACTTAACATAATGGACGTTGTGTGAAGTGGACGCACGTTTACGTCAGGGTTAACCCTGATGCGTGACTGGTTGGGCGCGGGCGCGTATTGTTAAACTTTTTTGGCGTAATGCGCCCAAACCCCACCTAATTACCATCATAAATGTCACGAATCAACAGCTTTTGACTCAACATCAACGACATTACTATCGTCTTTCAAGACACGCTGCTTGGCCTCTTTTAACGCATCCATCACGCTGATACGTGTATCGGTCACGGCAACGTCAATGCGGTCGCCATAGCGTTTGGCGTACAGCTTTGAGGCAACCCACTTGCGTGCGTCCACTTGCATACGTTTTTGTTGAACCCAAGCGGATGCCATTGGTCCTTCCAAGTGTGCTGGCATCTCTGCGTCCGACAACTCAATGATCTCTTCAGCCAATCGATCTGCTCTGTTTTCGGTCGCCTTGTCGTACATGGCCCGAAACTCTGGATTGTTCCGAATCATCACCATCGCGCACTGGAGGCTTGGCATTCCTTCAGCCTTGAGCGTAGTGGTCAGGCTTTTGCCAGTCGAAATCTGTTTGCAGATTTCCTGCCAGCATGGGTGTTCAATCGGAAACACTGGATTTCGACCTGGCCCTTTTTTTGTCACTGTCATTTCTGACGCCAAGTTCTGAGTCACTTGTAAGCTCCTAAAAAAGAAGGGTACTCACACCGATCTGGCGCTTTCCCCGAATATGCGGCAACTGCTAAATCCCGCACCCTCATGCTATCACTTCAATCTCAACACTGTATTGCTTAACCCCACCAGCTCTCTGCCTGTACTCCCACTCCACCAGCCGACTTCCATCATCAACCCCAAGCCAGTCAGCCACCCCATCCCTGACTGCCTTAAACCCAGACTGCAAATTATCCCCATCCAAAGCCCGTGGAGCCACTCTGGTGAGCACAATCGTGCAAGGTGGGGCCGGAGGTGCCGCAACACTTGCCAGCGCGTTAAACGCCTTTGTACGCTGACTCTTCACCAGTTTCGCCTTAACTGCCCAGTGCATCCTCATGTTCGCCATGCTGACCACTTTCATGTCCATCTCAACTTCAATCATCCTAACCCTTCAAAATCCTAAAACCCGTGTACCGACGATTTGACCCGACTTTGTGTACCGAACCGAAGGGGTATATATACCCCTTCGGTACGTTTCGGTACAACGGGCAAGTCGGGCATCGGTACGTTTCGGTACGTTTCGGTACATCGGTACATGGTTTCGGTACGATTTGACTGTACCGAACGTACCGAAATCGGTACACATCGGTACGGTACGGTACATTTTGCCCTCAAAATAATTGCCGTTTCGGTACATCGGTACATCAATTCTGGCTGTTTCTGGCATGGTCATTGCTTAAACTAACTCCAAATTTGATGCCTTCGGTACAGATCGGTACACCTCATGGCGCAGACTAACCATGTCTTTTTTGGTTAAACCCTCCACCGATTCCTTAAACCGTCTGGCGTTCAATCCGTGGCTTTTGGCAGATTCTCTCCATTCATCGTAGTTGGCAGACACATCCATACCGTCCAAACCATCTGCCTTTTTCTTAGCTTCAATAGCCACCAAACAGTTCAGTGCAACCAACTGGTTGCCTGGCAGTATGGTGCGCTTTTGAACGCTGCTCACTAGCCCGCTAATGTCCACACTGGTCAAGTAAGCACCCTTGACTGCGTTGCCATGCTTGTCAAGGATTGGCAGATCCACTTGGGTGATCTGGAAGTTCTTGGCCGCTGGCATTTCAGCGTCCTTCATCTTCTTGCTCTCAAACTGGATGGTCTTGGTGCCCGAATCCAACTGGCACTTATACTCTGCATCCAGCGCCCCCTTGAGCGCTGTGCTGCCCCTGCTTCTGTCCTTGTCCATCGCCCCGCTATGATGAACCACCAGAACGCAGCATTTGTAGTCTTGCCGCAGGTAGGTGTCCAAGTGCTGAATAAAGCTGTTCATGTCCTGAGTTGAGTTCTCATCGCCGCCCATATTCCGCGCCAATGTGTCGATCACAATCATGGACGGGATATGGCCACACTCAGCAGACAAGGTTTTAATGGCATCAGCAACCATCGCCGCCTCTGTCGCGTCATACAACTGCGCTGCCCTGTGGCTCTTAAACAACGGTGCGCCTTCTAGTGTCATGCCGTTGCCCAGCTCCCAGCCCTTGAACCGCCGGGCCAATCCGTTGTGCCCTTCGCCGGCGATGTAGAACACTGCCCCCTGCTGTACCTGATGGCCGTGCCAGTCCTTGCCGGTTGCTACGCAGCAAGCCAAGTCAATACTGACAAATGACTTGCCGCCACCTGGATCGCCGAATACCTGCGCCAGCGAGTCAGCCTCAATGTAGTCATCCACGATCCACCGGATTTCTGATAGCACTAGTGAGTCAGCCCGAGAGAACTCAAACGCCAACTTGTCCCGCACTGGACCTGCCACGCGCTCAATTTGTTCTTTCACGGCATCCAGTCCTTGCAGGCAGTGCAAATCATTCCAGTCTGTTGGCTTGTGGTCCACCATGTCAGCATCCCCGAATGATGGGTACACAATCTCGCCAAACACCAGCGCAGCCGCAGCACGGCCCTTGGTCACACCAGGGTTGCCCTCGGTGAACTGGTCATTGTCAGCGCCGATCACAATCTTGGAGCCTGGAAACATCTCTTTGGCTGCCTTGGCTACCTTGGCTAAGTTGCCACAATCAAACGCCACCATGACGGTGTAGCCCGTTGCTTCAAAGATCGACGCGCAAGTGGCAAACCCCTCACCCACAAACACAATCTTGCGATTGCCCCGCAGCTCATAAAACCCGCCCTCAATCTTGCCACCCTTTAAAAACCGTTTGTTGCCGTCCGAATCAATGGTCTGGTACGACAGAATCTCCCCGGCCTGATCAATGACTGGCACCACCAACCTGCCGGCCCTGTCAATCTTGATGCCATGAGCGCCAATGTGCTTCCTCACCAGGTAGGGGTGATCATCGCTAGCATCAGCATATGTCCCGACCTCATCTTCTGCCCTCTCAGCAGCCACTGCCTGTGATGCCAATCTCTCAGCATCTTTCTTGGCCTTCAGCTCACTAACCCACTTATCATGCTCAAACCTCTCGGTAAACGACATGACTCGCCCAATGTCAGCCACCCATTTGCTCTCAAACGTAGGCTCCTTCCAGCACCCGGCAATGCCCACTGGCACCTTGCCACCGACATGCAAGATGTACCAACCATCTAAGGCACCCTTCTTGGACGACACATGTGCCACACGATGGATCTCACCATCAGGGATCAGGTCTTTGATCAGCAACCCATTAGCCTCACAGTGAGTCCGAAAAGCTCCCTCAGGGTTGATCAGGTCTTGGCTCTCGGTAGCTGCCGCAAAGCCGTTGGGGAAGATGGTTGATAGGGATGTCATTTGTTTAGTTCCTGTTGAATTCTTTTTCCAATCCAAGCAACCACTGGCACAGCCCATGAGTTGCCCAGCGCCTTGTAGCGAGGCCCATCTGGCGCTTCTAGTTTCTTGCGCCAAGGAATGTTGGTATACCCATCAGGGAACCCTTGCAACCTCTCGCACTCTGTGGGTGTCAGCCGCCGCACCATCATTGCTGTTGCAATCGCTGGCAAAGGGCGACCACCGCCTGTTGGCGATCCCTTCAGCAATGGACCTGTTGGCTGCTCCATCGTATGCCCATTGTTCTCATAGTCCACGCCACCAATGTATGGCTGCGCCGCAAACAGACTGCCATTGGTTGCACTAGCGTTGCCGTTCCACTTGGTTCCATATGCGGCTGTTAGGCAATCGGCTGTCTGCTGAAAAGCGATTGGCTGCGCCACAGCCATTGGATTCTTTGCCTGAAGCGTTTGGCACAAATCAAAGTCAACTTGAGGCACAGACATTTGCGCCCCAAAGTTTATTGGCTGCGCCACCCCTTGCGTTGCATGAGTGTCCACCGTGTAGGCTGTGCCATCATCATTCCAGCCTTTGCCGTTCTGGGCTTTTTCCACTGGCCTAACGTCTTGGATGCTGATCGGCTGCGCCACACCAAGCATCCCGCCCGCACGCCCAGCAACTCGCATGGTTGGTGACAAATCGTTGGTTGCATCACGACCATCATCATTGCGGCTAAATGCAATGGGCTGCGCCACCAAATCAGTTGCATCCTTGTAGTCCCGTGCCTTCATCGCGCTTGCAGTGCCATCATCCACATACTCACCAAAAGAAACCATTCTTGCTGAAATTGGCGTTTCTATAAACCATTCATCTTCACAGTTGAACCCGACACGACTGACTCCAGTGCCGCTTGAAGAGATGGTGGGAGTGACTTTCCGCGCTTCTCTGCTCGGCGCAGTATCCCGGCGCACGCCGTCGAACTCAAAAAGTACCGCTGCGGGATCAAAGTCGTCTCGAGCACTTGCGACAACGAACACACGACGCCGTCGTTGGGCCACTCCGAAATATTGGGCGTCGAGGACTCGCCACGCGACTGCTCTTTGGGGACCATACACACAACCAGCGTTTGTCCATTTTTCCCCTGATGGGATAATCGGCTCATCTTCACCGGCAAGTGCGCCAAGAAAGCAGCCGAAGGCGTTGTCTTTGGTTGAGAGAACTCCGGGGACGTTTTCCCAGAAGATGATTCCCGGATCATCTCGTCGAACAGATCGAACATGGTCAATTGCATTTGCGATACCTACAAAAGTGAGAGACAAGTTGCCCCTTGCGTCCTCCAAGGAGTTGCGAAGGCCAGCCACGCTAAAGGCTTGGCAAGGTGTGCCGCCACAAAACAAGTCTGGTGCTTCAACCTCACCAGACAGAATGCGTTCAGGTAGTGTGGTCATGTCACCCAAGTTGGGGACATCAGGGTAGTGGTGAGCCAATACAGCACTTGGGAATGGCTCAATCTCGGACAGCCATGCGGCTTGCCAGCCAAGTGGATGCCATGCAACAGATGCGGCTTCAATGCCAGAACAGACAGAGCCGAATCTCACGCTTGCTCTACCAACTCAGGCCAAATGCCCTGCCATGTGTCTTGACACAGCATCTTGCGAGTCAGCCGGCCATCACTGGCCATCTCTACCCGCACAGCCTCAGAGGCCGACATCTCTCGCCGGCCAGTCAGGCACTGGTACAAGTACTGCTCATTGATGCCAACTTTTTCTGCCAGTTGTCGGCGCTCGTCTGGTGTGATTTGTGTGTTCATAAGTGGTGGAGTCTAGCAGACTGCTTGAATAACACCGCATTAGGGAAAGCACCTAGAAAATAATTCTAGCAAAGTGCTTGACCGCATCTAGCGTGGTGCTAGAATTCATCACATGGCAGGGAAATAGTTCACTGACCATCACGCCGCAAGGCCATAACTTAGGAGGTCTTATGACCGATTTCACTTTCTCTCCCGCAGACTTTAACTCCACTGAAATCACAGTGGTTGCCAACACGCCAGATGGCAAACAATACCTTGCAGAGCGTTATGGCTTTGCTTGCGTTTCAATCAACATTCGCAAGTCTGCTGCGCCAGAACTTGCTGATTCTTTTGAATTTCAGGGTTTGTCTTACAACTAAACCCACGGGGCTTCGGCCCTTAGCAAAGCAAAACATGAAACACCACAAATATCACCAGCACTACCAAGTCAAGGCCGCCAAACTGCACGCCCGTGCAGAGGCCGCGCTGGACCTGATCACCGCACTTGTCATCGGCATTGGCTTGGCCGCTGCTCTGTTTTATGGGTGGTCGGCATGAAGACCATCTGGATCAAGTCCAAGCCACTGACACGCTGCCAGATCCTTGGTGTGTGCCAGTCTAAACAATCTCCATCTTGCACAACGCAATGCCGGAGGTCAGCATGATGGACGACACCACCATCATCCGTCTGGCCCAGCAAGCTGCCAAAGACGAACTGGCCGTTGCCGTATTCACCGTCAACGAACTGGCCCGCTTTGCTGACCTGTGCTTTGAAGCACAGACTAAAGCACCCAACGCCCCCCGTGGTGTCATGGTGTACGAGTACAGCGCCAACGGCGTAGACCTGACTTGCCACTTGGAGTACGAGGCAGCAGAACGTGGCTCATCTGTTGAGCCTCCACACCCCGAAAGTCTCACCCTCGAAAGCGTTTACCACCGTGGCGAGAACATCGCACACATGTTGTGCGACAGCGTGGTCGAGGAGATTGAAGACGCCGCAATGCAACAAATCAAGGATGACCGCGATGATTACTGAACTGACCGCCGCGCTTCGTAAAGCCAAGCTGGCTGAAGCAACCGCCAAGGCCGAGCGCCTGCGCCTCGAGGAACTGATTGAAAAGCAGTTCACCAAGCCAGATGGTGGCGAGGGCACACACACTGACGAAGAAGTCAAGATTACTTGGAAGATCAACCGCACGGTTGACACGGCCAAAGTGCAAGCCAACTGGGACACGTTGGGCAAGAACGCCCAAGGCGCGTTCCGCTGGAAAGCCGAGGTGGATCTGACCCACCTGCGTGCCCTGAAAGATTTGGATTCAGCAGCCTATACACAAGCTGCCGAGTACATCACAAGCAAACCTGCAAAACCCACCATTGAACTGAAAGACTGAAATGTTTGATTTGAAATCTATCTCTAAGACGCGCCGTGTGCGTAGCCCAAAAATTGTCATTGTCGGTCAAGGCAAGATTGGCAAGACCACCTTTGCCGCTATGGCACCTAATGCCATTGGCATCTTGACTGAAGACGGTGCTGATGCCGTGGACGCCAATGCGTTCCCATTAGCTAGTAGTCTGACCGAGGTTTACGCTGCCGTAGACACGCTGATCAACCAGCCCCATGACTTTCAGACATTGTTCATTGACTCGCTAGATTGGCTTGAGCCACTGGTGCAAGACCATGTGTGCAAGGCCAACAACTGGAAGAACATTGAGCAACCAGGCTTTGGCAAAGGCTACGTGGCCGCTGCCGAGGAATGGCGCAACTTGTTGTCTGGCCTTGAGGTGCTGCGCTCCACCAAGGGCATGGGCATTATTTTGATTGCCCACGACAAGATCAAGCGCATTGAAGACCCGCTGACCGAGGGTTTTGATAGCCATGTCTTAAAGCTCCATGACCGAGCTGGTGCGTTGATCCAAGAGTGGGCCGATGTCATTGGCTACGCAGGCTACCGCATTTTCACCAGCAAGACAGATGCTGGCTTTGGCAACAAAGAAACCAAGGCCACCACCACTGGGGAGCGCATCTTGCACGTTGAACCACACCCAGCCCATTGCGGTGGTAACCGCTTTGGCCTGACCAATATGCCGCTTGACTGGACGGCATTCCAAGCAGCGCTGACCGCAGCGCAGTCTTGATCTTCAGTCCGTAACCTTAACTTTGAAAGAAAACAATGGCTCAATTTAACTTTGACGCTTCGCAAGTCGCACCCCAAGCATCCTCTGGCCCTGTGCCTGCTGGCACCTACCTCGCACATATCACCGAGTCTGATGTCCAACCCCTCAAGTCTGGCAAAGGCACTGGCCTGAAGTTGACGTTTGAAATCATTGATGGCCCCCAAAAGGGTCGCCGTGTGTGGGAAAACCTGAACATCCAGCACGAGAACGAAGACACCCAGCGCATTGCCCAGTCGCAGTTGTCTGCGCTGTGCCATGCCGTAAACGTGATCAAGCTGCAAGACACTGCCGCCTTGCACCTCAAGCCCGTTACCATCAAGGTGGTGGTGCGCGAGGCACAAGGCCAGTACCAAGCCAGCAACAACATTAAGGGATATGAGTCTGCCGGTGGTGTCCGTGCCCCCGCGCCAGCTTTTGTGGCGCAGGCCGAAGAAGCACCCGCTGCCAAACCTAGCGCTCCAGCTTGGGCCAGAAAGTAAACATGGCCGCAGTACCACAATCTGTTGTGGACCCTGTGGCCGATGCCATCTTCGCCCATTACAAGGCGAAGTATGGCGCCGAGTCACAGCGCCCCTACCTTGGTGCTAGTGCGATTGGCAAGCCTTGCTTGCGCCAGCACTGGTACAGCTTTCGGTGGTCTAAGCCTGCCGAGTTTTCTGGCCGCTTGTACCGAGTGTTTCAATCTGGACACTTGCAAGAGCCACGCATCTATGCTGATTTAAGTGCCATTGGCTGCACGGTGTATGACATGGACCCGTCAACTGGCAAGCAATGGTCATTCACCGAACCAACCAGTGGCAACCACTTCAAGGGCAACGCTGATGGCATCGTGACTGGCTTGCCGCAGGCACCCAAGTCGCCGCATGTGCTGGAGATCAAGACCGCATCTGCCAAAATGTTTGCCGAGATGCAAAAGTTTGGAGTAAAGAAAGCCAAGCCCGAGCATTACGCGCAGATGCTAATGTATATGAAGTGGTCAATTGACCTTTACGGTGAGAACGGCTGCACCAGAGCCATGTACATTGTGGTCAATAAAGACAACGACGACATTTACACCGAGCGTTTGGAGTATGACAAGGCCGAGGCACAGGCCATCATTGACAAGGCCGTGGCCGTGATCACCGCCACCGAGCCACCTGTGGGCATCAGCGAAGACCCGTCTTGGTACGAGTGCAAGTTCTGCGACTACCACAGCATTTGCCATGGCACCGATGTGCCAGCGCCCACTTGCCGGTCATGCGCCCACGCCACGCCAGAGATGGACGGAGATGCCCGTTGGTCTTGTTCGGTGCATCAAAATGATATACCCGTGCCCGCCCAGCGCACTGGTTGCGACACGCACCGATACATTCCGATTTTGCTGTCCAAGTTTGCCAAGCCTGTGGACATGCACGGCGATGCTGTGGTGTACCAAATGGGCGACAAGCAGTTTGTAAATGGCACACCAAAGATGAGCATGGATCACATCAGCAGTGCTGAGATCCATGCTTGCAATGACAAGACAGTGTTAGTAGATGACTTTGCGTTAGATCTTAGACTTCAACATGGAGGTCGATTTGTATGAACAACCCGCCACCTATTCAAGACATCACTTTGCGTGATTATTTAGCAGCCGCTGCCTTAACTGGTTTGCTTGCCAATGGTGACCGCAAAACCGCGGTTGGACAAGCCTATAAGTTGGCTGATGAAATGCTCAAGGAGCGCAGCCATGATCCTTCGTGAATATCAGTCGCGCTCAGTTGCCGATCTGTTTGCCTGGTGGACCAAGCACCAGAGCAATGACGACATCCCTTTGTTAGTGCTACCCACTGGCTCTGGCAAGTCGGTGATCTGCGCCGAGATCGTGCGCCAGATGTGGGAGCAATGGCCTGAGTACCGGCCACGCACGGTGGTGCTGGTGCCCAGCAAAGAACTAGCCGAGCAAAACGCCGCCAAGCTGCAATCGCTGTTGCCTGCCGACATCCACGTTGGCTTTGTGAGCGCAAGCCTTGGCAAGAAACAGCACCACGCTGATGTGATCGTTGCTACCATTGGTAGCATCCACAAGTCAGCGCACTTGCTGGGTGACATCAAGGTGGTGATCATTGACGAGGCCCACCTTGTCAGCACCAAGGCGTCTGACGCAGGCATGTACCGCACTTTCCTGTCCAAGTTGGGCGAGATCTGCCAGTTCCGCACGGTAGGCATGACGGCCACGCCGTTTAGGGGCAACCAGGTGTGGCTGACCGATGGCGAAGACCCTCTGTTTACTGGCATTGCCTCCAACGTCACCATGCGTGAGCTGCTTGACCAGAAGTTTCTGTCACCACTGGTGCCGCCACCAGTGCAAATGGTGACCAAGATTGATGCCAGCGGTGTCGGCATCTCTAACGGTGACTATAAAGTCGGCGAATTGTCTGAGGTGGTAGACAGCTACCTGCTGCAAGTGGCCCAAGAGGCCGTGGTGTTTGCCCAGCATCGCCGCAAATGGATTGCCTTCACGCCAAGTGTTGCCAACGCCGACAGTCTGGTGGACAAATTGAATGAGCGAGGTATTGTCAGCGCCGTGGTGTGTGGCGAGACACCAGCGCAAGAGCGTGCAGATTTGATACGCCAGTTTAAGGCGCATCAGATTCATTGTCTGGTGACTGTGCTGGCGCTGTCCACTGGTTTTGATGTGCCTGATGTGGACTGCATCATCTGGTGCCGGCCAACTAAGTCGCCTGTGCTGTATGTGCAGGGCATGGGCCGAGGCACACGCATTGCAGACGGCAAAGAAGACTGCTTGGTGTTGGACTTCACCGACACCGTTGAGCGCCTTGGGCCGGTGGACATCATCAAGGGCAAAAGCAAAACCAAACGCGCTGGTGACCAGTCTGCGCCGTTTTGCATCTGCCCTGAGTGCGGTGAGCGCAACGCACCAGCAGCACTGGTCTGCGCTGCTTGTGGTGCAACGATCAAGGAACTAGAGGTTGCCAAGCCAATTGACGCCAAGCTGTCTTACGCTGCGCTACTGTCAGCACAGCAACAAGCCGTCAGCACTTGGCACGATGTCACAAGGGTTGATTACAAGATGCACAGCAAGCCTGGCAAGCCCAACAGCATGAGGGTTGACTATTACAGTGGTCTGCTGTGCGTAGCAAGCGAATGGGTGTGCATTGAGCATACTGGTTACGCCAGACAAAAGGCAGTCAACTGGTTAAATGAAAGAGAAGCAAATCAACGCGCCCATAAGTGGTGGGTTGATCACTCCAATGATTTAGTGGTTCATGCAGTGGACACATTAAATAGTTGGTCTATGAATGTCAATACCGTTCTTGACTTCATTAACCATCATGGATTGAAAGAACCCACCCGCATTGCAACCCGCAAAAACGGCAAATTTACAGAGGTAAAAGAATATGAATTTACAAGAACTGAACGCCATCAAGACGCACTTGAAGAAGCAACTCAAGGACATTGAGTCTATTCAAGTCACTTGCTTGCGCTGTGAACACTTACAGTCTGGCAACATGTGCCAAAAGTTTGATGCCAGGCCACCGGCTGATTGGCTGCACAACACTGTGGATTGTGAGCATTGGGCATGGGACAACATTCCTTTCTAGCAATACGCTGAAATATTTTGACTAAGGAACAAATTGCAATGACTAGGTTTGAAGCGTGGGAATCGCACAACTTGGCGAAGTTTGCACAAGAGGCCACAGCAAGGTTGACTGAGCAAGACGAGCTGATCAAGAGTTTGGAAGCAGACTTGAAGGCAGCGATCCGTGCCTACCGGCACTTAGTAATCGAAGGAGCAAAAAATGAAAGTCTACCCATCAGTACCGAACAAAGATTTTAAGTGGAGCAGCGGCGCGGACGTGCAAACGACCTGGCGCAAGTGGGGCTGGACCCCACCGTCCGAGAAGATGACGCCGCCCCCGCCAGAGCGCAAGGTTGAGCCGCTGCGGAGGTTCAAATAATGTTGACACGGTTAGAGCAAGCCGAGATCGTGCGCCAAGTCAAACGCATCTTGGCGTTGCAGCGCCGCAACCGCGCAGGGGTGCTGAGTAGCCGCATGACCGAAAAAAGCGAACGAGTGTCGAACGCCAAGGCGTTGGAAAACTTTGCCGATTTTCTAAAGGAGTTTTGACATGAACGACTGCAAACACCGATGGGAGCCTGTCGAGGGCCAACCTTTGTACCACTGCGCCCGATGCGGCGCGTTCAGGAGGATCATCAAATGACACCCAAACAAGAAGATGCGTTGCTTGATTATTTGCAAGAGGTCATAACGCCATTGATTGAGCAGGTACTTGTTAAGAAGCTCGGGCAAGCCATGACGTTTGCAAAAAAAGAACTACCAAACCGTGAGTGGCAAGGGCTGACTGAAGATGAACGCGATGCAATTTTGAGAACAGAAGGCAGCATTTTTGATGAAACCGAAGCCATTTTGAAAGCCAAAAACACATGACGCCCGAAGAACGTGAGAAAGCCATCAAGCGCAAGCCGTGGAAGTTCTGCCGCAAGTGCAAGTGCGACATCAAGTCGCCAACGCAATACTGCTATGACTGCTACAAGGGTCATAACTTTACTGCCAGCCCCTACGGGCTGATCAACGCAAACAAGGCGTTTAAATTCGTACCCTCGGAGAACAGATGATGACTGCATCCTTATACAACTGCGGCCACTGCGGAAGACCGCAAATCGTGGGCAGTCCTTGCCTGTGCTGGAGGCAGGGCAACGAGATGATCTCTATTGAGAAGCTGGGTGTGGCAATTAGCGACTTTATCGGCCAGCACGGGC
>Ga0208975_1001033_pt1 | contig 12351 bp, 5 predicted proteins | sample GreLakmeER78MSRF_FD_187700 | JGI IMG/M metagenome (GOLD analysis project Ga0208975, IMG submission 187700) | Freshwater lentic microbial communities from great Laurentian Lakes, MI, USA - Great Lakes metaG ER78MSRF (SPAdes) | ecosystem: Environmental > Aquatic > Freshwater > Lake | place: Great... | reverse complement strand
CCGCTGTATTGACTGTTAGATTACACCAATAGTAGTATCGTTTGTGACATTTAAAGAAACACCTGTCTTTGTCAGGCGAAGTTCTGTACATGCAGTGAATGTTGGACCGTCTGTTAAGTTATTAGCCGCAGTAATCAGGCTCTGAGTAGCCGCAAGCCATTGAGCAAATGTATTAGCATTTGTGATATAACTAATTGCCATTTGTGCCTCTCATAGCAATAACTTGCAATAATTGTTTAATCTCTTGCATATCTTCTTCTAGTTTTTGCAAACGAGTTCTAGTGTCCTGTTGTTCATTCTTTTGAGCCAAAAGTCTTTTGCGAGTATTCTGAAATTGTTGGAGACCGTCTCTATCTGTATTTAGAACAGCCTGTGTAGACATGTCTCTAACATATTCAGTATTTTCTATTTTTACGAAAGTTGTCACGATAATGATGGTATAGCAATGACACGCAAGTCTTTAATTCTTGGTACTTTTGTAGAAGTAGTGTCGGTTGAAGTCATAACAATCTTAATGGCAAAATACTTGAATGATGTGAAACCATTACCATATGACACTCGGTTGTCAGGTGTTCCTGCTGTTCCTGGCGCATATGTGAATTCTTTCAAATCGGATGCTGTGATAGACTTCGAGTTAGTACCTGAAATCAATGTCATCAATTTATAATTCTTTGAATCAAATACATCAGGATCATCAGCAGAAAGAATCTTATAGTAAACATGAATGTTTGCACTTGCTGGTTTGTATGCAGTAAATGACAGACGGAAGTCACCAGCATCTAAACCATCAGCTAATGTTACTTTACGAGTTATATATCTTGCTCTTGCTGGACCACCAGATGCTTGGTCTTCACCACTCGAAACTGCGGTTGCTGGAGTTGCTGATGGATTGCCACCAGTGATTGTAACTGTTGGTGTACTTGTGTAACCAGAACCACCAGCATCAACAACAATGCCAGAAACTTTGCCAGCAGAGAATGTTGCAAATGCATTAGCGCCAGCACCACCGCCACCAGTAATTGATATCGAAACATTGCTGTTTGTTGTATATCCAAAACCAGGATTTGTTAAGACGATATCTGTATTAGCAAGTGCTAAATCATCAACAAAGTTTTCAATAGCAAGAACACTTAATCTTTCAACATCAACAAGCGGAGAGATTTGTGTGTTATCGGAAGCCAACAACAATCTAACTTTAAATGAGTTAGCATCAGATGTAAGAACACGGCGTCCTAAAGTATCATCGAAATATACATTCTCTTCAATATTAAATGAACGCATATTCTGACGCTCACCAGTTGAACTCAATGTTGTTGCATATTGTGTGCCAATCGATGTGTTTGGCAGAATCAAATTCTGAGATGTGATATAGAATGAGTCAACAGATACATTTGATGTTGGTAAGTCTGCTGAGTCTAAACGGAACTCAACATTCGCAGTAACAGGAGCATACTCCGCTCTCATAATACGGAACATCAAATCTTCTTCTTGAATTGCTGTCCAAGTAGATGCATTTTGTGATTTAAAGAATGAACCAAGATATGGTTGAGTAGAAATCAATCTATCTGTACCAACAAGTTTTTGACCAACTTCAGACACATATACTTGATACTTGATAGAGTTAGCAATCAATACAATAGCATATTCAGTGCCAGGTTGTAGTGTTACAGGTCCATCAAATGTCACTGTGGTATATAATGCAGAATCATCTAAAGGTTGTGTCAATGTAGGGTCAGAATATCTTGCTCTCATTGTTTCTTCAGAAACTTCTTTGACAGTTTCTGGATTGACAGTGATATCTGCATACGGCAGAATTTGTGAAGAGTGTGGATAACCATTCACCACTGGTCGAATCTGAACTTGCACAGGAACATCAGGATCTTTTGTTTTGAACAATAAACGAACAGATGTGATTTGAACACCATTATTATATTGGCGTTGGTCAACAAAGAATGTTTGTGCTAACGGATCATAATAACCAACAATTTTACGACCAACAACTTGTTCACGAAGAACGGCATTTGTCGTTACGGTTGTTTTCTCTTCATTCAAATCTGTTCTTTTAATTGTTGGAACACGAGTTGAAACAATTGTAGATTCTGTCGTTTGCAATAAACCTTCTGCATAATATGTCGCATCACCATTTGTTGATGATGAACCTAATGCACCTGATGCGGTGTCAGTGAATCTGAATATTCTTCCGCCTGTTCTAAATCTAGTAGTATCATTACTTGGAATTATAAAAACAGCAGTGGCTTCACCTCTTCTATCTGTATCAATTGTACCGATAGAATAAGATGAAGTTGAATCTGGTGTTGTTGTCCAATTTGAAGAAACAGTGGCAACTCTTGTGGTTACATTGTATGAAGAGATTGTTCTTTCTTGTCCAAGTCCTGTACCTGAAGTAACATAAATTGACTTACCAACATAATTTGTATTTGCTACAGATGAATTGGCTGTCGTGTTACTATTTAATACATGGAAATCTAAACTGATTGTGTTTGTTGTGGCAGCATTTGCTCGACCTGCATTATGAGCATATCCTGAGATTTGTGTATTCGCACCAGATGTTTCACCAATCAAGAAAGTTGCATTGCTAGTGATAATTCGAACATTACCCACATTACCATCATCACCAGTTGAAACACTAACTATGGTAACATTAGTAACTGTAGGTTCATTGCGATTTAATACCACAATAGCTGACGCAAGATTCTTACTTGTAGCAGGTTCGTAAATTCTTACTTGCTCACCATTTTGATATGTGTCAATGTAAGCGGCTGTATTACTTGAAACTATAATTTTATTAGATTTGTTCAAGTACGACTGAACTGATGTGCCGTCAAAGTGTCCATATAATGATGTATTAGGCTTAAACCCTTTAGCAATAACTAGAACACCACGAGAACGAATATATGGAATGATAGAAATATCAACAACACGATTGCCAATATTTTTAGTAATAGTGTCTGTTGAGAATCTTGTAGAGACACCAGTTCTTCCTGTCTTTGTTGTAACATCAGCAACAGTTCTTTGAACAATATTTTCATATATTGGTATTCCGCTACCGCCACGGAATGGTGGATCAAACACTTCGTTTCTTTGATTCACTATAGAAGTTGAAAGAGTGTTCCACGAATTCCAGTGAGAGCCAAAAGTTTCAGGTGCTGATTTTTCAACTGTTTGCGCTAAGGCAGCCCATGCATCATTGTCACCTGCAAGATTGACAAGAACATCAGGCTTCTGGTTAGTGTCAACCCAATTATCAGACGATGGGTCAAGTAAAATCGTACCAATAAATGATACTGCATTGAATGGGTTTACATTAACTACCTTCGATGAGAATGGTTGGTCAATCAATGTTGTTTCGGTATAATTGATGGACACCAACAAACCATTTCGTTTGTAATTGCTACTGTTTGTTTCGAAAATATCTAATTGTGTATTATCAACTGAAAATGGTGGGCGTAATTCTTGTTCCTGTGAATCGATAGATACTTTGTAGTCAACATTCAAAACATCACCGATGTTATGTCCTGTGAATGGATCAACAAGAATACCATTCTTGAAACGAGCCAATCCGGTTTCATCATCTGTAATTTGTGTTTCTTTAGCCGCTTTCTCAAGCAAGTTTAGAGAAGTATAATATTCAAGATTACTAATTCTCTTCTCTAGCAAACCAATATCACGCATTGTGTAACGGCGATTGTCGATAAACTTAACACGAACATTTTTAATATTAGATGTATATGCAGGCAATGTAATTGTATACAATGTCATTGCATTTTCTACATCTGCTGGCGCTGTTGGTGTCAACGATGGTGTGCCACGAATGACTTCAAATGTTCTATCTTTTGTAGCAATAACTTTATCAACTCTTGGTAGATAATATGAATAGTCAGTTTCTAAATCAGTACCAGACTGACCAAGAATAATTTCATCATATTGTCCAGTGATATCACCATTTTTGCGGCGAGGTCTAAAATCAATGGTATCAGTTAATCTATAGTCAACCCCTGTTTTAGGAGAAACATAAGTTGGAATTTCTGAATAAGCTAGACCAGCATCAATATAAGAATCGACAGTCAAATAACCAGAACCAGTATGTCCAAAGTAATTCAAATAAACAACAGCATTACCTGTAGGTCCTGTCTTGTTTGACTTCAATGTGATTGTCGCATGGTCATAAGCATCATCTCTTTGACCAGAATCAAAATTGTAGTTTGATGTTAAGTCTGTTGCAAATGACAAGTTAGCTTGTGATGCAACATTTGAACCGAAGTCTTTAATAGCCGCTAATGAAATACCATCAGCAATATAAAGGCTCTGTGGACTGTTTGGTGTTCTTAGTGAAGTTGTTGCTGTATTTGCAAAAGCAAGTTGAGCACCATTAGCACCAGAATTTTGTGATGCTGTCACTGTTATGCCAGTGGCAGGTGTAGTTGAAGAACTTACAGTATCATACAATGAAGTATTTGCTAACAGTCTTTGTTTTGATTTACGAAGACTTCCCAATGAATGAGAATATGGTAAACGAACTTTTGTGTAAACTCTTGCAGTTGCATTATTTGCACCACCAACAGTAATTGTATATGTTGATGTATTACCAGCAGTTGTTACGACAACAGAGTTTGCACTGTTTGTTAAATTAATAATAGTACCATTAGCATATGTTGTTCCAGCACTTGTCAAACTAATGAACAGATTGTCAATAGCATCAGAAGCCGCTAGTGGACTTCCTGTAACGGCTGAACGAATACCTGCGGTAGTTGTGAATGAAAGAATACCAGTTGCGCCAAATGTTCCAACAAAGACTTTACGGCCAGAATATTCGCTGTTTGTGATTGGTGTTGCACCAGATGCTGTGGCATCGGCAATAGCCGCTTGTGGAAATTGAAACAATAATTGATTAAAGTTTGTTTCTGAAATGAATGCGCCACGAAATGCGTCAACAAGAACATTATTCTTACTTGCAGAATTGACATCCATTCTTGTAGTAACTGTTGCACCAGAATTAATGATGAATGATTCTGCATCTTTGAATTCATAGTCAAGCGAGAATTGTGTCGCTGGATTTGGAAGACCAAATACAAAGTTTGGAGAAACTGTTGCTACTTTTGTGTCGCCACGATAATTTGTGATTGTAACAATTTCACCTACATTAGCACCAATATCTTTTACAATACGAAGTTTTACACCATCGTATGCATTATTTTGAACTGCGGCATTTGAATCAAGTACGATTGTATTTGCCGAACCTGATTGTGCATTAGAACTTCTGAAAGAAACATTCGCATCAAAAACATATCCACGAAACACACCAGTCTTAATGCTTGTGGTGTTTGCACCAGCTTGATAATCTAATGCACGAAATCTAATTGTACCTATGTTTGTAGCACCTAAAGTAGTGGTGTTTGTGGTATTCAGATTTGCGGTATCTGAGCAATGAATGGTTAATGGCTCAAATGTTTCTAATGGAATTGGTCCAGAAATATTTGAAACATCAACATAGTTTTGATAACTGAGTGTAACACCATAATTTGTTACATTGGCAACTTCACGAGCCTTTTCAGAAAGAAGAACTGTTGGTCCTTTTGTCTCAAACTCATAACCATGAATGTATGCTTTACCAGACTCAAGTACAATGTTATATGCATTGGAGTAAGTTTCGTTATCATTCAATGAGATTTGAAATGGGCGAACAGAATAATTACCAGACTCATCATGTGTTCTACGAGCAAGAGTCTTTTCAATCTCAGCATATGTTGGATACTGAATTGATTTTGTTAACTCACCATCTTTAACACGAAGCAATTCGATGAAACTTGTGTCATCGGTACTTGTCAAAGACCTTTTGGCTAAAGTGAGTGTAATTTTAAAACGAGTAGAACCTGGCGCTTGATAGTTCGATGCATCTTGTGCAGGGTCAAGCAATGAGGTGTCGTTACTTTCATTGATAATTTCTTCAGTGATTTGAAGACCTACCTTGTAAGAAGGCAGTGCATTGTATCTTTCAAGAATGATTGACTGTGAACCAACTCTTGCAAAAAATCCATTGACAAAGAAGACACCATCATTGATACTGCAAACAGATGCAGAACCTGTTGGATCCACGCCAAAAACTGTTGCGAAAAAAATCTCATCTTCAGTCTCAAGATTTTCGTTGGCAATGAAAACATCACCAGATGTATATTTTACAACAAGAGTCGGTTGATTACCATCTTCACCAGAATCAACGGCAATAACATATGCACGAGTTCCACGACCAGTTGAATCTTGAATCCATTTACCATCAAAGTTTGCTACATCAATAGCATTGCTATTAAAAGTATTATTAACTCTGATGAAACCGACACGCTCAATTTCAAGTGTAGTTTGTCCACCAACGACAAGAGAACCATTTTTAAACACATGCTGACCAAAACGGTCAACTTGTTTTTGAAGGGCTGTTTGTAATTGTGTTAATTCACGAGCCTGAACGGCATAGCCAGGACGGAACAAAAGTTTGTAGAAATCTTTCGTTTCATCGAAATCATCATAATAAGGGTTTTGTGAAATATCAATAGCCATTTTTTACCTAGAATTTAACAACGAATTTAATGTTTTCTGCTTGATTGCTTGCACGAGATACGGGTGTTCTGTTTTCAACATAAATCAAATCTCCTGTCATCGGCTCAAGTTCTGGTTGCGTTACATTAACAACAGTTCTTGCCACAGTAGAAGTATTTCCTTTTAAATTTGAACCGACTTGAATCGTTCCTCTAACTTCATTTATCTTAACTAAACTTGCTGAGTTATCAACAACATATCCACTGAAGGTGCTGTTTGCCGCATCAGTTCCTTGATATACTAACTCATCAATTGTGAAATTTGAACCTGATGTAATCACAATATCTGTTGTTAATGAAACGGCAGAGTTTGCGTTTGCGGAACTAATCTCAGTATTCTGTCCATATTTATGAGGTCCAACAAGCAAAGATACCTGTCTGAAGTCATTATTTATAGTAATTTTACCACCTTCAGTTGCATCTCCGCTACCAACTTTGACGGCAATCATCACAGTATTTGCACCCAATTCTCTTGCTGGATTGAATGCATGTCCACCATATGCTGAAATGATTGGTCGAACATTAGCACCAGTACCAGAACCAACAACAGTGATTGTGCAATTTTGGCGAGTGTAATCTGTGCCACGAACAATATTATTAAAACCAACAAGAACACCATTGGCAATGTTTGCGGTCACATTAGCACCAGCACCATTACCTGTAATTCTAATTGAGGTGTTTGTGTTTCCGTATCCAGAACCACCAGATTCAATTTTGATTCTTGTGATTGCACCTTCTACAATGTTGTTTGAACTTCCACTGTATGAATTAAATTGTGCAGTTGGTACTGGAATAAAATCTTCAGTAATAAATTTGTTTGATGGTGGAATAGCATACATGTATTTCCACACATATCCATCAGCAGTCTCAATGAATCCATTACTAATTGTGTAATCGCCAGTGGGTTCAACTGTTGATAAACCACCGTTTCTATTATCAAGACAACGATAAACTCCACCAGTAGAAGTGTACACATAGTTTCCATTTGCCGATGAATACATTCCATCAGAACGGTCATCGTATGGTGTGTAAACAGAATTTGCCGTCCAATTAAATCTTGGAATTACAAGATATACATCATTACCAGTCACTTTCTTACCACCAATCATTGCACCATAAACATCATAAACAATATTGTCGGTGTCTAAGATAGCGGGTGGTGTATCAGTGTCATCCCAAGAAACACTTTTTCCTAGAACAACATAACCCACAGTGGCGGCTGGCTCAGAGAAGCCTTCAGCAAACTGAACCGCATCATTATATCCTAATCTTCTTGTAGAGAGTGTAGTCATGTTTTTTATTTATGCGTCAATTATGAACTATACGCAAAGTAAATGTTTGCTGTGTTAGCAATATTAATATTACCAATCATTGCTCCTGGATGAGCAGAGCAACGATACTTGTAATTGCCAACAGATGTGTGTGGAATTCTCCACAATAATGTTCCACTTGTTTTACCTTGAGCGGCTGATCCATAAGAAAGTGTTCCTGTGGATGAAATATGAACCAATCCTGTGTCAAAATCAGCACTATTATCACCTAATCTAATATGAAATGGATGAGATCCAGAAAGAGGATTTAGATTAAATCCTATAGTTGTAGCACTGAAGGTTGATACATTAGGATTGTCTAGTGCTCCATATTGAGAAAAAACATAAGCTGAAGATGCGTTTGCAGATACATCCAACACAGTCGTAGCACCAAATGTTAGTACAACATTTGCAGTGGTATTTGCAAAATCAAAGGCAGCATTTGCATGATTAAATGCACCGGTGGCACTAGTTATGGTATTTGCAAAGTTGTATGCATTCTGCGCTAAAGTTGTTCCAGAGTTGGCTTGTGTATATGCGGCGGCCGCTACAGTGTTTGCAGTATTAGCTTGTGTATATGCGGCGGCCGCTACAGTGTTTGCAGTATTAGCTGTAATAACTGCGGCATTGGCTTGATTAGATGCATTCAATGAAGTATTGGCACTACTATCATAACTTGCCTGTGCAACTAGTGCAATTGTTAAAGCACTATTGGCAGTATCAAATGCGCTGTTGGCATGAGCATATGCGGCATTGGCTTGAGCATATGAACCATTAAATGTATTTGCGGTATCAAAGGCAGCCTGTGCAGTAACTGTAGCAGAGTTAGCTTGAGTGTATGCAGAAGCGGCAACAGTGTTTGCTACATTCGCTTGTGTATATGATGATGCGGCAACAATGTTTGCTGTGTTAGCTAATGTGTAAACTGTGTTTGAATATGCATATGCAGAATCAACTTTTACATTGATTGTGTTCGCCCATGCGTATGAACTTGTTGCAATTGTATTGGCAAGATTTGCTAGGGTGTATGCAGTGCCCGCAAGTGTGTTTGCAGAAAGAGCATTTGTATTTGCGGCAAGAGCATTTGCGTTTGCAGTAGCCGCCGCAGTTACAGCACCACCAGCAGTGATGATAGAATTGTTTGCCGCAGTATATGCAGAGTTTGCACGAGAAAATGCGGCATTGGCTCTATCGAATGATGCTTGAACGGCAGTAGAGTTTGCAGTTACGACTACACTATTTGCAAGATTAAATGCGGCATTGGCATGTTCAAAAGAATTCTTTACTGAATTTGCAGTAGCGGCATTTGAAGTACTTGTGGAGATTGTACTATCTTCGAGTTGAACAATACCAGGAACTGAAGTTGTTGAAAATCGAATAGTGGTGTTAGTGATTGAACTTACACGACCTTTTGTTGTTGTGGTAATAACTGGAATGATTATATTACTACCGTATGTTCCTGGAGTGCCAACATCAATCAGACCAATGTCAATTGTATCGGTTGTTGCATTTGCAGAAACAAAAACACCATTCGACACATTTGCTGTGATTGTCAGTGTATCTGAATTACTTGATGCGACAACGCTTGTACCATTAGCGGCAATTGTTACGAATGAATATTGTGCTACTGAGTTTGCTTTATCGAATGCGGCTTGACCAGTAACATTTGCAGTAGTGGCCAATGTGTTTGCGGCATTGGCTTGTGCAAATGCGGCATTGGCTTGCGGTCTAGCAAATGTGTCTGTTGTTCCAGATGACAGAGTGTTTGCAAAATTGTATGCATTCTGCGCTAGAGTTGTGCCTGCGTTAGCTTGTGTGTATCCTGAAGCCGCTACAGTGTTTGCAGTGATAGCTAATGCATATGCAGAGTTAGCCGTACTGAATGCGCCGTCAGCATAAATTGTATTAGCAAAACCTGTGATTGCAGTATTGGTGATAGAACTTACACGACCATTTGCGGCTAATGTAATAACAGGAACAAAAATTGCATTACCATGAACACCAGCAGTGGTAGAGATTGTTGTAAAATCTGTATTCGCTTGATTGAATGCGGCTTGTGCAGTCACATTGGCTGAATTAGCTTTTGCAAAAGCGGCATCACCGGTACTCTGTGCATTTGCAGATGCGTTACCGATGGCCGTGTCAAGAGCCGCAAGAGTGAACTGTTTTGTAGTACCAGATATTTTATCGAAAACAACAAATACCGTATTTTGAGTATTTGCGGTTGCGGTTGTTAGTACCGGTAATTCTATAATTGTTTTACTAGCCATGTTTTACCCTAGTTGAAAAGTAGTGTCTCTTCATTTTCTGTTTGTAAATATTCCAAATTCTCTGTCTGAATTGCCTCAACGACCGTCACGATTGTAACGATTGTGTTTCCGTTCGAAGTGTAAGTGAACGGAGAAGTTACTGTCAATGATGTATTACTTATAATGTTATTAACTGTTCTTATTTCATTATTTACAAGAACAGAACATCCAATAGTAATTGTACCATTTGTATTTGCCACATTGAACAATGTACCTGTACCAGTCACCACAATACTCGCATTGGCAACATTGACTGTGCCAGTGAGAGTTGTTTCACGAGAAACTTGTCCAGTTTTAGCAGAAGTTGCTCTCTGTGGAGTGACTGTTTTCTGAATCATGTATTCAGCAAACATTCTGGTTCCTGAAGGATGAATCAAATCTTTTAAAACTTGACTATATTTATTGAAGTCAGTTTGAGACTGAATCACATATGAATAATTCTGATAATAATCTCTGTCTTGAATTCTTCTATCTGAACTTAACAAACCATCAGTTGTAATGAACTTACCTTCATAGGTAAACTGAGAACTCAACAATGTTGCAACAGCATTTGCTAAACCATTACCTAGCCCTGTTAAATTGATAGTTGGTATAGTTTCATATTGCGAACCTGGATTTGTCAAAAGAATAGACCTAATTTGTCCTGGATCAAATTCAGCATCTGCTAGTAGTGATTCACCATCACCATATATTGCTTCAGAAATAAGAATTGAATTATTTCCTGTAGCAGAAGTTACTGTGATTGTTGGTAGTAAATGTTGTGCATACAATTCACCGCCAATATATGTTCTATCGTAAATACCAATTGATGCGTTTGAAGTTGTAGCCGTCCACTGTACATTCACATTGGCACTTGTTGCACTTGAAATTGCATTAATGAATCTAGTCTGATTACTGATTTCAATCTTATCGCCAATACGCAATTCAGTATCAAATGATGTTCCAGTACCAACAATTGTAACACCACTTGCAGTCACATTAGCACGACCAAGCAATCTTGATGGTGCAAATTGAATTGTTTTGATTCCGTTGTTTGAAGAATGAAGTCCAGACACTCTAGCATATGCGCCCCAACCACTGCCACCAGAAGGAGTTTGAAAATTTAACTCATCACCAACTATATAATTTGAGCCGCCATTTGCTACATTGATTTTACCAAGAATGCCTAATGTAACAATGCTTGTATTGCCTGTGGCTGAGCCGCCGCTTGTATTTGATGATGAGAATGCAACAGTTGGTCCAACTGCATTTAATGTTGGTAATGATGAGAACTCAAATGTGCTTGATAATATAACGACATTGCTGATTGGACCTAAACCAGTAACACTAGCATATGACAATGCATCTACAATTCTTGTTGCAGAATTTTCGCCGGTTGGTATAACTGTAGCAGGAAAACCATAATCAGATATTGATATTGTTTTGCCTTCATATAGAGAAATGATATCTGAGTTAACATTGATTGTATTTGGATGAATACTGCCTGTAGAATTTACAGTACCAATAGCCATCGTTAATCCGGTGTTTGGTGTAGTTGTGATGACAACATCGCCACCAGATTTAAAACCAGCACCACCAGAAACAACAAGTATTCTAGAAATTAATGCACTATAAACTTCATTGATAATAGCAGATGCTGGCGCTTCAGGACTACCACCAACGATTGGAACAACATCACCAATATTATAACTTGCACCACCAGAAACAATATTAATCTCTTTCAAAACAGAGAGAGACTTAAAGTATAGAGTTAGATAATTGGTACCTTCATAAAAATATTTACCAGTAACATTTTCGCCCTGAATGAACGAAACTTCTTTACTGATATTTGAAATGAAGATTTCATTTACATTTAATAGACCGACAATAATATCTTCTGCTTTTTCAGATATTGCAGTAGCGCCAGATGTTTCGCCAGTGAAAGAGATAACTACTTGTGTTCCATCAGTTCTACTAACATCTTCAATAATATTAGATGCCGTATAATTCAATTTGATTATTGAATTATTTGCCGGTGCCGTATTAAATGTGACAATTGGATCATTTGGAGAAATGGTGTAACCATTTGCTGTGGTGCAATTGGAAGTTTGCAAAACATTATTAACATAAACTTCAAGGTTTGAC
>Ga0208975_1001032_pt1 | contig 12356 bp, 21 predicted proteins | sample GreLakmeER78MSRF_FD_187700 | JGI IMG/M metagenome (GOLD analysis project Ga0208975, IMG submission 187700) | Freshwater lentic microbial communities from great Laurentian Lakes, MI, USA - Great Lakes metaG ER78MSRF (SPAdes) | ecosystem: Environmental > Aquatic > Freshwater > Lake | place: Great... | reverse complement strand
CCGGGGTTCGTTGCGTTGGTAGCGTTGATGTAAATAGACCCGACTGGGTGCAGTGCCTGAAGCGCTGCCTGAACAAACGCTGTGGTTGCAAGCTGTGTGGTGGATGTGCCAAAAGAAGCAGTGGGCGCAAGAGGTGTCCCAGTAAATGTAGGGGAGGCACTTAAAACCGTGTTGCCTGTGCCGGTAGAAGTGGTTACGCCCGTACCACCATTAACAACTGCCAGAACCCCGGTCAGGTTGGCGGCTTCGATAGTGTAGAAATTTGTTGCGTCACTAAAAACAACCAGCTTCTTACCTGCTGGAACTGCGATGCCTGCACCCGCTGCGGTTGTGTTACCAATCACCGTGGAGTTGTAGATCGTTGCTGTGTAGGCAGTGGTGTTGTAGATGATGTAGGTCTTCTCCTGCGGGGGAGCGTAGACGGCGAAGTTGGCCCCGGTTGTGGTGGTCAGTGCAATAACGGCATTTCGCGCTTGGTCAGCAGCACCGTCCAGCGCAGTAAAGGCTTGGTTGGCCGAGGTAACGGACACCGACACATACCCAGCAATAGCCGACTCAATGATCGTGCCGAGGTTGGTGTTGGTCGTGGTGTTCCACGTACCGGCTTGGTCGCCAGCGCCAATCAGTTCGATCCGCAGCGAGGAGGAGTAGGTGCTTGACATGGGTGTCCTTTAGTTCGGGGTATTTTCGCAGGTTTACGGCGTACTGTCAGCAGGTTCGGGCGTGTTGCCCTCGACCAGCCATGCAAGGTACTGCTGGTAGTCGGCGTTGCCTTCTGACATGGGGATAAACGCATTATCAGACAAGCGCTTGACGCAAGTGGCTGACCCCATTGGGGTACTTGGTAAAAGTTGGTACATAATATTCCCCATCATAATTCGCTGGAAGCTGTGTAATGGATCAGGTAGTTATTGACTGACCCTGAAGCTAAAGACAAATTACCAACGCCATTTGTTCCAACATAATTTATTCCGGTGACACTAATTGACGATCCATCAGATGCTCTATATGCAGCGCCTGAAGCGCCAGAAACTGCGTTATATACCACCACAGTTGGAGTATCTCGTTTAGTTACCTTAAATAGAATATTAGTAGGAATATCTCCAGTTGCTGTCAATGGTGTATTAAAGCCTATAAAGCCATTTGTAAATGAACCTGTTGCAGAACCGATGTTATAGCTACGCTCAAAATACCGCTGGCACATAATTAATTCACGACCAATGTCACGGTAGTCAAACGATGTGGCTGTGCTGCCTTTTTCAAGCTGTACGCCTGTGATGGCCCATGTAGCACCATTTGTGGACACTACGTTTGTTGTGCTTGATGCACTAACGTAGTTAGCAGCAGCCCAAACATTTGCAGTACCAACAACAGACGGGCCAGCAGCTAGACTAAAACTAATATTTATGCCGACGCCATTAGTGGTAAGCCAAGTTCCAGTAGTATCACCAGCAATAGTGATTGTTTTTTGTTCCCAAGTATTAGCAGCGGAAATTGTGTAAGAGTATGGGTAACTTCTATCCGTTGCATTATTTCTAAAAGAGCCGCCAAATGTTCCAGTTAAAGAACTACGCACCCAGAATGAAAATGTAACGCTTTGTGCGCCAGCGGCTCCCCATCCTAAATCTGCACAATTCAAGCCTTCAATCTTTTGTGAAATAAAAGCACTTTGGTTTGTGGTTACTGAGGCATCAGGAGATGTGACAGTTACTTTTAACGACTTAATAAAACCAGCAGGTACTGTTGTATCCTGTTGAACAGAGAAAGCACCATCTGTAAAGTTTGCATAATCAAAGCGGTCAACAGAATAGCCGTTTGCTGTTATAGCAGCCCCAGCGTTCCTCTGGTCAATCACCATCGCACCGTTGATGATGCGGTTCTTAAAGCCGTAGTAGCCAGTTGATGTGCCTGTGCCGCCGTACGCCTCTGGAACAGTGCCTGAAGAAATTGCGCTACCGCTGATGCCCGTAGTAGATGCCGTGGACAGCACAGTCCCCGTAGCATCAGGCAGCGTCAGCGTCCTGTTTGTGTTGGTATTGGGCGGAACAATGGTAATAATGCCCGTCCCTGATTGGGTCAGCATCTCAAGCTGACTTGCTGCGATTGTTCCGTTAGCCATTCAATTGCTCCTCTGCGGGTTCGGGTTGGTTGCCCTCTGCCAGCCATGCAAGGTAGGCTTGGTAGTCTGTGTTGGCTGGATCGAAGGGGATATTCCCGCCGTTGATTAAATTACAAACACACTCGTAACCTTGTGCCGTTTTGATTAATTTGTACATTTATAACTCCGCGCTAGCTGTGTAACCAAATTGAAATGCAACTCCATCAGTTGGCCCAAACTGAGTGAAACTTTTTTCCCCGATAAAAGATACTGTCCCAGCCACAATAGAACCGGTGTTTCCGACTCTTACATTGTTAATTGCAGGGCTAGTAAGGGGAGCAAAACAAGTAACAGTAGGTGCTGTTCTCATTAATACGGGGAACGAGACAGATGAAGCGCCATTAATAAAATAAAGACCAGTTTGAGCTACTGATAAACTGTTGGGGCTTGCTGGGGTTGCACCGTTTTGGAACGATGTAGTAAAGTACCGCTGGCAAAGCGCTACTTCCGTCCCAAAAGGCAGGTAGTCAAACGATGTGGCTGTCGAACCTTTTTCTAGTTGTACGCCTGTGATGTTCCAAGTGGCGTTTAATGTGCCGACTACGCTGGTTGCGCCTGAGAAACTATATACGTTTGCAGCCACCCATTGATTTTGAGTTGCGGTATTAAAATTAGTGCCAATACCTAGCCCCCAAACAACTTCCAAGCCAACGCCAGTTCCTGTATTAAAAGTCCCTGTTGTTGGGGCTGTAATAGTTATAGACTTTTGCTCCCAAGTGTTTGCGGAGTTAATTGTGTAACTAGTAACATACGACTGGTCTGAGACGTTGTAGTTATTAACAGCAAAAGCAAACGTACCTGTCAGGCTTGATTTTACCCAAAATGAAACTGTAAATGTTTTCGCGCTTGCTGTTCCTAAATTAAAATCAGCAAGGTTATTAGCTTCTATTCGTTGTATGTAACGAAAAGTTTGTGCCGCGCTTAAAGAGGCATCAGCAGTAGTAACCGTTAATTTTGTAGAGTTATAAAAACCAGATGGGGCATCTACAACCTGCTGGTAAGTAATAGTCCCATCAGTACCGTTGACTGTAAGAAACCTATCTAATCCATAAGAAGAAGATGCACTAGATAAGGTAACACTCGCCCCACCGCTCCTCTGGTCAATCACCATCGCGCCGTTGATGATGCGGTTCTTGAAGCCGTCGTATTGCACTCCTGTGCAGCTTGTCAGAATACCGCTTGTGGGCGTACCTAATGCTGGAGTTGTCAGCGTGGGGCTGGTCAGCGTCTTGTTAGTCAGCGTCTGAGTCGCGGCAATACCCGCCACTGTGTCAGTAGCATCAGGCAGTGTCAGTGTTCTGTTTGTGTTTGTGACGGGGGCTAAAATGGTAACTGTACCCGTGCCGGTAGCGCCCCCTTGAACGGCTAATAGACTCATGCTATCCCCAATGCTTGTTTAAGTTTTGCCAACTCTGTCGGACTTTCCAGAATCATGTCTGTTAATGATTTAGGTACTGGCGTTTCAACAACTACGGGAGGGTTTGGATTTGTAAACTGTCCATTTGCGTAAGTCCACCCAACACTTGCCTCGTCTGTTTGAATGGCTTCATGACCCTCTTCAAATCCAGCGGGGGGTGTTGCTGGCTGAAGGTCATACTCAATTAAGTTGACAACAACGCCGTCTTTAACAATTGCGTATCTTTGCATGATTGCCCCTTAAAAGTATGCGGTCACAAAGATTACGCCAGCACCACCAGCAGCCCCAGTTGTGCTTGAGCCGCTGCTACCGCTTCCCGCTGCGCCAACTGCATAAGAATACGAAGCCGAAGGGCTGGTAATCAATGCTTCAATATAAGCGCCAGCCCCACCACCACCGCCGCCTTGCCCTGAAGATGTCCAATCTGTACTACCACCACCGCCACCAGCGCCAGTATTAGCGATGCCCGGATTACCGTTATTTGAAGTATTAGCTAGTCCTGCCCCACCAAATGCATTGCTTCCGCCAAACCCAAAACCTAAATTAGCGCCGTTTGATGCTCTGTTGTATCCCCCCGCAGCACCGGCACTGCCAGACAAGGCAAGACCTGAAGCATTGTTTGTAGCAGAGCCACCAGCACCAGCATTACCACCCGCAACACCACCACCACCACCAGTACAAGTTAACAGAGAACTCCCAAAAGTTGTCGTTCCTCCTGCGCCTCCATTGCCACCCCCGCCCTGTGTTCCAGCACCGCCACCGCCACCGCCGCCAGCCATTTTTACGATTAGATACCTTGTATTGGCCGGGACTGTGTATGTTCCAGAACCGCTTGTGTATACGGTTACTTGAGGTGCGCTACCTGTGATTACGGGGCTGGTCAGCGTTTTATTAGTCAGCGTCTGGGTGTCGGTGAGTCCGACAACCGCACTTGTTGGGTTGCCTAAACCGCCTGCGGGGAAAGTGACCCCAGTTGTTCCATCAATAGTGACTGCCATATATTTCCTTAGACAATAACCCAGCGGCTACCGCTAGGAACTGTAACCGTGATGCCTGAGTTAATTGTGACTGGCCCAGAACTCATGGCGTTGTTTCCTGCCGTAATGGTTGAGCTAACAGTAACCGTCGCTGCGTTCTCAACGTAGCCCTCGCCGCCAATTACGGCGCGTTCTGACGGGTAGGTGACAAAGACGTCTTTTGTGCCCGCTGAAAAACTTAACGCGGAGGGCTGTGTTGCGGAACTGTTTGACAGCACCGTTGTTCGGGCCAGCGTAGTCCCAGAGGCCGTGTAAGTGCCGATCCCAACTTCCCACTCAGATGTGGTCTGACCCGCAATGGTGTAGTAGGTAGTGTTGCCGTCACCAACCACCGCAAAAGACTGAAACCCTAGTGAAGCGCCAAGAAGCGTCACTGTTCCCGTACCCGTCGTGGTGGTCGTTTCTTTTACACGGTCTGCAAGTACGAGAGCCATATGTATCCTTAATCCGTCTCAACCAACGCCCAGTTGGATGTCTCTGCGTTATTTACCAACGCCCAGCTAGAAGATTGAGCATCGTTAACATTTTGCCAGTTTGGAGTCTGACTGTCATCCACCAAAATCCAGTAAACGGCGATTACAGTTCCAGCCGCGCCCGAGGCTTGAACTCCAGATAGGGCAACCGTTACTACAGGGCCAATCGCTCCAACCAAACCAGACGCCGAGTCCGTGGTCAAGAACCCAACTTGCGCGTAGTCAACAGCGCTGACCGCCCCAGAAGCCGTGACACCCGTCAAAGCAACCGAAATCACAGGAGCTACCGAGCCAACTTCACCTACAGCCACATCGCCGGTGGTTGCGTCCGACTCGTTGTAGAGCATTGTCCCAACAAGACCCGCCGCCTCAACTCCTGACAGCGCAACTTCTACGCCGCCGTTGGTTACTGTGCCAACCGCCCCCGAGGCTGCGACGCCGGACAGAGCAAGCGTTAGCACCGCTACCGGTGTTCCAACTTCGCCGTTGGCATGAACTCCAGCCAATAATGGGAAGTTGGTTTCGTCTACATTGCCAACGTCTGTAAGAGCCGTGACCCCGGTCAGGGGGATGGAAATATCAACGCTGACCGACCCAACGCTACCTGTTGCCTCGTCCCCTGTTATTGCTTGCGATCCTTCAGCAACAACAGTGCCTACGCTGCCTGCGGCCACAACCCCAGTCAGGGCAACTGAGCTTTCTTCTGCTACAGACCCAACAGCCCCAGACGCGGACACGCCCGTCAGGGCGACAATGACTACGTTTTCGCCAAGAGCCGCAAATGGGGCTTGTGCAAATGCGGATATACCAAACATGGTCTACGGCTTGCGCCGCCTCCGCTTAGGTTGTAGCCAAACGCAACAGTGCCGTGGTGGTGTTATTCACAGGCATTGTCAAGGTGAACGTACCTGCCGTGATGGTCTGTGAACCAAATGTGTGGACACTCACCGCCTTGTTACTCTGTGATGCGTTGTAGATCAGCACGGCATCGAATGCTGTTGCCAAAGTCACCGAGGTGTAAGTCAAACTAGCAGAAGGCGTGAAGAACGCCACGCCAGCAGTGGCTGAAGAGTTGGTGGCGGAGGGAGGTGTTGCGTTTGTTACAACGATGCCCCCAGCAGAATAACCTGAACCCGTCACTTCACCTGTTGCTGAATATACAGTGGTTGAAGCATTGATGGTGGCAGAGGCCAAATACAGAGCGCCCCTGAAGGTGTCGGCTGCGGATGTTCCACGCGTTGGCGCAGTGCCAAAGTTGTGTGTTGCTGTCAGCAACTCGCCCATGAAAGAGGTACACATTGATTGGGTATTGGCCATGATTTATCCTTTAAGCAAAAGAAGCTGTTTCGCCGCCACCAAAGACGGCTGTTTTTTTCAGGGTCACATGAGCAGAACGGTGAACAAGCTCACCCTCTAACCAGTACTCAACCCATGTCGTGAGTTCGTTGTCATTATCCACTGTACCCTCCCGCTTCTCAAGCAGGGAGTCGTCCATGTCGCCTTTGGTTGTCGTTACAAGCATGTTGGTCCTTATGCAATACGAATTAACGCGGATGAAACTGTGTTGGCTGGCATCTCAACAACAAAGGTGGTGGTAGCCACCTTGTCAGAGCCGAAGTCCAGTATGGCAATCGCTTTGTTACTTTTAGTAACGTTATAGATTAACGCGCCACGTGCCGTGAAATTGGCGGGGTTCCATGTGGGGTTGGCAAAATCTACAAAGGCTGTGGTGCCCGAGGTCTGAACCGTAACGCCTGTCAACACATTGCCACCGGCTGTATAGCCTGTACCGGATGTTTCGCCTGTTGCTGTGTAAACGGTGGTGTCTGCGTCAAGGTTGGCTGTCGCCAAGTACAAGGCCATCTTGAGCGTGTCCGTGTCGAGGTCGTGAACACCCAGCAAAATATCCTGCTTAAAGCTTGTGGTGAGTGTCTGGTCAAATGCCATATCAGATCACCTTTTGCTTGTACTGACCATCCCGATACGCATCTCCGCGTTCGAGTCCATCACCAAGTCGTTTGGCCTGTGCCAGAGCTTCTGTGTACTTGCCGTTGTACAAGGCGGTCATGTCGGCCTCGCCCTTCATGAACGTGTTTGCTTCTACCAGAGAGCCGTACAACAGGACAGGATCGTAATTATCGCCAAGCCAAGATGTGCCAGCCGTGACAATTGACTCAGGATAGTAGAAGTAATGCAACTCTACGTAGTACCCGGCATCGGGCGTTGGGCCGAGGATGAGTGATAGCTCAGTGGTGATCGCTGAACTGACAATCGTTGGCCCGAACAAAGCGTAATATTTTGGCTCGCCTGTTGCGTTTGGACTTGGATACGCCTGCCGGATAAAGTTTACGTCTTTGTTGAGCAGGTACTCGTATGTGCCAGTGTCTAGGTTTGCACCGACAACACCCGTCACCAAGGCCAACGAAAACACGGACAAGAAGTCGTTCGGCAAGGACACGTACTTGTTGTTGGCCGTTATCAGTGAGTACTGATTCTTGCGAAGTGCCGGGAACTGAACAGTGTTAAAAATGCGTTCTTCGGCCTGCTCCACAAACACCGGAATGTTGTTTACGAAGTCAGTGTCAAAGTTCTGCGTGTAATCGCAGATCGCATCTGTTAACTGGGTGTAGTTCACGCCATTGGTCCCCGTGCAGTGATGCCTTTAGTGGCTGCGCCGTTGCCACGGGTCACTATGCCCGTGGTCTTGGTTGGCTTGTAATCGTTGCTGCGGTTGTTGCCCACAGACACGTTTAAATCCTTCATGTACTGGTTGTTGTCGCATGGAGGAATGACCGCCTGTGTTGGGGCTGGTTTGGTTTTGAATGATGTTGCCATTTCTGACTCCTTAGGTTACTGAGATTGTTACTTGGCCCACCGCTGTAGTCAACACCAGATTGTTTGGCGTCAGCAACTCGGTGAAGAAACTTGCACCTCCAACCGGATACCAGCCCCACTGGATGTCCCGGCTACCCCCGGTATTGAACCCTGCTGTGTTTACACCTGCCACTACATACGTTGAGTCCCTGCGGGGGTTGCGTACCGCCTGCGGGTCATCTACTGGGTACATGCCCAACTGAAGCTGTGGCTGGTCCGGGTCAAAACAGTCAGGGCAGACCAGTGTGTTAAACACCTTGGTCTTGACGATCTCTTTTCTCAGGTTGGTCAGTTTAAACTGAAAGCCACACCTATCGCATATGGCAATGCTGTTTTTGCCTGATGCGTAACGATTGCCCATTTAAGTTCCGCTCCCCAGATACTGACGGCGCGGAACAAACCGGATCGATGCTTTTTCACGATCCTCATCTGAGGCAAGCTGCCATGCCTCGTCGTATTGCTGCTTGAGCATAGGCAGACGCTCCATCCCTGAAGGGATCTTGCCTGCAATGTAGTACGACAGGCCAGCCGCCATGCACGGAACGAACCGGAAGGGCACGTCCATGATGTTGACACCCCCACCAGCATCCTGTGTCCGGCGCAAGCGCCAGTAAGCCAGCGTATAGGTCTGTGAGCCATCCGGCGTGGGCCAGACGGTGACGGCAGGCAACTGCTCCCAGTACACGGCTGCACCAGTGGTGTGAGCGGCTGCGGTGGTGTTGTTCTGAGCGCGGAAGCAGTTATTCAGGGTATTCCCTGAGATGTAGCTGTAATTGATGGTCTCGTTGTCAATTTTGACAAAGCCGGAGGCTGGCAGGCCCACAGTCGAACTGAGGGTGATGGTCGTGGCCGTAGAGGTAATGGTGCCGTTCAGCGTCAGGCCCGTGGGCGAGCTTTGTGCGTTGTACCGCTGAATCCAGATTTGGATAGGCCGAGCCTGTTGAATCTTGTTCGGGATCGTGGCGTAGGTTGACACGCTGATCCGGGTGATGGTCAGGTCTGCCTGTGTAGATGTCGAGTTGGCACCAGTGCGGATGACGTGCTCAAGCAGGTCAATGGTGTCAGACGGCAGAGCGTAGGTGTTCTGGCCCTGCACAAAGGTGATGGTTCCCGGCTCAATCGACCACATGTTGATGCCGCGATTGGCCCAGTCGGCAAACATGATGTTTAAACTGCGACGGGCGGTGCGCAGGTCATAGCCGGTGCGCAGTTCGCTACCGGCGCGTTCAAACGCCTCCTCGACCAGATCAGTCAGGTCAAGGTTAAACGCGGAAGAGCCGGAAGTGTTTGCCATTATCTAAACCCTGCTGTTTTCTTTGCAATCTTCTTTGGCTGAGCTACGAACTGCTTCCCGGCGGCTTTTCCTGCTCGCTTGGCTTTGGTCGTTGCAGCGTACTCAGAAGGGCTGAGACTTTTGATCGCAGCGCTTGGAAGGTATCTTTCGCCTGTTTCAGAAGATTTTTTACCACTTTTCGTTCTCCATTTTTGGTCGCCCCAGTCCTTGAGGGATTTCTGTGGTGCCTTCATATCAGTCTTTGTAGCCGCCGCCAGCGGCTTTGTAACGTTTTGCCATCAATTGGGCTTTACGGGCTGACCACTGACCTGCGCCCGTACCCTGTACTGCGGCAGCTTTGATGCTGTTGAAAATGCGCTTACGCAGCCCGGGCTTGGTGTAGTTGCCAGCAGCGTTGACCTTGCCACCCTTGGCCATCTTGGCTGCTTTCGGCAATTTCTTGGGGTTTACGGCCCCCATGCCACGGCTTGCCATCATGTTTAAACCATCCTGCCTTTTGTGTGGCCCTTGGTGATGCAGCCATCAGCACGAGTGACGCCACCAGACTTAAAGCGTTTACCCATTTCGGTCTTCGTGGTAGGCGCTTTCTCCGCTGCTTTTTCAGCTTTGCGGTCAGCCATCGTCTGCTTCATGGCATCCGTAGGTGGCGCATCAGTGCCGCCAGAACGCGCCTCTTCTCTAGCTTTCTTTGCCAAAGCTTCCGCATCGGTCTGTGCTTGGTCTCGTTTTGTGCGGTCTTTTATGGCTTTATCTACAAGAACTTTGCTTGTTCCCGTAAGTGTCGCAAGGCCCAATAAAGGTGCAATAGCTTGTAACATAGTAATTCCTTAATAGATCTTGCCGCGAGTTTTACCACGCAATGCAATACCGTCACCACGCTTAGAGGCTGTAGACACAGAGCTTTTGACAGATCCGCCAGAAGCCATCTTTTTGACTGCGCCGCCTTTTTTCAAGCCAAATGTTTCGCGCATACGCTCATTTACAGACCTTTTATCTGTTGGGCCGCTGCCCGATTTGCTGCGCTCGCGGCTTAGTTTGATCCGCTCAGACAAGGAGAGCTTAGTCTCATCAATATCGTCTTTGGCAGACTTTGCAACCGCTCCAACCGCGTTTTGCCTGTCAATCTTGCCCTTGCCCATGGGTTCGTACTCGGCTGCTAAAAGAGCGGCCCTGTCGGTAGCGCCCAGACTGCTTTTGTCTTTGTTGGAAAGTCTTGCGGCAGAGCCAATACGGCGAGACAAAGCATCGTCACTTTGGCTTCCTTTTGAAACAGCAGGAGCCGTAGGCTTGGCAACAGCCGCAGCGGGTTTTGCGGCAGGCTTAGAAACAGCAGGTCTAGAGACGGCAGGCTTCACCTTGCCAGCAAGAATTGCCGCATTCTGAGCTTGGGCCACTGGGGATGGAGCCATTCTTTTTTCATCGCGCATGCCTTCTGCGCGGCCACGAGCCATCATTTCTGACATCCGAGCGGTGTCGCCTGCTTCGGCGTCTAGTTGCTCGGGCGCATAGCTGCTTTTTGCCGGACGGGCGGCATTCATTTCATCGACCATGCGGTTGGCAGCAGCCTCACTCGCGGCATCACGCTCCATCCTGCCGCGACCAGCCCCGAGGCGGTTGTATGCCTCTGAGCCTTCTTGGTCGATGTTGCCCATACGAAGACGCTCAAAGAAACCCATGGGGGTCTTGTTTGAGGCTGCAAGCCCCTCCGCCTTAAGGGCGGCTTCTCCGCCTTCCTGAAAGCGGCGAACGCGCTTAACAGGTTTTTTCATTGATTTCTTTGTAGCCATCTTGCACTCCAATTTAAATGATCTTGCCTTTGGTCTTGCCACGCGACTCAATGCCGCCGCCTTTGGCATAGCTCATGCCGCCGCCCATCATCTTCTTGACGCCGCCACTGGAATAACCCATGCCGGTAACCTTTTTGTTCACGGGGCCACCTTTTTTCATCTTGCCTTCGCCATCTGCGGCAAACGCTGGAATCTTTTTACCGTCTTTCATGACCATAGGCATGCCGCCATCTTTGAGGCCAGCGTGAGCCTTAGAGGCGGGTTTGGCTGCGTGTTTGGCGAGTGCAGCAGGCATGCCGCCTTTTTTCATGCCCATTTCAGCCTTCTCGTGCTTGATCATGGACTTGGGGGCACCAGCTTTTTTCATGAAGCCGATTTCTTTCTTCACCATTGCCTTGGATTCTTTCATGTCGCCACCTTTTGAAAATTTGCGGCCCTTGTCCGCAGTTGAAAAGTCTTTTCCCACGGACTGTGGGACTCCTACCTTCTTGGCAAATGCTGGGTTATTCGCCACAGCAGCCATGAAGTTATGTTGTTTCTTGCTTGTGCTTGGCATCACTTCCCCGCTTGAATAAGCTGGTCAATCTTTGCCTCAAGGCGGTTAAACCGCTGGTCAATGTGTTCAGTAATACGCTGAACCTCTGCCTTGGTTGTGTAATCACGGGCGATTTCCTCCCGTGTTATGTTCACAAGCCGCTCGAGACGCTTTATGTCTTCGAACTTCTCTCGCACAAAGAACCACAGTGCGCCCATAAACACCGATAGAGCGCCCGACCATATGATGTTGATGTCCATTTCAGCACTTCCACCTTGAAAGAGCAGCCGCCTTGCGGGTGGGCTTGCCCTTTTCGTCTTTCATTGGACCCGGCATCCCTGACATACGGGCGCAGAACGAATCCTTGCGCTTGCCGCCTTGGGGCTGCGGGGCTTTGAGGTTGCTACCCGTAGCAGCGTTGTATTTGGCACGGCCTTTGGCAGTCAAGCCCGCTCCCTTGGAGACCGGCAGCTTTTCGCCGCGACCAACCGAGAGAACCGGACCTTTTTTCTTAGCCATAATAAATCTGCGTTGAGTCGATGTTGGTCATCAACGCATAAATGCCTTTAGCTGCAAGCACGCCCTCGCCCGGAATAACCGGCGCATTACTAAAAGTATCTGTTGAGTCTATTTCATAAGTCATCAACCAGCGCCCGCCGCCACTCACATATGCAGCCGCAGTAGAGGTGATGGACCCGCTATTGATGTCTGTAAGCGTAAATGTGCTTGACGAAGCAACAGTAATAACATAGTTGCCGTCTGTTGCTGACTGACTTGTATT
>Ga0208975_1001031_pt1 | contig 12365 bp, 10 predicted proteins | sample GreLakmeER78MSRF_FD_187700 | JGI IMG/M metagenome (GOLD analysis project Ga0208975, IMG submission 187700) | Freshwater lentic microbial communities from great Laurentian Lakes, MI, USA - Great Lakes metaG ER78MSRF (SPAdes) | ecosystem: Environmental > Aquatic > Freshwater > Lake | place: Great... | reverse complement strand
ATCAGTATCTAATGGGATATTCAAAGGGATGGTCATTTCACCAATCCTCACAACTCTCCGATTGTCAAATATCTAACTTTAAACTAAAATGAACATAAGCACTTTTAACAACGCAAAGGATATTACGCCAAGGGGAACAATTAGTATCAATGACTTTCTTTCAGGAATCAAACTTGGCAAATGGATGAAAGTCGTTGAAGCAGTGAGAAAGGAAACAGATGCCGAAAAAAGAAAGCTCCTGAAAGAGAAAGCACCAATGGTGACAATATCAGGTTGTTTTACCAAAAGAACGCATAAAGAACTGATCATGCATTCAGGATTTATATCCTGTGACTTTGATCACTTTGATAATAAAGAAATGCTGCTCAAAGATCCTTTTATCTTTTCTCTTTGTGAAAGCATTTCCGGCACTGGTCTTTTTGCCCTCATTAAAATAAACCCAAATAAGCACCAAGAATCATTCCGATGGTTGGCAAACTACTTCTTTACCACCTATGGCATAACAATGGATCCTGCCCCGGCTAACATCGTTTCAACAAGGTTTGTTTCTTATGATTCAGATATCTATATCAATAATAATTCAAAGACCGCAGGAACTATCACCGAGCAAAAGCAAAAGCCCAAGTCACTACCTATACATCTATCAGATGAAAAGGTTGCTGATTATGTCCAAGAGGTTGTGAATCGTGGAATCAATATCGCGCACTCTTATAAGGAATATCTTGAACTTGCCTTTGCCCTTGCAAATGGATTCGGTGAACAGGGCAGATATTACTTTCACCAACTCGCTTCCGTTTCAGATAAGTACAAACAATCAGATGCGGATAAACAATTTACTATCTGCCTGAAAGGATCTAATAAACCCGGCATAACAGTGGGAACTTTCTACCACATGCTTAAATCTGCCGGGATTGAAATCAAAAACGAGAATCAAGCACCAATCAGAGCTGTCGCACTTGGAAAGAAAGCAGGAAAGAAAAAGGAAGTAATCGTGGAGCAATTGGTGAAATTGAACAAAATGAAACCAAATGAAGCCATTGAATTTGTTGATAAAACTTATGACCGCGAGGATTTGACAGTCCAGTCAATATCAAAGGATCCTGAAAAGCTAATTCAAAACCTTGCCGAATGGATGAAAGAAACTCACCCCATCAGAAAAAATACCATCACAGGAATGATTGAAGAAGAGGGTATTGAAGTAAAAAAGGAAAGACTTTCAACGATATACCTGCAAGCTCGCGCCACTTTCAACACTCCAAATGTAACCTTTGAACTTTGCAACCATATTATATTTTCGGAATTTACTCCCGAATTTAACCCTATCACAGAATACATTGAGAATAACAGACACAGAACTTCAACAGGTAATATCCTCGCCCTGGTGAACTGCATTCAAACAGACACAAAGAACTATGATGTTTTTATAAAAAAGTGGCTCATCGGTATGATTGCAGCTTACAACGGTAATGCAGTGAGATATGTCCTTGCTTTGGTTGGTGGACAGATGACCGGAAAGACTGAATTTTTCCGCAGGCTGCTTCCTGATGGCATAAAAAGATATTATGCCGAATCTAAACTTGATGCCGGGAAAGATGATGACATCCTGATGTGCCAAAAACTTATTGTGATGGATGATGAAATGGGTGGGAAGTCAAAGCAGGATGAAAAAAGATTGAAAGAACTTACTTCCAAATCAATTTTCTCACTCCGCGCTCCATACGGTAGGCACAATGAAGATTTTAAAAGACTTGCCATACTTTGTGGTACTTCCAATGATACTGAAATCATTAATGATCCAACAGGAAACACCAGGATCATTCCAATCCAAGTGAATAAAATTGACTTTGATGCCTACAACGCCATTGATAAAGATGAACTCTTCATGGAAATAGTTAGATGCTTTGAGGACAATCACCAATGGAATCTTAACAAAGCTGACTTTGATATCCTAACAGAAACCTCTGAAAACTTTGAAACCGTTTCCGTTGAAAGAGAACTTTTACTGCAATTCTTTGGCCTTCCTCAACCTGATGGATTTGGTGAATGGTTATCAACAACCGAGATAAAAAACCATATTGAACTTAACTCAAAGCAAATTATTAAGGGTACTAAAAAATTGGGAATTGAACTAAAAAAAATCTACGGAAATATAAAATCTGTAAAAATAAATGGTATTTCTCTCAAAAAGTACAAGGTGGTAAGATTAAACCAAAATAACCCTACCACCTTTTCAACAATGCAAGCCTTTGATATTCAAGAGAATGCATTTTAAAAAACAAAAAGGTGGTAAGGTGGTAGGAAGAATGCCATATTACTTGCACAGCTTTTATATTGTGTTCTATTATAATATGCTATGCTACTTTAAGATACCTATATATATATATTTACTTACCACCTTACCACCTTTCGCTGTAACCCACTAAAATCAGTCATCGCGGGTGGTAGGGTAGTTTTTTTTCTTCCTACCACCATCCTACCACCCTACCACCTATGAATGAAGCAAAAATTCAGTTTGAAGTGTTCCAATGGTTTAATAATAATCATTGTCTTAAACATCACAACCCAAGAGGATTGATATTCTCTATTCCTAATGGTGGAACGCGTAACCTGCGTGAAGCTATGGCCCTTAAAAGTACAGGATTGCTCCCAGGTGCTTCTGACCTTGTTTTGATATTTGATAAAAAAATACTATTTTTGGAACTGAAAACGGAATTGGGTAAACAATCTCCACATCAAAAGGAATTTGAGGAAAGGATATCCCAAAATGGATTTAATTATCAGATTGCGTATTCCACCACCGATGCCATCGAAAAAATAAAGACTTTTTTATATTTATAGTTATGAACATTGATGATATAATTTTCCGAATAATTGATGGACAGACTTACAGGTCCATTGCAAAAGACTTGAATGTGCCTTTGAGTACCCTGTTTGATTTCATCCACAAACCCGAACACTCCGCGCGCGCGAGGGAAGCTCTCAAACTATCAGCTGATGTGATTGCGGACAAGGCAGAAGAAGTATTGAAAGAAGCCAAGGGTACTTTGACGGAGGTGACAAGGGCGAGAGAACTGGCACAATACTATAAATGGAAGTCCTCAAAAAGAAACCCCGGCACTTATGGTGACAAGGTAGATATGAATCACACTGGTGATTTGACCATCCGCAAGATAGAGGTGGAAATAGTGAAACCAAAAGACTATGGCAGTACCAACCCTGCGGATTAGGGCATCAGAAATATTTTTAAAGAATAAAGAGGCAGATTCATTCATAGTCCTCAACCAAGGCGGCACATCATCGGGAAAGACTTATTCCATCCTGCAGGTGCTATTGACTTTGGCACTATCTGAAACCTTGCATATATCGGTCTGCTCATCCACCATGCCACATTTGAAAAAAGGTGCGCTGAAAGATTGGATTGATATCCTGACTACTAACGAGATATACAACGAGGCAGATCACAATAAGACCGACCAGGTCTTTAAGATTGGCAATTCAAAGGTAGAGTTTTTTTCACTCGATAACCCCGGCAAGGCAAGAGGACCAAGGAGGGATATACTTTATGTCAACGAGGTGGATTTGGTCCATCAGATAACTTTGCAGCAGCTGATGCTACGGACAAGGGTAAGGGTGTACTTGGATTTTAACCCTGCCCCTGAATTTCATTATGTCTATGATGAGATTCAAACCCGGTCAGATTGCACCTTTATAAAGTCCACATACAAAGACAATCCATTCCTGCCGAGGCAGACAGTCCAAGAGATTGAAAGGCTATCGGGGAACGATTGGCAAGTCTATGGCCTTGGGAATCGTGGCAGCTTGAAAGGGTGCATATATACTCATTGGAAAACTATTGATGAGATACCTGATGGATGTGATGTCATTTATGGCCTTGACTTTGGTTTCAATGTACCCAGTGCATTGGTGAGGGTAGGAATAAAGGAGAATGACATCTATGTGCAGCAATTGATATATGAGCCACTGCTAACCAACTCCGATCTTATCAGGGCCATGGAATCATTGAACATTGGCAGGTCAGTAATATATGCCGATGCTGCCGAGCCTCAAAGGATTGAAGAAATATATCGAGCTGGCTACAATATCAAGTCAGCTGACAAATCACCTGGATCAGTCAAGAAAGGAATTGACAGCATTAAGGCAAGAGGGCTATACATTACGCAAGACAGCCCTGACTTGATGAAAGAGATACGGAACTACAAGTGGATGGAGGATAAGAACGGTCAGACATTGGAAGATCCTGTCAAGTCGATGGACCATGCCCTTGATGCTATGCGTTACCCTATCCATTCCCACTTAACCAAGCCATCAGGCAAATATCACATCTTATAATTTTACCCCCAAATTTATATTTATGAATATGAAAGTACCTCAAAATTGGTCAGAAATAACGATAGGCAAATATCAAGATTTGATTAGCCTGGAGAAATCCGATGATGTCATTCAGCAGGAAATTCAAATCCTATCTGCATTAACAGGCGAGCCTGAAAGTATGTTTGAGGATATGTCCGTTGAGGATTTAAAAGGACTAATTGGAAAGACTGCATTCTTATCCGACCTGCCAAACAGCAAGAAGATACCGAAATCAGTAAAGGTGGCAGGAAAAAGATTTACCATCAACTTGATGATTAGTGATTTGTCAGGCGGTCAGTACATCGACCTTATGACCTTGACAAAGGATGGCGGCAAGGTGATTGAAAAGATGCATGAGATACTTGCCATCTTCATTCACCCAATGGAAAGGCGTTTCTTTATGTGGATGCCTGTACCATACAGCGGTGATAAGCACAGAGATACTGCGGATTTCTTGAAAAAGAATCTGACAATGGATGTTGCTTACCCTATTGCAATTTTTTTTTGTCTGCTTTACGAGAACTTAATGGCCGGTATTCAGGACTATTTTCTAAAGAAAGCGGACAAGGAGATGGCGAAAGCGAAGAGGATATTGAAGAAGTCAACCAAGAAGAAGAAACCTACTTCCAAAAATGGGGATGGATTATAACACTGGATTCATTATCCCAGGGGGATCATTCCAAGTGGGAATATTACACCAACCTTGGGGTGATAGAGTTTCTGAATGTGGTATCGTTTCAAAAAGATAAAACAGAATGGCAGAGGAGTTTGAATCAGTAGTAGAAGTATTTAGGAAGTTTGGTGTTGATACGGTTTCAATGTTGCTTGCAAGCATGGATAAGCCAAGACCAAGAAAGAATGGCAAATCATATAGCGTAAACGCATCAAGTAATATGAGGCAGTCATTGAATTACCATGTTGTGACCTCTCCTGATATTACTCAATTCACCCTTGACTTCGGAAAAGCAACCTATGCCAAGTATGTCGATGAGGGCAGAGGACCAACCAAGCGAGGTGGGAATGGCTCATTATGGAGAAGTCTTGCCGGGCCTAACGGATGGATAGCGCATAAAGGAATTGCACCACCGATGACAGTGGTTTATAAAAAGCGGACCAAGCAAGGTGTAAAATTAGTGCGTAAGACATTCAAGGACATAAATGAGGCGAATGAGAACTTGGCCAAGATGATAGCAAGGAAGATACATCGCCAAGGAACAGAAGCAACACACTTCTATTCCGAAGTGGTCACTCCGCAGATATTTGATGAATTGAAAATCAATTTGGCAAAGGCAGCAAAAAAAGATATTAGCTTACAAATAAGGAAACAATAATGGCAATCACAATAAATCAAAACCCAAAGACATACAGCCCGGCATACAATGAAATCAACTTCCTTGTCACATCAACCAATGTGGCACAGGATAACTTCTTGTATGTTTGCGATGTGTACATTACCGGTGTCACTCCGACCTATTTCAGATTGAAAGCTGCGCAGGATCCAACGAGCAACAAGGCGGTATTCGATATTCATCGTATCATAGAGAACTATTTGACTACCAATATCGATAAAAGCACCTACGGATTTCAACGAAACACAGCATCATGGGTGGAATATACCTGTAAATTTGGGGAAGAATACGGATTGAGCAGCAGTGGAACAACGGTATATGCTGATTTAACGGTGGCATCTGCCAAGTATGCCTTCAATGGGCTATGGGATTTCCTTGAATTTACCCTTTACAACGATGCAAACTACCTATTGACAAGCTCATCAAGTCTATTTTTGACCTCATTGAAATCCAAAAGAGTGAGGAGCACCATGCATTCTTGGGCTCACTTTATGGCCAATGCTGCCAATAAGACCAATGTGATGAAGATTGTGGCAACATCGACAACTGGTGGGGTGACAACTACGGTGGTGGATAACGCATTCCCAAGCCCGGCAACGGTGACCAATGACAGATTCATGCGAGTAAGCACAGGCCCTGCCAATTTGAATCTGATTCCAGGTGGAAGTATATCCTTTGGGGCGCAGCCTATCATTCCAACTGACACTGCATCATACACCATCAACATTCAAACAGGGGCTTTGGGAACGGTGACATCTGAAACGCTGACATATACCATTGATGATGCCTGCACCAAGAATGATGTATTGGTATTTCATTGGCTCAATAAGTATGGCGGATTTGATTCCTTTGCATTCATCAGGGCCAATACTCAAAAGGCAGACATCACCAGGGCGAACTATAAAAAGCCAACAGGCACAATCAGTGGCTCAACTTATTCCTATTCCGCAGCGGACAATCAGAACACTGTCTTTGACACAAGGATAAAGGATAAGATTGAAGTGTTATCCGATTGGCTCACCGATGCTGAAAGTGTTTGGCTTGAGGAATTGGTCACATCTCCCGAGATATATCTTGACGATGCCACCTATGGCCTTGTGGCGGTAAATGTAGTGGATAAGGCTTATGAGAAAAAGAAAGCGGTAAGTTATAAGGCATTCAACTTGAAGCTCACATTTGAATATTCATTCATCAGAAATAGACAAAGAGGATAACATGCAGACAAAAATCAACTTACCATCTTCGGGAACTATTGACATGTATGATGACATTGCGGTGTCTTGTACTTATTCGATTGCGGACATTAAGGATCCTGACAAAAGGAATACAAGTTTCTCCAAGACCATCACCATCCCCGGCACGAAGAACAACAATAAGTTATTCGGACAACTCTTTGAGATTGGCATTGATGGCAGTTTCAATCCAAATTTAAAAACCCCTTGCAATCTAACTGTTGACAATGTTATAATCATGCGAGGCAACTTGCAGCTGCTAACGGTCAAGAAGATTGACAATGATAAGATTGAATATGACTGCACCATCATTGGGGTGACAGGTAATATCTTTGCCGAACTATCTGACAATAAATTGGAATATCTTGACTTGTCAGAATATGACCATACCTATAATGCAACTAATGAATCTAATTCTTGGGCATCGAGTATCATCAAGAATGGCAGCTCTTATGCCTTTACTTTGGGAGAGGGATATGTTTATCCTCTAATCGATTATGGTGATGATAGTCAGCATATAAAATGGTATGTGGTGAATCTTATTCCTGCGGTATATGCCAAGACCTATCTTGATAAAATCTTCAAGTATGCAGGATTCACATACAATTCAACATTCTTAAACTCAACTTTTTTCAAGTCATTGATTATTCCCGGCATACCCGGCACATTGACCGATGCACAGATAGCACTAAAAGAATGCAGGGTAACACCTATTGGAACTACTAATTATGGGAACAATAATGGTGGTGTTGTGCTTCCATTGCAAGATGATAGCAGTGGATCAAACTATGATCCTGGCAATTGCTTTAACACAACTTTTTATGCCTACTATTCACCAACCAACACCACGCAGGAGGTTGAGGTAAACATCACTGCAAAGGTAAATCTTGGAACTCCACCTGTTGGGGCTACCCAATATAATGGATCGATAGGATTTCAGGTATTGATATATAAGGTTGATGTATTAACAGGAGTGAACACTATTATCAGCAATGCGCCATTCACAACGCAGCCCATAACAAGCCCAAGATTACCCATCCCACCAAGTAACACCACAGCGAGTTATGATTATAATGTCAAGACAAAGGTAATTTTATTCACTGGGGATTCTGTTTATGTAAAGATTAGGACTAACAATAATTTTATCTATTGGTATAATGCGAGCAATGTATTGATTTCAGGAACACAAACCCAATTGCTCAATGTGGAATCCACATCATACTTCACCAATCGAATAATCAACAACACTATTTCGGAGGGTGATACCATGGTGATAAATAACACCATACCAACGGACATCTTGATGAAAGATTATTTGATGAGTATAATCAGAATGTTCAATCTTTATGTTGAGCCTGATGCGGATAATGCTAATCAGCTGAACATCGAGCCGAGGAATACCTTTTATTCCACTGCCGCACCACTTGATTGGACTGCAAAACTATCCTTGGACAAGCAGCTTGAAATTAAGCCGATGGCGGCACTTGATGCCAAAACATACAAGTTTACATACAAGCAGGATGATGACTACTACAATGCGCAGTATAGTGGCAAATACAGCCAAATTTATGGCGAAAGGATTTGGGATGTGCAGAATGAGTTTCTAAAGAATGAAAAAAAGATTGAAGTAATCTTTGCGCCAACACCTTGCGTGAACTTTAACAACTCCGACAGGGTAACCCCTGCCATCTATGCGAAAGACAATGCAAATGTAATCACAAAGAAAACAGGCAAGCTCCGCATCTTATATTATGGTGGGTTGATATCTTGTCAAACTGCCTGGAAACATGCTTATAGTAATACCTACTTTAATTACTCTTTTTACCCTTATGCCGGGATGATAGACCATCCAACCAATCCGACATTGGACTTGGGTTTTGGTGCAGTGAAAGAAGTTTACTTTACCATCAAGAAATGGCCCACTGCCAACCTTTTCAATACTTACTATAAAACATTCATTGAAGAAATATCTGATAAGGATTCTAAAATAGTGGTGGCATATTTATATTTAACGATAGCAGACATCAATCAATTGGACTTTGGTAGATTGATTCACATCGATGGCATCAACTATCGATTGAATAAGATAATCGACTTCAATCCAGTATTGAATCAGCTGACAAAGGTTGAATTATTAAAAGCTAAAAATCAAACAGCATTTACGCCAAAGACAGGAACGGTCAGAGGTGGAACTAAAACAGCACTCCCGGAATAATGGTAAACGAAGAATACAACCCAATATTTGCGCAGGATCAAAACACTTATCCTGATGGCAATATCTACTACCCAATGAATGGCCAAGTGGTCTTGGGGAAAAACAATAACATTGATCCCAAATCCTCATTCATCAATGTGCAGGGGAATGACAACTTTATCGGCCCTGATTGCACCTATATTTCTTTGGTCAATTCATCGGGATGCATTGTCGATGGTGGGGTGAATAATGTCAGCCTTGTCAATTCATCAGGGGTAACGGTGTCTGCATCTAATTATACAAGGATAAACAATTTGGATATTGATGCAAAATCAGTGGTGCAAGTTATAGAACTTGAAATATCCCCTGCGGAATTGATGACATTTGTTTCAGCACCTGTTCAGATACTTCCTGCACCTGGTGTCGGAAAAGCTATTGAGGTAATGTCGGCAATGGGTTATTATTTGTTTAATACAACTGCGTATGATAATATGAGTACAATTGTCATTGGTAATTCAAATCTTGCTTCAGGAGGGCAGCTGCAATCCAATGCATTAATCATGACATTTCCAGCATCAATCATATTTCGTTTTGGCATTGACATAAATTTCTATTATTTAGAAATGCTTGAAAATGATCCTTTATATATCAGCTCAATTGGTGTTGATCCAACGGTTGGTGATGGCACTTTAAAAATTTATTTGACTTACAGAATAGTAACTTTATAGCAATGGCAGATGAAACAATAGGGATTGATATAATCCTAAACGCAGGCGAGGCAGCAACAAGTGTCAAGGAATTAAGGCAGAGCATTAAAGACCTACAAAGTGCAGCGTTAAAAGCAGGATCAGAGGGAAATGAAGCTCTCGCCAATAAATTCGCCAAAGCAGCAGGACAGGCCAAAGACAGGATGGCAGACTTGAAGGACCAAGTCAATGCCTTTGGAGATACAGGAAGTAAGATTGGTGCGGTCACAGGATTTGCAAGAACATTAGCAGGTGGATTTGCAGCTGCGCAAGGTGCTGCCGCTTTATTTGGTAGCACATCAAAAGACCTTGAAAAAACATTGCTAAAAGTACAAGGTGCTTTGGCATTATCTCAAGGCATATCCGAATTAGCACAGGCAGGCGAGCAGTTTAAGATTATGAAAGCTGTGGCCATCGATGCAATGAAAGGTATTAAGGCAGCCATCGGAAGTACAGGTATTGGCCTTTTGGTTGTTGCACTGGGAACGATTGTGGCATATTGGGATGACATTAAAGGATTGGTATCAGGTGTAACATCAGAGCAAAAGAAACTTAATGAGGAAGCGGATAAAAACGCAACAGCAGAAGAAAAGAAACTGAAAGCCCTGAATGCCTCTGACAATATTTTGAAGCTGCAAGGAAAGTCCGAAAAAGAAATATTGCAAATAAAGATTGCGCAAGAAGATGCCATGATTGCTGCTCAAAAGAGGCAGATTGAAATGAACATTACAACTTTGCAAGCGCAGATTGAAGCTGAAAAAAGGAACAAGGAAATCCTTGAGGGATTGGTAAACTTTATTTCCTTGCCTATTACTGCCTTGCTCCGTACCATTGATATGGTTGGTCTTGCACTTGGAAAGAATTTCAACTTGATGGGGCAGTTTCAAGATATGACTGCAAAATTAGTGTTTGATCCTGATAAGGTAAAAAAAGAGGGTGAGGCTGCAATTGAAGAACAAAAGCAGAAACTTCTTGAAATACAAAATACTCAAGCAGGTCATAAGATTGCAATTAATAAGATTGATGATGATGCGACAGATAAAGCAAAGGAAAAAGCAGATGCCGCAGAGAAAGCACGAAAGGAAAGAATTGATGCATCAAATAAAGAAATTTCAGATGCTCAAATAGCAGCGGATGAAGCAAATGCTAAATTAACTGATGAAAAATATATTGCTGATCAACAAGATCAATCAAAAAGAGATCAGGATGATATTACAAAACATATTGATCAAATATTAAAAAAGAGGGCTCTTGATAAAAAAGATGCAGAAGATAAGATAAAACTTGAAACAGCGGTAAGGGATGCCAAAATATCTATTGCACAAAATACATTAACATCACTTGGAGCCATTGCTAAAATAGCAGGGCTTAATGGTCAGGCAGCTTTAAATTTTCAAAAGACATTGGCACTTGCACAAATCGGAATTGATACTGCAACTGCTATCTCTGGACTTACAAGGATATCATTTAGCCCGACACATGCTGACAACCTTTTAAATCCATTAGCACCTTATCTAAAACTTGCGGCAGGGATAACATCAATCCTTGGAAGTATGGCATCGGCTAAAGCATTGCTATCGGGATCAGGAGGGGCGGCACCAATTATGCCATCATTTGATGCAGGTGGTGGCGGTGGCGGTGGCTCTGCTCCATTAACTCCTACATCTTCCAATGTCGGAAGCACATCCACAACCATCAGCGAATCAGGGCAGGCGGTAGCACCGATGGTTGTAAAAGCCTATGTGGTGGAAAGTGAAATGACACAAACCCAACTCCATGTCAAGTCGATTGTGGACAAGTCACAATTCCCTTAATTATAAAAAAAGCACCTATTTTATATTTTTAGATATGATTCGCAAACTACCGATTTACAAAATCAGGATTAATACAGAAGATACTGGTGTTGATTACATTGCTCTTACTGATGATCCGGCAATTGAAAAGAACTTCATGGCTTTCAATAAATTTGAATCCTTTAGCGATTACCCTGAATCAGCGAAGAACAATGCTGCAAGAGGTATCAGATTGAACGAGGAATTGGGGAATAAATGTGCAACTCAAGTCGGTAAAGTTAGGGGGCAACAAATTGCCAATGGCGAATCATTATCGGAAGATACAATTAAACGAACTTACTCTTATTTGTCGAGAGCAAAAGAATACTACAACCCCAATGATCCTCTAGCGTGTGGTACTATTTCTTACTTGTTGTGGGGTGGTGAAGAAATGTTGGGATGGTGTGAGCGTAAAATCTCAACTTTCAAAAAAACATTTGCAATACAAAACGAAGAAAAAAGGATTATTTCAGGGCCTTTGATTGTGGCTAACTTGCCAATCTATCGCAGGGATGAACAGGGTGAATACTATGTGGTATTCGATGCACCAACAACCATGGAGATTGCTCAAAAGTTTTTTAAACTTGGATATCAAAATAATGTCAATCTTAATCATGATCCATCAAAAAAGCCTGATGGGG
>Ga0208975_1001030_pt1 | contig 12369 bp, 14 predicted proteins | sample GreLakmeER78MSRF_FD_187700 | JGI IMG/M metagenome (GOLD analysis project Ga0208975, IMG submission 187700) | Freshwater lentic microbial communities from great Laurentian Lakes, MI, USA - Great Lakes metaG ER78MSRF (SPAdes) | ecosystem: Environmental > Aquatic > Freshwater > Lake | place: Great... | reverse complement strand
TAAAAATTGCCATACATGACTGTTATATGTGTAATCATCACTCTTATAAATACGCCAGGTATCAGTGCGATAACCAAAGCGTCCATTGGTTGGTATATGCGCTATAACTGTAACCCAACTAATACCAGTGAATACATACAACACAGGCAAGCAGTAAAAATATCCCGCATACATAGGGTCGATTAAAAATAATCCCAATGCGTAAGCATAGATAACTTTATAGTAATTCTTGTGAAACCACTTATGCCCTGTGTCAATTGTCAAGTCTTTAATCAACATAGGACTGATAGGATATGTTGGAAAATAATAAAAATAAACTTTAATCTTGTGCCATAGACTACCTGCAGGTCGATGTGGATCACCTGCTTTATCGGTAAATCTATGATGTTCGCGATGCCCAGCGGCCCAACTAATCGTGCTGCCTAGTGTGCATAATGTACCAAAAAATAATATAATTGTTTTCCAAAACACATTTTTAGGTGCGAATGTCCTGTGACTCGCCCACTTGTGTAGGCAAATACTAACCCCAATCCCAAACAACAACCAGCCGCCGATTAGTGCTAATAAAAATAATTTCCAATCAAAGAAAAATATCAAAGTGATTGCACTACCCGCATAAGCAATGGCCTGTGCGATTTTTACCTTACTGTCATTGGTATATAGTTTAGTTTCAAATAGTATATACAGTATCGGTAAAACAGCCAATACCGCAGACATAGCCCAACCGGGGGATAATAATGCTATCAACCCGGCAGAGATCAGGATGTATAACCCTAAAAATATTAGGTGTGTAGATTGTTTGGTCATACGTATTCTCTTAAAAAATTATTAAAATTGCTAGTAGAATACCTACATACGGACGGCGTTATGTTGTTTTACAACAGTAAAAGGGTAACACACCCCAAGCGTCTAAGATACCGGCGTCAATTTAGTCATTGGCGCTGCAATAATATTTATTCTATGTTGTAGATTCTGTGTTATTTCTATTGTTTTTTTGTGCTGATGCTGGATCACTGAATTTACGATTCTTGGCAGCCATTAATGTTGCTTCAGCATCGACCATCATTTTTTTATAAAAGTTGCGGGCCGACGGATCAGTATACCCGGCTAGTTTATATTTTGTCACCCGTGACATGTTAAAATTTGCATTAGTTTTAGCCATATTATTTCCTATTTGAGTTTATTTAAATATTCTGCGCCAAATTTACCTTGGTCGATTTCACACAGTGCTTCAACCACTGATTTATTTGGGTAAGGCTTACGATTACCGTTTTTGTCTGCGATATTACGTGTAGTAGCAATCTCACGGGCACGCAAAGCGCCTGCTAAGATCATTTGAAATCTATTACCTTCAAATGGTTTGATGCAGTTGTCAATATTATATCGTTCTACGGTGTTTATAGCTTTCATTGAATACTCCATAAGTGATTGAATTTACAATTAAGTATAACAGGAATTTATAACAAGGTCAACAGATTATTTGAAGCCAAAGGCAAATTTGCTGGGTTTCATTGTTGCATAATAACTCTTACCAGCATCAATTAACATCGTGCCTTCAAAGTTTGGAGGATAAATCGAGCGGAATCCAGTGATCACTGCGTCTTGGCCTTGGACTTTCATATCAAGATAGATTTGAACGATACTAGATTGATTCATGAACGCTTGCATACCTTTGCTCATCTTAGGCATGGCATTTAGACGATCAGCCACATGTTTAGCAATACTGCTTAATAAATGTAGGCCAGCATTGTAGTTCTTATTAGTTGTGTCTGCAGCATAGTTACTGCATAATTTAGCATACCTACTAGGTAATTTATTAGTACCAATATTGATCATGTTACGGCAATCTTCCGCGGCACGTGCATCAATAATGCCAAATGTTACACCAAGTTCGAGTGGCGCATCTATAGCACTCAATGAGTTAATGATATTAATCATGCTAACCACTTGCTTGTAGGTTTTAACTAATTCTGGACTAGTAGTTCTCGCTTTTTCAATAGCATCGTAGATATTCTTAGCACTAGCTTTAGCCCCAGCACCGCCTTTACTGCTGATGCCAAGATCCGCACCCTTGGCTGATTGGAACACGCTGTCAACTAAGTTATGTGTCTTGCTCATTGGCCAACGTACTTTACATTTTGCATATGGTGAATTCAAAATATCTTTACGTGCCAGATCAGCGTCGCCGCTGATGGCACCACTGGCTAGGGCTACCGGAGTTAAGATCTCACCAAAGTAATCACGCAGTGCTGGCATTTGGCTAGCCATACCTTTAAATACTGGCAGTTGTCCTTGACGGACTGCGTCTAACGCTTGGGTTAGTTGTTGTTCATGTTGGACGTTAACTAGTTTGCCTTTGATAGTAACCAGAGCCTGATCAACGTTGGGGAAACTTGTACCTACTCCCACTAATGTCTGTGGGTCATAGCCTGTGGCTAGTTTTTGTGATGTTGCTGTATTTAATTTCCAACCTGCAGGTATTTCATTATTGGCCCATTTACCTGTAAGCACGCCTTGAGTGGTGTTGATATAACGACCCCAATATACAGCATCACCGTCACTGGTCTGTAATTGCGCTACTGCAAATGCTTTGTTATTACCAGGATTATTAACCCATAGGATTTTATCTCTGAGCACTTTCTTTTCTAGATTGGCAATATACTGATCGCGCTCTTCTGCGCTAGCGTATGCACCTTGCTTAGAGGGTGGAAATGGGGTTACTTGTTTAAATTCGGCGGTGATACCACTAGTGTGAACGTATGGATCACCTAGTCGTCGACCAAAAAAACCTTTGGCTTCTTGTAGTTCTAACTCGCTAATTTTCATGATATAGTATTTATCTACGTTCTATATCATCTTCGTTACAGTCTATTCCGTATTGTATTTCAACTATTTTGCAGGGGATATCATAGGGATTAAACAATCTATGCCATTGTTCAACACTAATATGATGCGTTTGATGTTTAACTAACGATAGTTGAATTAACTGATTAGACGGTAATGTGTGTTGCTCAACCATGCAACGTCCATCAGCAATCATCCATTCTTCCGTGCGATCATAATGCCGTTGCATGGTTAATGTTTTACCGGGTTCTATAGTAAGTTCTTTAACTTTAGTGCCTGGTACTTCATATAATATGCGATAGTATCCCCAGGAACGTATAGTCTTAGGTGACTTCCATTCTTCTAAGATCCAACTACTTGAATTTTTTTTATCTTCGCCACCCACTCCAAACACAAACTCTATATCTTTAACCTCCATTTCTGGAATGTTATTTTCTGTGCGATCTCCGCCATTGGCAAATATGATCTGGCTGTTGGGATATAGTTCTTTGACATTGTGTATGGCTTCCAAGGCTGTGTCATCGTCATCGTTAAACAAGATGACTCCGTCGACACACCTGAGATTCTCAATGATAGCGACACGTTCTGGGCCTGGCATAAAAGCTCGACCTTTTTTGCGTTCTAGCCAAGCATCGCTATTGACCCCAACAACAAGTATATTGCCCAACGCCTTTGCAGCTTTTAAGTATTCTATGTGTCCTGAATGTATGGGATCAAATCCACCTGTGCATAATACTACTCGATTGATCATTTTGATTTATAGCTTTTTCTTGGAGGGGGCGTAGATTTAATTTTTAAAGGTTTAAGTAACTGTGTTTCTTTAGTCACCGCGGCTCTTTGCTTGATGGTAGTTTCAGTCGACTGCGTTGTTTCATTGAACACCCCATCAATTGTAGGAGTAAGATTTTCAGTTCCTGGTGCAGGATGCCATTGGCTAACATAGTCAATGAAATAGTTTTCTTTGTCCAACCATGGCATGACGATCTCTTCTTGTTTCAAATAACCGTGTGTATTGATACCAGACACTATACTAGGGTGTAGTAAATTTTTGTCTACTAGATCATACCAGTTAGTAGTTTCTGGATCCATCACTGGCACGTCTGATTTATATACTGCCATCTGTATCCATGGATCACCAAATTTCTTCAATAGATAAGCATCGCGGCAATCAAATCCATTAACAGCCAACATATAGATCAAACTAGTGGGAGTGTAGTTGAAATAGCAACCATTATAGGTCCTGCTATAGTATCTATTATATTCAACTCCGTTATACTGCGGGATTGAAATCAACAACATACCATTGGTAGTCATATAGCTATTCCACATACGTAGAGTTTTTAAAGGATCTGTGCTGTAGTTTAGACTATCGTGTGCCCACATCAGGTCTATATTAACGGGAAATAGATTTTCCTTATCATATGAGTCACATATTTTGTTAATATTTTTAAGTGTAGGAACTTGAGATATTTTTGCCGGATCCTTGTCAACTGAAAAAACATTAAAATTATAAGGCTCTGGAGGATCATTATAGTTTTCTAAAGTTGCCCACCAATGGGTATCTTCTCCAACTCCGCAGCCCATATCTGCAACTGTGCGTATGCTTTCTAAAAATGTATCATATTGTCGGATAGTTTCTAGTATATGTGTTGCATGTCTATTAGCCAATTGATGCGTCCTCCATGCCTGCTGTTCTCAAGCGTGTCACATGTCCTAGCATGAAATTCTTGCTTTCAAGTCCTTTCATGATGCCTAGCCATTTGTTACGCAACAGTGCTACTTCGTTAATGATTGTTTCAAAGTCAATGACTTCGTCTTCACCGTCTACGTATTTTTCTACATCACGTGACGTTAGTGCCCGTTGATAGTTTTCTAGATACTTTTGGAAGTGTGTCCTGCGTATCTTACGCAGTTTAATATTAAGGTAATTGAGCACCGCTTCAACCTCTTGTAGTTGATTAAAGCGACGCTCAGTTATACCGGGCAGGCCAGCGAGATTTTTCTCTATGTTACCATAGACAGCAACTTCTCGTCGTGCTTCTTCTAATTCCTGTTCATAGTGTTGTATGAAATCAGGGATCGAATTAAGACTAGCTACTACTTTTGAATACCACATAATGCCTCATATTTAATTAACCACGGAAAAAGTTCACGCCAATTGGTTTTTCGACGGCGATCCATTTCATCTAAAAATGTCAATAATTTTATTGTTTCGTCTTTATTATATACTGAATTTCGGATAGTTGCAATTATTCCCGTCATATACATTTTTGCTTGGCTAGCTTGCCAAGACTCTGATTCCATCAATTTTGAAATTTCTAAAAAATCTTCTCGGAACTCTTCGGACCCTAATATCTCTAAAGCCATATAACTAGGGTCAACTAGTTGAGTAAAATGATGCCCAACTGATCTTTTTTTATTCCACTGTGACAAAAGAACCAACAATTCCGGTAATGTTTTTATTGTTAATACAGAAATAGTATTATTAATATTTAAGATTATCCAAGGTTGATCTAATAGATATTCAAAATTTTCTTGCCACTGTTTGAGATCGATACCATATCGAACAAACTCCTGTTGTGGTCCCCAACAGTCGATACTGGCTGTGACATCCAACCTTTTAATTTTTTTAGTTGCAATTAGTTTTTTAATCTGATCTATATATCCTTTTAACTTGTCATTGGATATCATTAAATTAGTAACTATATTAAACTCTAAATTAGGACAGGGATTATTTTCAAAAAATTCTAAAAACATATCGAACTGCGTTTGATAGAAGGGTTCACCTCCTAATAATTGTAGCCTTTTTAGATTTGATCCGTTGATTTTTAACCATTGCCAAAATTTTTCTTGTATCTCATCATAATTACTAATCTGATTATGATTAGTTTCTAAGACTAACCCGTTTTTACTAAAAGGTCCAAATTTTTTCAATTCATTATGTATACGAGAACTTAATTCTGGTATACAATATACACAACTTAAATTGCAAGTATTGTCAACATAAACTTCTAAAATTGTAGGGGTTATATTAGTAGCGAACGGATCAGAGTCTAACTCTACTGGTGTTAAGTTAGGAACATGAAGAGAAAATTGCCGATCACTTTGCCCTTGTCCTGTTCTTTCTATTTTGCCGCAATATTGATCGCATCCATCTTGCGGCCAAAGACCATCTAACATAGTCTTTCGTTGATCTATTTTTTCAGGGGTATTATGAAAATTGAATGTATCAATATCAAATTTATGATTTTTAACTCTATGACAACTAGATGTCAGCCCATGATTTAATAAGACTTTTGAAAATGCCCATTTCAATTGACATGACGTATCAGTCCTAATAGGAAAATACTTATCAGACATTAATAATCATCACCGTCGTCTTCTTCATCAGCGATCGCTTGATCTTCCTCGTCGCCGAGATATTCTTTAACAGCACGACCTAGATAAGCATCAGTTCCGCCAAAGATTTTAAGCTCACTCTCAGTGATGTTGTGGTCGGCCGCAACACTGATCACGTGATCTGCAGCTGCCTGGCGATCCTTAGGACCAATATACTCTTTACAAGTAAGCCAAACTTCACTAGCAATATCTAATTCAATGCTCATTCTGCTATCTCCTCTTCTGTTTCTTCAACTACTTTTGATTCAGTACTTAGCAAGTTAACATTAGATGATAATTCTTTCATCACTTTATCTAAACAACCATCTTCATTGCGTTCCCATGCTTTGCGGAATTGTTTAATAGTTGTTTTATTAGCAAAGGTGTAAACTAAACTGTTACCTTCTTTAGCCAACAAGCTCTTAGCTTCCAACATGTCTGTTAAGCCGCTATATGGACTCATACCTGTTTCATAAGGAATTTCAACCTGTACACTTTCAAAAGGCTTGGCGTAACGGGTTTTCATAATCTTACAAGCGGCACGTATACCGTTGACGGTTGTAGTCTTATTGCCGTCAGCGTCTGTTTTAAGTTTAAGTTTACGCATGGCAACAACGATACTTGAAGCGTAGATAAAGCCTTGACCACCCGAAATCTTATCATCTGGGTCAAACATGTCCTGACTAGCGTATGTATGGTTAGTACAAACTAATCCAAGATTCAATGTACCAAACATGTTCACGCAGTTACGAACAAGTGCGGTAAGTGCTTTAGGTTTACGACCCATATCACCTTTCATCTCACCTGCTTCAAACTGGTTAACATCTGTTGGAGTTAGCATCATACCTAAGCTATCTAATACAAACAATACTTTAGGACGATCTTCTTCTGGTAGTGTGCGATACTCTTTAACAAAGTCACTGATAACTTTAGCCACATCATCAATCATAGCCATGTTAAGTTTTAGTAATTTGTCTTCTGTGGTATCTACACCTAGTGCGTGTAACCATGCTTCATCAAGTGCGTTTTCTGTATCGATCAAGATTACATAAATGCCTTGTTCTTGTGCGTGTCTAACAATATTACCTGAACAGATAAAACTTTTACCTGCACCTGACTCTCCTGCAAACACAGTCACCTTGCCCATCGGGATACCTTTGTTAAAGTCTCCGCTTAATAGGTAGTTTAGTGTGTAGTTGCCGGTGCTGATCCAGTCAGTTGGATCGTTAAAGCCAATACCCAAGCCTTCGATGCTTTTGGTAATTGACTTTCTGAATTTTGATATATCAAATGGTTTTGCCATGTTTATTTGCCCTCTATTAAATTGTATAATTCTGTGAATACTGCCCTGCTGTTAATGTTGCGTCTTTGGTCCATCTTTGCTATCTCTGCTAAACAGTATTCGATATTCTTTTCTACGGGTGTTTTTATATATTGTAACACATTTCTCAGACCGTTTTCAAGTAAAAAGCCTGGCTTTTGACTAATCCAGTCTTGTAGTTCTTGCTCTACTGATTGTAGCATAGTATTTGGTAAATGTCTAATGTTTAGATAATCTGGTTGTAATAATGCTCCTATAACAAAACTATTATTGTGGAAATCTAACTCTTTAAAAAATTTAACAGTATCAAATAATGACCGATAGTTTAATAAATGATGTAACATATTAAATGTTATCTTATGATTAAATTTCCTAATTTGATTTAAGTTATCCAAAAAGTCCGCCCATTTACCACCATATCTTACATATTCAAATTCTTCCCCCATTTCATCAACACTTACAGTCCAATGCACATTGGGGAATTCGCATATCTTTTCAAATACTCGTGTGCCGGTCTTGCTTAAATTAGTGTTTATCCTAAGATTAACCTGTGGATTTTTTTGTTGTAATATCTCTAATAGTTCTAGATTTTCTTTCATTAATAACGGTTCACCGCCTGCCATATACACATGTTTAAGTTGATGTGCATTATCAAATATTAATTGTTTAAGCTCTGCAACTCTTTCCATTGGAGGGTCTTCAGTTATGATGTTAAGTTCAGTTGCCCATTTACTTGAATACTCAGATGAACAATAAACACATGCATGGTTGCAGACATTACTCCATCGTATATCTATCGTATGTAGATTAAAGTTATCGACTCTATCATATAATGCCTTATCAACTGATTTTAATTCTTTTAGATAGAATATGCGATCACTGATCATGTCATACCCTTTTTTATCACCTTCGAGGTCATAACAAACATGACAGCCTAATCCATCTTTATGATCAAGCATATTCTGTTTAGTTTCTGTATTCGTTTTTAGTATATTAAATATCGAATAGTCTTTAAGATTACCAATTGGGCGTTGGCTACGAATGCAGTTAAGGACATCCCCATTTGAATTGTACATGAAGCCTGTCCACGGAATAGGACAAAACTTTTTGTTAGTTAGATATTCCTTACTGTCCATTGATATACTCTATAGTTTCCTGTGCATACCCATTAACATCTTGATATTCTGGAGGTTGTTGACCAGGTTGAGTAGCTATTGATCCAGGTTTAATTAATATTAATTTTGGCAGTGGTGATCGTTCTTGGCATTGTATATGTGCCAACTCTAATGCTTTTTTTTGTATTATATATTGATCCCATTCTTCCTTAGGGGCTACGCTATTGTCGGTCATCTGTGTGCTGATGTTGATGATAGTTTTTTCTTGTCCTCTCCAACGATTCCATACTTCCCAAAATAATTCTGTTTGAGCGAATCCTACCTGTGCATTATTAATAAACATATCACAGGGTTCTATCATGCCTACGACTTTAGGTAAACTGCGAATATTATATCCGTTGCGACGACTAAGTCCAACAACTTCGTTACCTTGTTCTGTATAGATTTTTGTTAGTGCTTGCCCAATTCCTGCACTGTGACCTGTGATAGCTATCTTCATTCCATACCTCTTAAGCGTTTTTGTTCTAGTATGTATGCTAACGATGCTGGTGTATCTTTATTTTCGACTGCTAATTCAGATGGTGTTGTTAAATAAGCATAGCTGTGATCTATGCCGTGCTCTTGGGCAAATGATATGATATTTAGTAAATCATCTATGTTTAACACGCTAACTGTAGTCCATAGGTTTAATTTCACCGGCATATTTTTATAAACCATTAAATTTTTATAAAACTTATCCCATGTAATTGGCCAACGTACAAAGTCATGCACTGCACCTATACCGTCTAAACTAACTGTTACAGTCACATGAATTCCACTTTCAGATAACGGTAATAATTCTTCTAATACTGTAGTACAGTTTGTATTAAGTCTGATAGATTTTACATTTTTAGGCAGGTTTGCTAGTATATACTTATAATTCTTACTATGGCTAGGTTCGCCGCCATTGATGTCTAAATGAACAATACGGTCTTGTGGCAATGACCAAAATCTGTCAGTGTTGTTGATTTTAATATATTTTTTACTAGTCAGACTGCCAATTTTTGTACTATGTTCTGCACTGCAAGTCAGACATCCACTATTACATACGTTATCCAACACCCCACCAACTATTAAGTAATCTTTGCGTAAATTTTTAAACGCATGATCTCTTTTGATACTATCTATTCTGATACTAGTATTAGATAGTTTTTCTGTAGTTTTACAACGCTGGCACTCTATAGGCCAAGCATCGCGGGACATTTCATTTTTGATTTCGGATAACCATTTACTAGATTGCAATTCTTCATAGGATTTAAAGCCGGGACTGTTGGTCATATGGCCACAACAACCAACAGTTCCGTTAGGATTAAATCGGACAAAATGTTCTAGTCTAGGGCAATGCATGATAGTTTCTGATATGCTTGGGGGTCTTGTTGTTTAAGATACGCCAATATTTCTTTAAAGGTTAATTCCTGGCCAATTAATTGTAATAATAAATTATCTAATCGCAAATACATTTCATTATGTATGTTGTTACTTAGTCTGTCTAATACCGTTTGATCAAATTGAATATCCTTGGGAGGAGTCCAAGACAATGGGGTAAATGTTGACAATGTATCCATGTTATGTAATCTTAATTTTGCATCTGCATATCGAGATAAATTTATTAACCAACTAAGTTGTGGGGCATAGTGTCTATTAAGGAATAGATAATTCTCTGCAAAATATAATATAGTATCTACATCCAATGTTGGGTTTTCTTTTTTAATATCGTGTACGAAAGTTTGGGTACCTGAGATATACCTAGGCAACGGATCTCTTAATATTACATCAATGATTGGCGCTGCTTTAATCTGTTCGTTTATTAAGATTTTATAATTTTGTTGGCGAGCATGCCCTATTAAAGAACTACTGCCATTTTTAAAAATGGGGTAGATGTACCGTTGTGAAGCTTCTATTTCTATAACTTCACAACGGTTTGGATAGATTATATCATCTAATCTACTCAACATCTAGATTATACTACTTAGCTAGTCTTTTGACGGTTACGGATCATCGCAAGGATGTCTTCAGCTCTAGCTGTTCCACCTGCTGGAGGTGTCGCAACTGGTGCTGTAGGAGCCGCTGGTGCAGCCTCTGCGACCACTGCTGGTGCAGTTTCAAATTCTTCATCTGCCACTGCTGGTGTTGCTGTTTGTGCTACAGGTGTAGCTGATTCAGCAGTAACGATTGTTACGCCTCTTGGTTTGTAATAATTACCCCAACGTTCTGCGTCATATGCTTGACCATCTACTGAAGCTTCAAACATTTCTTTCATGACTTTTAATTCAACTTCGCTTGGTTTCTTAGGTAAGAAATCTTTCAAGTTATATAAGCCATGAGTTTCAATCGCCGCAGCTTCTTCTGCTGTTAGTGCAGATTCTTTGCGTGACCATTTACTAGTTGAGTAGTCAGCATAACCACCTTTTGATGTTTTAGTAACTGTAAAGTCTAGACCACCTTGGTAGTCTGTTGGTAAGTTTTCTAGTTCTGGATCAAGTAATGCTGATTTGATCAAGTTAAAAATCTGTGGACTAATAATAAATCTACGAATTGGATTTTCTGGTGTCTTATCGTCTGTGATAGGATTCTCACGCACAAAACCTTGGAACAAGTATGATCTTTTCTTCCAATACTTACGACCCATTTCTTCTAGACTAGTGTCCTTGAACCAAGTACGGACTTCTGCTAAGATTGGACATGCTTCGCCCCACATCTCAACGCATGGTACTTGTACAGTGACTGGTTTACTATCTGCTTGGCCTTTAACGCCAGCAAATGGTAAGTTGATCATCGCTCGTTCTGCCCAAAAGAATGTGTTTTTTGTGTCTGCGTCTGGAAGGAATCTAATGCGAGCGTTTGTGCCTTCTTGGATGTTCCAGTGTGCGTAGATAGCGTTGTCGCCGCCACCTTGTGAATTACCGCCTGTGCCACGGTTTTCTGATGCTTGTAACTTTGCACGGATTTCTGCTAATGATGTTGCCATGATGTTATTTCCTTTTTAATTTAAGTTGGTCTTTAATATGCCTAAACGTGTTATGCATCTATACATAATACGCTACTATTATTTATTCCACAAGAGATATTTTGAGATTTTTTTAGCCAAAATCTCATATCCCTGTATATTTGGATGTACTTCATTCCAGTTACGGTATATTAGGTCCAATTTTGTTGCATTGGTTACAGTCATCTGTTTAAACTCATTACCAAACTTTTGCATAAACTCAGAGTCATTTGCTAGTTGTGAATACCATTCCGGATCACTCAGATAGCAGTCTTCTGTAAGTTCCGGTATTAATATTTTAGTAGCACTATACACCACAGGAATCAAATTTGAATAATCGATTATACTAGGATGTAGTTGGTTCCACCCGCCGATCATTAATACCTTTTTGTTATGTTCTCTACCTATATTGTTTAGATCTTTATAAAAATTTTGAAAATAACTATTAATTATATGATCAATCGAATCATATTGTATCAAACTATCAACGAATTCCTGCTTAAGAATTTTCCAATTAGTATCCGTATCCGTGAGATATTGCTTGCCATAATAATGTTGTTCACGGAATATGTCTGTTTGTAGGAAAATTATATAATCGATATTATCGAAATCGATATCAATTTTTAAATTTGGCTCTACACCAAATAAACAACGGCCAGTTGGTCCCCATTGGCCATTTAACCTAT
>Ga0208975_1001028_pt1 | contig 12384 bp, 11 predicted proteins | sample GreLakmeER78MSRF_FD_187700 | JGI IMG/M metagenome (GOLD analysis project Ga0208975, IMG submission 187700) | Freshwater lentic microbial communities from great Laurentian Lakes, MI, USA - Great Lakes metaG ER78MSRF (SPAdes) | ecosystem: Environmental > Aquatic > Freshwater > Lake | place: Great... | reverse complement strand
ATTTGGATTCGTTGCGAAACATGTCAATATTTTTTCGATATTCGGATTGACAAAACATGTCCAATTTGCCTGAAATATGAACATCACCAAAGACGAAATAAAACGATTCAAAGAATTCCGAAACATTATGTTGATTAAAAAGTCGGAAATGTACGCGGACGGCAATTTTAACGCCGTTTTGGTCATTACTGATTTGATTCAGCAATTCAACGAAATCAACAAATCAATAAAACAAAAAATCGAAAATGAAAAAATTGACTATTAAGGGCGCAATTGCCATGATAATTGTTTTGCCAATCATGTTCGCGTTATCAATCGCAACATTCATATTTGTCTATTCAATCAAATTATTGTTTTGGGTTTCCAAGGTCACCGGAATCACCGAAGCGTTTGATTATTTGTCGTATATTGTCAAACGAAAACAAAAATTGAATTCATTCATTAACGCGTTGACTGACGACGACAAAATCACATTCAAAAATGGGTAAATTGTTCGAAATGATTTCCGGGAAAAAAGACGTTGACCAAATTCAACGAAATATTAATTGGGTTGATAACCAAATAAAAAATTTGGAACAAACGAAATTCATTTTGGATCAACAATTGGCGACCATGCGCAAGGAACGCGAAAAACTAATTGAAAAACTGAAAAAATGAACAAGGCAATTTTGACGGTGATTTCGATTCATTTTACTTTGTTTATTATTTTGGTGCTATGGATTGAATATGAAAAATATAAAAATCGGAATGACAATGAATGAATTGTTGGAATTTAATGATTGGGTTGACGGCCTGATTGAAGACCTTGCAAACAACGAAAATGTTTCTTTGCTTGAATTTGAAAATCGTTTCAATCAAATCGAATCCGAACGTGAACGGGTTTTGTTGATGTTGTCAAAAATCAACGATTTGTTGGATGACAATGATTTTTCGTAATTTTGACCAAACGGGACGCGAATCGTCCGAAAAAATTCAACATGGCGCATCGAACAATAAAAGACAAAATCGCATTATCAAAAAAAATTTGCGACGATTACGGATCAAACAACGCAACCATTGAATCATGTTGTGGTGAACATGGAATAACACACCGGACATTTCTTTTGTGGTGCAATGATATTTCGGAAGTTTCTGACATTTATAAAATAGCAAAGGAAAAAAACACGAAAATCGCAAAGGACGGAATGCGCGAAAAAGCGTTGAACGCGTTGCAAAGGTTTTTGACCGGTTGGAGTGTTGAGGAAACCGAAACCGAAGAAATGAAAAACGGCAAAGGCAAAATCGTAATGACAAAGACCAAAAAGAAAAACAAGTTCATTCCGCCGTCAACAACCGCAATGATTTTCGCGCTGAAAAATATTGATCCGACAAATTGGAATGAAGACATGACAATTGATTTCGGTGGCGAAAAACAAGTGTTCAAAATAGGCGACCAAACGATTGAATTTAAATAAACGCCGGGTGAACAATTGTCAAACCAAAGGTTTTTCAAAGCGTTGGAAGTTCGGTTCGAATCCGACACCCGGCCCAAATCAACAACAACATGTCAGTTTTATTTGAACCGCATCCGAAACAACACGAATTCATTCAGGCGGTATTTTCTGAAAAATATAAATATTTGCTTTTTGGCGGGGCGGCCGGTGGTGGAAAATCATTCGTGTCATTGGCGACATTGATTTTGTTGGCTCGTATTTATCCGGGTTCGAAATCGTTTGTCATTCGTGAATCATTGCCAACATTGAAACGAACAACGATTCCGTCGTTTTTCAAGTTGTGTCCGAAATCGTTTGTCAAAAGTTACAATCAAACCGACCAATTGGTCAAATTTCGCAATGGATCAACGTTGACGTTTTTCCCGGAAAACTATGTCATGGACAAAAACCTAACGCGATTCGACGGTATTGAAGCGAATTTTTTTTTGATTGAAGAAGGTCAGGAATGCCAACGCAAAACGTTTGAAAAATGCAAATTGAGAGCGGGACGAAATATCATTCCGGGTTTGGATAAACAACCCAATCCAATGATTTTAGTGACGTGTAATCCGTCACAAAATTGGACAAAGGAATTGTTTCATGAACCATACATCAACGGAACATTGACACCGGATCATTTCTATTTGCAAAGTTTAATGAAGGACAACCCGTCATTGCCTGAATCGTATTTGAACGGATTGGAAAATTTGGACGAAGTCACGCGCGAAATTTTCGTGAATGGAAATTGGGACGTCATGAACGTTGAACGTCCTTTTGCGTATGCATTCAATAAATTCAAAACCGTCAAATCGAATTTGGAATTCAATAAAAATGAACCAATCATTTTGTCGTTCGATTTCAACGTTGATCCGATTACATGTGTCGCCGGTCAAAGTTACGGCGGGAAAATTCGAATCCTGAAGGAATTTAGATTGCGCAATTCGGACATTTACAATTTGTGTTCGGTTATCAAAACGACGTTTGGAAATCCGTTTTTCATTGTCACCGGTGACGCGTCAGGGGCGAATCGTTCCGCAATGACAAAAGGCGCAATGAATTTTTATTCAATCATTCGTGACGAATTAGGGTTGAGCAAATCACAATTCAAAGTTCCGTCAGTCAATCCGTCAATTAAGAATTCACGCGTTTTGTTGAATTCAATGTTGGAACGTCACACCGATTTGTTGATTGATTCGTCGTGTCAATATTTAATCAACGACCTGATTTCAGTTCAAACCGATTCGAACGGCGACATCGATAAAAGCAAGGACAAACATTTGACTCACTTATTGGATTGTTTCAGGTATTATTTGTGGACGTTTCACCATGATTTCATTCGTTTTCTAAAATGAATTTTCACTATATTTGAAAAAAAAAGTCATGGCTAAAATGGACAAAATGCACCGTTGCGTTATGGATGTAATGAAAACGGGCAAAGACAAATCGAGTTCATATGCGATTTGCACGGCATCAATCAAAGGAACAACCAAACAACCGAAATCAACAACAAAGAAAAAATGAAGTTTTTTAAACGAAAGAAACAACAACAACAACCAATCACGAATTCAAGTTTTAACCTAAAAAAAGTATACACCGACAACGAAGGGTGTAATTGGTACGAATTCGAAAATATGTTGACCATACCGGCCAAACGCGCAATCGCGGCCGAAATCGCGACACGTTTCGCCGATATGAATTTGACCAAAGCGCAATTGACACGTTTATTCGCTGAAATGAAAAAAAAGGCGAATGAAGGGAACATCGTCGAATTGTTTCATTTAATGAGTGAAATCGAATTCCGGTTGAATTATATTGGTGAGGAAACAACATTGTTGGAATTGGCGACATGTTATTTTGTAATCGACGGGGAAGACGCGACCGGCTACGATGACAAACATCGTCAAATCAAATTAGACAAATTCAAAGACGATCCGGAATGTCATGATTTTTTTTTGCAAAGGGCATTCGAATACACAATCAATTATTCGAATTCATCCGGAACCGATATTCTCGAATTTTTGAAGACAATGGAACCGGAAAGCGCAAAACTGAATCAAATTTTGCAAACGTTGTCGTTGGCCGATACATTGACGAAATAAATTATTTGAATCAATTGATTTGCGAATCGCGTCCGTCAGAGGTTCGCGCTTTGGAATCATTGACCGTTGATGAATATTATCAAACCATTTCAACATGGATGCGAATCATTGACGAAAAAAACAAATCGTTTGAAAAAATCAATTCAGGCGACGACGAAAAACCCAAAGAAAGACGTAAATTCGGCAAAGCAAAAAAAGTTTAAGTCATGGCCGAACCAAAAAATGTCATCTTTAAAATACAAGCCGATACCGCGCAATTGCGTCGTGAATTGGACGCCGTTAAAAAATCAATTGACGGTGTTAATGCCGGGGTAAATAACACCGCGAACAATGTTTCAAAATTAGGTGGTATTTTAAAAGGGGCGGCGGCGGCCTTTGGTGGAATCGCAATCGGTCAATCGATTTTGGATTTTGGAAAAAACGCGATTCAAGCCGCGTCCGATTTTCAATCGTTGCAAATTTCATTCACTACATTTTTGAAGGATCAGGATAAAGCGAAAACGGTGTTGGCCGATTTGCAAAAGTTTAGTTCGGTGACGCCATTCACGGGTGAAGAAGTTCAAAACGCGGGACGTGCATTGTTGGCGTTCGGTGAAAATTCAAAAAACCTGATTCCGGTGTTGTCGCGAATCGGTGACATTTCCGCCGGGACGGGAAAAAATTTCAATGAATTGACGGTGTTGTATGGCAAAGCGCGAACGCAAGGAACACTCTATGCTGAAGACATCAACCAATTGACGGAAGCGGGTGTTCCAATCATTCAGGAATTCGCGAAAAATTTGGGTGTTGGTGCTGAAAACGTTAAAAAATTAGCATCTGAAGGAAAAATCGGTTTTAAGGATTTGGAAAAAGCATTTCAAACATTGACGTCAAACGGCGGTCAATTTGAAGGTTTGACGGCTACATTGGGACAATCATTTGCCGGTCGTGTGTCAACGTTGAAAGATAATTTTGACCAAGTCGCGCGATCCGTTGGTGAAGGTTTATTGCCAATTTTTGAAGTTTTAATCGGTGGAGCATCACGTGCAATTGAATTTTTGCGACGAATTCCGGCAATCATTGACCAAAACCGGGTTGCATTTTCATTATTGGGGGCGGCCGTTTCTTTATACGTTGCAACGCAAATTCGCGGTTTTGTCATTCAGCAATTAGCAAACAAAGAATCGTTGTTGTCGATATTACGTCAACGCGCATTGAATACGGTCGTGACATTGGGTGTTGTTCAATTACGATTGAAGACGGCCGCGCAAGTGCAAGGAAATATTGTTCAACGTGCCTATGCGGTCGGGACTGAAATCGCGACCATTGCACAACAAGGTTTTAACACGGCGTTGAAAGCGAATCCGATTGGATTGATTGTTTCATTATTAGCAACGGCGGCGGCGTTCATGATTGATTTTGGTGACGCTACAACCGACGCGGCCGGGGCGCAAAGTGATTTGAATAAAGAGTCAGAAAAATATATTGATTCACGACAAGCATATTCAGAAACACAAAAAACAATTGCGGAAAATACATCGGCCGAAGTTGGATCAATCAATCGTTTGTTTGACGCGTTATTGAAAACGAACAAGGGAAGTCAGGAGCGCAAAGATTTAATCGACCAAATAAATTCAAAATACGGGACGACATTAAAAAATCTATCGGACGAAAAACAATTTTTGGCATTAGTCAATGAACAACGTGACAAATTAATTGCGTTAAAACGCGCTGAAATTACATTGGAAGCGTCAAAAGAAACATTGACGAATTTGGATAAGGAAAAAATAAGATTGGCTCAAGAGCGAACAAAAGCGGAAGACGAAAAAAATAAAAAAATTAAACAAGTAGCGGAAGACGAAAAAAAAGCAAATGCAAACGTCAAAGCAAATGTTGGTCAAGGTGGTGACGCCGCGTCAAGGGCGGCCGGATTATCATTTCAAAAAGGGGCGGAACAATTAGTTGAAAGGCGAAAAAATATCAATGATAATTATACTAAAATAATTAGTGACATTTCAAGTCAGGAAAATGAAGTCGCAAAAGCAACCAAACAAGTTGAAGGGCTTTATACTGAATCATTGGACAATGTTTCAAAAACACAAAGTGAATTTCAAAAAACAACATCAACCGGAATTGTTGACACAAAAAAATTAAGCGAATCAATTAATTTATTCAATGACCTGAAACGTCAATTGGTCGATTTAGAAAATGAAGCCAAACGAATGAATTTAGAAGTCAACATCGTTCCAAAAAATTTCAACGAAACGTTCACCCAATTGAAGACAATTCAAGCGGATCAGGAACGAATCATTGATTTAGAAACGCAACGAACAAAAGATGACGCGCGAAGAAACGGAACATTGACGGCGCAAAATGAATCATTGATTGACCAAATCGCAACGCAAAAAAAATTGAATTTGGCTATTCGAACCGGGAATCAAATTTCGGCTGAAGGTTACAAAGAACAATTAAGAATTCAAAAATTGCGCGAAGACATTCAACAACAACAATTCGAGCAAAGTCAGTTCATTCAGGAACAAGCAATCAACGACATCGAAACAAAGAAATCGGAAGTTCAAACAAAATTTGAAAACGCGCGAACAAAAAAATCGCGTGAATCTTTGAAAGCGCAATTGGCTGAATTGACACGATTGCAAATTGAAGCGGAACAAAAATCGTCGGACGAACGAATTCAACAAATCGAACAAAATCGAAAACGCGATATTGAAAACGCAAAAGGCGACGCAAAGGAAATTCAATTAATTAATTCAAAAGCGGATTTCGAAATTTTAAAAGAGAAAAGCAAAACGGCCAAAAAGGTTGAACAATTGACAAAGGATTCAAACGACAAACAACGCGAAGACGATAAAAAGAAACGCGAAGAAATAATCCAAGGGGCGCAAGATGTTGCAAAGGCGACAATTGATTTGATTAATCAGGTTATTGACGCGCGAATCAGGGAAGCGGATTTGGCTATTTCAGCGCAAGAAAAACGAATTGAACAAGCGCGAACAATCGCGGAAAAAGGCAACGCCGAAGTTTTACAATTGGAACAAGAGCGTTTGGATAAATTAACAAAGGAACGTGCAAAATTTGTTCGTCAACAACAAGCATTGGCGTTTGTTGAATTGGCATTGAATTCGTCAATTGCAATTGCAAAAGCGGCGGCCGAAGGTGGCGCGGCGGCCCCGTTCACAATTACGGCTACATTGTTGGCATTAGCGGCCGGATTTATTTCAGCACGAAGCCAAGCCCAAGCGGCGGCCGGTTTCGAGAAGGGCGGTTACACGGGTGACGGTGGCAAAACCGAAACGGCGGGTGTTGTTCACAAAGGCGAATTCGTTTTCACAAAGGATAAGACGTCAAAATATCGTTCATTTTTTGAAGCAATTCACAAAGGTCGAACACCTGAAATGGCGTTGGGTTTAGGCGAAAAAATTATTGTGGTAAACAATCACAACATGGATCAACAATTGTCACGAATCGAAACGGCAATCCGTGAACAATCGCGAATGAATTTGTCAATCGACGAACGTGGAATTCATGGTTTGGTTTCACATTATCAGTTCAAAGAAAATCGAATTCGAAATAAAGCAAAATAAAACATGGCTAATTCAACAATGCGAATTGAATTGAATGGAACGTTGGTCACCGGAGTGATTGACGGCATTCAAAATTTTTCGGTCACATTACGCAACCAAGCGGAAGACGGAACATTGGCGAAATCGTTCACATCTGAATTGACGTTTTACGATGACGGTTATCAAATTTTAAAAACGGCATTGATTGACGATCCATTTGGATTTTCAAAAAGCGTTGCAATCAAAATTTTTGACGATTGTTGTCGCGAAGCGGTTTTCGAAGGTGTTATCAAAGGCGACGCGATTGATTGGTGTGAGCCAAAATGCTATATTTCAGCAAATGTAATTGAAGATGAAGCGAAAATCAATTGCATCAAATCGACATTGATTTGGGACAATCACAACGGATTTTTGAGTCGTTCAAATCCAATCATTCGTTATTGCATTGAAATAAGACCGGAATTTTTGCAATACGGTTTAATTTTACAAGCGACCTTGTGGCATTTTGTTTTTGAATTACTTTTTTTCATTTTGATTCCGGTGATTTTTGTTGTGTTTGGCATTGTTTACATTATTTGTGAGGCCATAAACGCGATTCCGGGTGTTGATGTTAATTGTGGCGGTGGTTTAACAAATCCAATCACGCTAATTAATAACATGCAAGAGTTATTGAAAGAATTGAGCGCATCATTAGCACCGTGCGGTCGTTTTCACCCCTCACCATACGTTCGCGATTACATCAAAAACGCGTGTGACAAATGCGGATTGCAATTTCAAAGTTCAATTTTAAATGATCCGGCGTCACCTTATTATAACACGGTGTTGTTCGCGGCTCAAATTAAAAAAGGGCGCAAATTGGATTCGACCGATTACACATTGATTGAAGACAACAAACCCGTTGAAACAATTGAAACGTTAATGCAAACATATTTGAAACCAATGTTCAACGCGGAATTTCAAATCGTCAACAATGTTTTGGTTTTTGAACGAAAGGACTTTTTTCAATCAACGACGACATGGATTGACGTTGAACAATTATTGAATCAGGGAAAAATAAACAATAACGAAATTTGTTTCAATTGGATCGACAAGGAACGTTGGGCGTTTGGCGATTATCAATATTCAAAAGATTTTATTGATTATGTCGGAAACGAAGCAATTTTAAGGTTCAACGACATTGTCGAATGGAATTCACCCTACAACCCCGGACAAAAAGGTTCACGCGAAATATTATTGCAAGTTGGCCCGTCACGACATCGAAAGGACGGAATTGATTTGACGGTTTATGATTTCTTTCAAACGTTTTTAGGTGGAATCGTGAATTTCATTTGGCACAACATTTTTTCAGATTACGACCAAACATTGTTGACCAATCAACATATGGTCGGATATTATAAATTCATGATTTATGACACCGCATCAGGAACGGCGGGTTTGGTTAAACATGACTATTCAAACGCGTTTTGTGGTGGTGATCCGGGCGCGGCACCGGACGAACGTTTCAATTATCCATTTTGGTTCAATGCTAATTACAAAAACAATCTTTATTCGTTGTTTCATTACATCGACGATCCAAGGTTGCCCGGAACGACGCAATTCGATTTCAAATTTACTTTTGAATTTGATTGTCAAACCTACAATGATTTTAATTTTGCCAAAACAATTCGATTGATTAAAAACGGGCAAATCGTCAACGGCGTTGTCAAAGAATTGAACATTGATTTTTCAAAAAGAATCATTCAGGTTGCAGGAATTGTTTAATTTTAAAGTAAATTTGAAACATGATAATCACATCGAATTTAGTTGATAATAGTTCCGGCGCAACGAATCCAATTTTTGCGGGTTGTTGTGGTTTGGCTGAAATCAAAATCAAATTAAACACAAACGAACCGACGCGTTCAATTCATAGAATTCACCTAAATAATACCGGCGGTTGTTCAACGACAATTTTGAGCGTTGACGGTGTCACATGGACTGATCCATTGACATACACAATCACATTGAATTCATTGAATGAAATAACATGTTTAGTTCAAGTTTGTTCCGATTGCGACACGGCAATTGGTCACATCACATCATTTCAATTTGAAGTTCATTGGAATTCGCCCGGAAGCGGTTCGCAAACGTGGGATTTTGATATGATAAATATTGATCCGGTCACGAATCCAATTATCACCCAAAGCGAATTTTATTGGCATCCATGTTTGGACGATTGCACGAAATTACAAGGTGATTTTTTTAGGGTGAACAATCCAACGCCATTCACGGTCAATGTTGGATTTTCAACAATATATATTTTTACCGGTGCGCTGAATTGGTACATTGACGGCGTTTTATCAGGGACGGGGACGGGCGTTTCGTTACCGATTCCGCCGGGTGAACATGAAGTTGGATTGCAAATTTGTCCATTAGACATGATTGACGGCGATTCAATTTCATTTGATGTCAACAATTGCGGTGAAACCTACAATGTTATTGTTTATTATCAACCGGTTTATTGTGGTGATTGTGGAATTTCATGTCGTTCATTGAATGTTTATTCAGACGGAAATTGGGTGACGGAAACCGGATATTGCGGAACAACGGCAATGTTTGACCGATTAAGCATTGGCGCAAATGTCACGTTGCAATGGTCAATGACCTATGTCAATTTACAAGCGGGTTTAAAAATTTATTTCAATCCGGTGTTGTTTGATATTAATTGTAATTATCCGGGACGTTATGGTTCGGGAATAATTGATTCAGCACCCCCGGCGGGTTGGTTTTTCGATTTGAATTCAAACGGCATGATTGGCGGAACATATTCAATGACTTTATTTGGCGCGGGTGTGAATGCAAATTCACAAAAGAATTTGACCGCGACAATTCAATTCGTTGACAACACGAATTTCATTATTTCGTTGAATTTTTTCATGATTGAAGACATTGAAAATTGGATTGACGGAACAACGATTGCTAATCAACCGAAGTTGTTGAATTCGCATATTTCAGCACCAACGCCATTGACGAACACAATTCAATCGGTTTATAATTCAAACAAAAATTTGTGTTTGCTTACTTACATCACCGATTCAAACGTTCAAACGATTGTGAATGGATCGCCGGTTGATTTTAGTTGTTATTTGACAAAATCAATCGCGTGGACATCGCGTTTTTGGAATTCAGGTTTGTACGGCGGGACATCTGAATTCACAAACCCACAATTCAAATTCAAACGCAATGGTGTTTTTGTTCCGAATTTGTCAACGGTTCAACAAACGCAATTGATTTTTGAAATTGATTCAGCAAATACATTGTGGGATTGTTATATCATGCTAATTGACACAAATAACACGGACAACACAACAACGTTTCCGTTGAATTATGACATGTCACGCGTGGCAATTCCGACCGACGGAACAACGAATCAATTGAACGGTTTGATTTATGCGCCGTCAACGTTAATTACAAACGTAGGTGGTTCGACATGGCGCGTTACATGTTACATTGATAATTCAATCAATCCAAATGGACAATGGCGAATTGGTGCGATTGTTTATGGTTCGAATGGTTTGCAAGTGATTTCGAATTCATTTATTTCTGACGTTATTGAAGTGACGCAAATTCCCGGAATTGAATTATGTTGTTCATTGACTTATTCGAATACATGGAACGATTATTCAATGAGTTTTGTGAATCAATGTTTCGCGCCAACAATGAAAGAGCGAATTCAAAATCAAATGCAAATCACCGGTGGCGCGTTTGATATTTGTTTGACAAATTTTGGAATGGATCCGGCGAATTTATGGTTGGATTATTTGAAAAAAGTCACGTTGAATATTTATCGAAAGGTCAACAATTATCCGTCAATTGGACAAACGACGTTTTTCTATTTTGATTCATTATCGTCAAATCGAATCGCGGGTTTTCCCGGCAATTGGCAAAACAATAATTCCGATTTGATTGTCAGTGACGACGGATCAACATTGTCGACCGAATGGAACGGGCGCGTTCGTTACGAATCAAATTTACCAATTTCAAACGGCAATGTTTACGTTGCGACAACATCGCAAGGTTTCACACGAACACCGGCGGGAGCATTGGCATCAACATACATTTCAGTGAACAACGCGAATTTTGATTGGGCCGATTTAGACGTTTATTTTGAATATCAATTTGAATTTGATTTGTCACCGATTTATGGTCAATCATGTGATTTCGTTATTGTCAGAAACAATAAAATTCACCCGGTTGATTTCGAAACAACGCCAAGTCCTTACACGCAAATGTTGAAAGGAATAAGCGTCAAAGGTTATAAAAACGGAACACCGACAACCATTATCGGCCCGTTTTGCGACGGACAATTCGATTATTTGTTGGTCGAGGTTCAACAATTGGTCGCGAACGATTACACGTTCGTTGCGTTATTGGATCGTTTTCCTTATGGCGTGAATAATTTGTTGGAAGAAAACGGCGGAACAAGCGGAACCGGATTGACGCAATTAACGTGTCCTGAAATGTACGATGTTGACGCGTCGTTTTCAGGTGCTTCAGCATTCTTTAAAATTGATTTATCTTTATTGAGTCCGGGCAAATATCAAATTTGCGGTGTTCAATTAAAAAAACCATAAAAAAAAACATGGGTTATTTTGTAAACTATTCAATAAATTCAAAAACATATTGCGACCAATCGTCCGATTGTGGCGACATTGACGACATTGAATCGCGTATCATTTGCAAAGAGGTTGAAATTTTAGATTGTGGCGACGGTGACGGATGTGATTTGGCCGTTGTCAACAATGGTTTGATTTTGTGTTCATGTGACACGTCGTTCAATTGCAATCTTTGCGGTAATGATTTGCCGTATTGGTCGCCGGTTTTAGACGACGACATTTTGGTTTTTCAATTTCAGCAAATCGACAATTTCAATGGTCAAGACCCGAACGGCTCGTTTCCGTATGGTTGGGGCGCGTCAGGTTTTGTCAATGGATTTGTCAAGGATTGTTGTTCGGATCAATATATTTTAAGCGGTGGCAATCCAAAATCGGTCACCAATTACGCGACAAAATCGTTTGTTGGTGTTTATCCGGTTTATGATTACGCGGGAAACGTTACATGGAAAAACATTCAGCAAATTGAAATTGATTTAAAACAATTATACATTGATTTGAACGCGCAATTTCCGAACGGTGGTGGTTGCTTTGTTTTTGAATGGATTTTTAACGCGGCCAATCCGGTTTCAAAATATTCTTTTTGTTCCGAACCTTACAAATT
>Ga0208975_1001025_pt1 | contig 12415 bp, 11 predicted proteins | sample GreLakmeER78MSRF_FD_187700 | JGI IMG/M metagenome (GOLD analysis project Ga0208975, IMG submission 187700) | Freshwater lentic microbial communities from great Laurentian Lakes, MI, USA - Great Lakes metaG ER78MSRF (SPAdes) | ecosystem: Environmental > Aquatic > Freshwater > Lake | place: Great... | reverse complement strand
TTCCTAATGGATGTTTCGTTTGCCGCTAATCAATGGAATGATGTAGAATTAGGTGTCCCAGGAATACACAACGCAGAAAATGCCCTCGGCTGTATTGCTTTGCTCGTAAAACTTGGGATGTCAGAGACTGAAATACGCGAGGGACTAAGCTCATTTCGAGGGGTAAAAAGACGATTTGAATACATCATTCGAAAAAAGGAACTTGTTTACATTGATGACTACGCGCATCATCCACAAGAAATAAAAGCGTTAATTGATTCCGTTCGATTGATGTATCCAAATAAAAAAATTACGGGAATTTTTCAACCCCATTTATTTTCAAGAACAGCTGACTTTATGCAATCTTTCGCTGATGAGTTAGCGCGATTAGATGAAGTTATTGTAATGCCTATATACCCTGCTCGAGAACTTCCCTTACCTGGAATTACGGCTGATTTGTTAGTACAAAAAATCAACAATCCAAATAAAAAATTAGTGGAAGCAAACAACATCGTTGAAGAAATAGCGAATCGAAAAATAGACCTATTATTGACAATTGGTGCTGGTGATATTGATCGAATTGTAACCTTGCTCAAAAAGCAATTAAATTCTAAAGAAAACTGATGATGCGCTGGGTAAAAATAATAGGTTTAATCACATTCTTCATCGGATTGATAGTTCTTATCGTATTTGTCAGAAAGGCAGAAAATGAAACAATTTTGAAAAAACCAGAAATCCTTATTCAGGTGGATGGTGAAAGTGCATTTTTAACAAAGGCTGAACTTTTGCTTCGCCTAGAACGAGGAAACCTTTTACCGAAAGGATTGTCCACTGAAAAACTGGACCCACAAAAAGTGGAATTCTTTATCAAAAAAATGTCAGAAGTAAAAAGTGTCAAAGTATATAAAAACATTGGTAATGAATGGAAAATTGATGTTGTTCTTCGCGTTCCGATTGCTCGAATTTTCAATACCTCTAGCGAAAGTTATTACCTAGACAAAGAAGGATATAAAATCGGCACATCTAATTTTCATACAGCAAGAGTCCTTGTTTTTAACGGTGCAATTCCGGACAGAATGAATCAGGAAAATGTAACTGAAATTATTAACAACAAATCCTTGAAAAGTATTCGAAAAATAGATGATGTGTATCGAATTTCGAATTATGTTTGTAATGATCCGATTTTATCATCACTAATTGGGCAAGTGTTTGTGAATGAGCAACATGAATTTGTAATGATTCCAATCGTTGGCGAGCAAATTATCGAATTTGGAACGGCAAATACGGATGAGGAGGTGCAAGAGAAATTTAAGAAATTAAAAATCTTCTACGAACAAGCAATTCCATACGAAGGATGGAATAAATACAGTGTGATAACGATTAAGTATAACGGACAAATTGTCTGCAAGAAAAAATAACTATGGGAAATTCAATTGTTGTGGGTCTAGATATTGGAACAACTAAAATTGCTTGTTTTGTTGGAAAACAAAACGATCATGGTAAAATTGAAATAATTACCATGGGCAAAAGTGAATCTCTAGGGGTTATTAGAGGGGATGTACGTAACATTGATCGCACTGTTGAGTCAATTATTGCAGCAGTTACTGAAGCCCAATCAAGAGTCACTGGTCATTTAAACATTCGTAGCGTTTATGTCGGCATCGCAGGACAGCATATTAAAAGCATTCAACACAGTGGCTTGATCACACGTGACGATGCTGAATCACTTATTCGTCAGCCGGACATTGATGCGCTTATTGATGATATGTATAAAATGGTTATGAAACCAGGTGAAGAAATAATCTCGGTTTTTCCTCAAGAATTTATCATAGATAACGAACCGGGCCATAAGGATCCCATTGGTATTGCTGGAGGTCGATTAGAATCTAATTGCCATATTATTACAGGAAATGTTTCCGCTGTTCGCAGCATTAAAAATTGCATTGAACTTGCCCAACTTGAAGTGAAGGAGATTATCTTGGAACCTATTGCCTCGTCACATGCAGTATTGGGGGAAGAGGAAAAAGAAGCCGGTGTTGTGTTGGTAGATATTGGCGGAGGTACAACTGATGTGGCTATTTTCTATGAAGGAATACTTAGGCACACCGCTGTCATTCCCTTTGGTGGAAACATAATTACGGATGACATTAAACAAGGATGTCAAATCATGCGGAAATATGCCGAACAATTAAAAGTGAAATATGGATCTGCCTCACCAACAGATAGCTTATTACATCAAGTCGTTGGAATTCCTGGTATTCGTCCCGGCGCTCATAAAAAAGAAATTACAGTTCGTACGTTATCCATGATTATAGAGGCACGTATGTCAGAAATTATTGATTTTGTGAAATACGAAATTCTCAATTCAGGATATGAAGATAAAATGAGTGCGGGAATAGTACTAACTGGCGGAGGTTCTCAACTAAAGCATCTGCCTCAATTGGTTATGTTACGCACTGGATTGGATGCGCGCATTGGATATCCAACAGAACATTTAGCAAACACCAAAGAAATGGCAGAGAATTTAGCGAGTCCCATTTTTGCTACAGGAATAGGGCTGGTAATAAATGGATTTCAAAGTTTGTCTAAGTATAAAAATGTAACAGATTCAAACAAAATAGATGAACCTGGTGCGGGCCCAGAAAGTCCAAGAGAAACTTTTTTTACCAAAATGCTTAAGAAATTTGAGGACAAAGTTCCTCGTATATTTAAAGATGAAGATTAATTATTTGAACACAACAATAAAACAGAAAATATGATGGAATTTGATTTACCAAGCTCTAATTCGATTATCAAAGTAATCGGTGTCGGTGGTGGCGGAAGCAACGCCGTTAATCACATGTATAACATGGGTATTATCGGAGTGGATTTTATCGTTTGTAACACAGATCGTCAAGCGTTAGACATTTCTCCAGTACCATTAAAAATACAACTTGGACCTTCGTTAACAGAAGGTAGAGGAGCAGGCGCTCTCCCTGAAGTTGGGATGCAAGCTGCCAATGAAAATATTGAGGAAATACGCGAACTATTAGGAAACAACACAAAATTAGTTTTTGTTACTGCTGGATTAGGCGGTGGTACGGGAACGGGTGCAGCTCCAGTAATTGCGCAAGTTGCCAAAGATTTAGGAATTTTAACTGTTGGAATTGTTACAGTCCCATTTACTTTTGAAGGGAAAAAAAGAAGACAACAAGCAGAAGATGGATTGGAGAAAATGCGCGAGAATGTTGACACATTATTAGTAATAAACAACGAGCGACTACACCAACTAAGTAAAAACTGCACCATTTCACAAGCCTTTGGGATGGCAGATGATATTTTGACAGTAGCCGCAAAAGGAATTGCAGAGTTGATATCAGTAACTGGCTATATCAATGTTGACTTTAATGACGTTAATACTGTTATGCGCAACAGTGGCCATGCCATTATGGGCAGTGCACAAGCTGAAGGCGAAGACAGAGCATTAACAGCTATTCAAACTGCTTTAAATTCTCCATTGTTAAATGATAACAATATCGATGGAGCTCGCTACGTATTGTTAAATATTACATTTGGTGACAAAGAGTTAACCATGGACGAAATAAGTGTTATTACCGATTTTATTCAAAATGAAGCTGGTGCAAACGCAGAAGTTATTTGGGGATACGGGAATGACACCTCTCTTGGAGATAAAATTAATATTACACTAATTGCAACCGGATTTTCAATGGCTTCGACACCTGTTCATGGACTAGAGAAACCTGCTGAAATTAATAAGATAGAACTTGAAGATGATTTAAAAACTGAAATAAACACTCCCCTAGGCAATCCAATGGCTAGTGTAACTAAAGTTTCTTTGTATCCATCGACAGGAAATATTCAACCTGCAAATCAAACTACGAATACAGAATTATCGTCGACAAACCCTTCAAATTCTCAATACTCAGCTCCAGTTTCTCGTGTAGAATTAGAAAATGAACTAAATGTTACAGAAGAAAAGATTGAACTGAAACCGCTAAATGAAGCTCAACCAATTGATGATTCTAAAAATATTGAATTCAATTGGGAGGTAATTGAGAAGAATGTTCATGAAACACCAAACGAGGTAGTCTCAATAAATGAACCAATAAATGAAATTGAAAACTCAGAAGTTATTCTATTCGATTTAGAAGATGAAACTGAGGCAATTATTTCAAAACCGAAAAACACTTTAACTGCTGAGGAACAACAACAAATCGCTCAAGAAAGATACAATCGCATTCGAACAATGACGACAAAGTTGAAAAATGCTGATGGCATCACAGAGTTTGAAAATGAGCCTGCTTTTGTTCGTCGAAATCTTCAAATCAACGATTCTAACCCAAGTACAGAAAAACCGTTTAGCCGATTTGGTTTATCAGATGATACGAATGGAAACACTACATTAAAAGGAAATAGTTTTTTACACGATAACGTAGACTAATGTCATTCACAGAGAAAATAAACAACGATATAAAGCAAGCCATGCTCGCTAAAGACAAGGATACTTTGGCAGCGCTGCGTGATATAAAATCTAAACTTCTTCTTGAGGCTACATCAGGAAGTGGTAACGAAGTTTCTGAGGAAACCGCAATGAAAATTTGCATGAAACTTCATAAACAACGAATTGAAACGTACGATTTATATATCGCGCAAAATAGAGAGGACTTGGCTGTTGACGAACTATTCCAAGCAAAGGTTATTGAAGCGTATCTTCCGCAACAAATGTCCGCCGATGACGTGTTAAAAGAAGTTCAATTAGCAATAGAAAGTACCGGAGCCTCCAGTCCACAAGAAATGGGAAAGGTTATGGGAATATTGCAAGGGAAATTAGCTGGAAAAGCGGATGGAAAGCTAATCGCTCAATTGGTTAAAGAAGCACTAGCAAAATAAAATTGGCTATCATATTTTTTTCTAATATCCCTCTTTTGAGGGATTTTTTTTGTTCTATTCTATTTCCATTAATTATCTTTGACTTAAATTGAATGACCTATGTACGGAAAAATGAAAGATTTTTTAACAACTGAATTAGATGCCATTAAAGAGGCAGGGATTTTTAAAAAAGAACGAATAATTACAACTCCTCAAGGTGCAAACGTTCATGTGAGTACCGGAGAAGATGTAGTCATCATGTGTGCAAACAATTACCTAGGACTTTCATCGCATCCAGAGGTTGTACAAGCTGCAAAAGACACCTTAGATACCCATGGTTATGGGATGTCATCCGTTCGATTTATCTGCGGGACTCAAGACATTCACAAAACTCTTGAAAAGAAGATTGCTGAATTTTATGGTACAGAAGACACTATTTTATATGCTGCTGCTTTTGATGCGAATGGTGGACTTTTTGAACCACTCTTCACAGAAGCAGATGCCATCATTTCAGATGAACTAAATCACGCATCAATTATCGATGGTGTTCGTTTGTGTAAGGCACAACGCTATCGTTACAAACATTCAGATATGGCTGATTTGGAAACCCAATTAATCGCTGCTCAAGCTCAACGTTTTAGAATTATTGTTACGGATGGAGTTTTTTCCATGGACGGAGATATCGCTAAAATGGATCAAATCAATGAATTAGCCAAAAAATATGACGCGCTAATTATGACAGACGAATGTCATTCGGCAGGTTTTATTGGTAAAACTGGTAGAGGTGTTCCTGAATATTGTGGCGTAAATGGTGAAATAGATATTATTACAGGCACATTGGGTAAGGCACTCGGTGGGGCTATGGGGGGATATACCACAGGCAAAAAAGAAATTATTGAAATGTTGCGCCAACGGTCTAGGCCTTATTTATTTTCAAATTCGCTTGCACCAGCAATTGTTGGAGCCTCTATTAAGGTGTTTGAAATATTGTCTTCTACAACTGAACTTAGGGATAAATTGGAGTCAAATACGCGTTATTTTAAAGAGCGTATTATTGCCGCTGGTTTTGACATCAAGCCAGGTGACTCACCAATAGTACCAATTATGTTATATGACGCTGCTTTATCTCAAAAATTTGCTGATTTATTACTTAAAGAAGGTGTTTATGCGATCGGGTTCTTTTATCCTGTTGTTGCTAAAGGACAAGCGCGAATTAGAACTCAAATTTCTGCAGCTCATTCAATTGCCGATTTGGATAAAGCAATTGCAGCATTTATAAAAATTGGAAAAGAATTAAATGTTATTTCCAATCAATGAATGCAAACAATTAGTAATTTCGTGTGTTTAAATCAAAGTGAAAGAAAAAAGAAGTAAAAATATAATGCTGTTATTCGTTGTCGTATTTATATGGCAAATTATCGGTATTTCAATAATATCAATTCACACACTTTCAAAAACAACTCATTACCTCTCTGAAACTCCTTCTTTTTCAGATAAACAAACCAACCATTCCGAAATTTATTCGTTCGAATTTGTTAATATGGTTGCCGAGGAAACAGATGAATTATTCGAACTTGAACTTGATAAATCCTACATGCATGAAAATTCATGGGATTTTTCAACGGACACGTGCTTCAATCACGAAAACAGATTTTACAAGAATATTTATATAGAATTACCTTATAGCCCACCCGAATTGACTGTTTAGCACACCCATAAGTTAAACAAATAAGTCAATTAAATATGAAATTAAATTTTAAACACTGGCGGGAAGATTTTCCTGCTGGTTTGGTCGTTTTTTTGGTAGCATTACCATTATGTCTTGGTGTCGGGTTGGCATCAACAAATCTTCCTGAAATAAATGGGCTGCCCAATTTATTTACGGGCATAATAGCGGGAATTATTGGCGGGACAATTGTCGGATTTTTTAGTCAATCTAGGCTGGGAGTTTCTGGGCCGGCAGCAGGTCTAATTTCAATAATTCTATCGGCTATTACGTTACTTGGAAGTTATGAAGCCTTTCTAGTATCTGTGGTACTCTCTGGCATAATCCAAATTATTGCTGGTTTCTTAAATGCTGGTGTTATCAGTAATTACTTCCCAACTTCCGTAATAAAAGGAATGTTGGCGGCGATAGGAATTACATTAATTCTTAAGGAAATCCCACATGTTGTTGGATATGACGCAGACTTCTTTGGTGATGAAGCCTTTTTTCAACCGGATGGACACAACACACTATCTGAGTTATTGTATGCTTTTAATTCCATTTTACCAGGATCTCTTTTGGTAGGAATCACTTCAATTATTCTCTTGATATTGTTGGAAAAGGATTATTTTAAAAAGCTGCGATTCTTTCAAGTCATTCCATTACCTTTATTAGTGGTTATTACAGGTATCGCAATGAATTTTCTTTTCACACTATTCATTCCTGAATTCAAAATTACTGAAAATCATTTGGTACAATTACCGGTGGCCAATAGCTTAGATGAATTTTTTAAATTTTTCACCTTTCCTAATTTTCAAGCGCTAACTAATCCAAATGTGTATATAATTGCCCTTACTTTAGCTTTGGTAGGTAGCCTTGAAACACTTCTAAGCGTAGATGCCACAGACAAGTTAGACCCAGAAAAACCGATTACACCAACCAATAGAGAATTAAAAGCGCAAGGGATAGGAAATATGTTTAGTGGAATGCTCGGCGGGCTCCCTGTAACTCAAGTTATTGTTAGAAGTTCAGCGAATATAAACGCAGGAGCGAAATCAAATCTATCCACTATTTTTCATGGGCTTCTCTTATTGTTAGCTGTATTATTTTTCCCAACTATTTTAAATTTTATACCTCTTGCCACCTTGGCAAGTATTTTAATTATTGTTGGGTATAAGCTAGCAAAGGTGTCGCTTTTCAAGCAGATGATAGGTTACGGAAAGGAACAATCCATACCGTTTTTGGCAACCATAATAGGGATTCTATTTACAGACTTGTTAAGAGGTATAGCAATTGGGATCTGTATTTCGATTTTTTATATTCTAAAGAAAAATTTAAAAAATAACTTTACTAAAAAAACGAATCAAAATAAAGAAATTGAAATCACCCTTGCTGAAGAAATCACATTTCTAAATAAAGGAACTATAATGTCTGAGCTCAATAGCATAGAACCTAATTCTTCTATAACAATTAATGGTTCTAATTGTAAAAACATTGATTTTGATGTTATGGAATTTCTAAGAGACTTCGTAGAGATAACGTCTAAAAGCAAAAACATCAAGGTCACAATTGTAGGGATTAAGGAATTTGAAAAAAAAAATAATTAAAACGAAAGAAAATGGAAAAGTATTACAACAAAATGTTAGAGAATAATAAGAAATGGGTGGCTTCCAAATTGGAAAAAGATCCTGATTATTTTTTAAAATTATCAAAAGGTCAACAGCCCCCTGTATTATGGATTGGTTGTTCAGATAGCCGGGTGCCTGCAAATGAAATTATAGGTGCAGAACCGGGAGAAGTTTTTGTTCATCGCAACATTGCAAACATGGTTGTTCATAGCGATATGAACCTTCTAAGTGTTTTAGACTATGCCGTTAATGTACTGAAAGTTAAGCACATAATTGTTTGCGGACATTATGGATGTGGTGGCGTTCAGGCGGCAATGACAAATAAACACATTGGATTAATTGATAATTGGATTAGACACATCAAAGATGTTTATCGTTTTCATAGTTCGGAGTTGAACTCCATTGTTGACGAAACGAAGCGTTTTAATCGTTTTGTTGAGCTCAATGTTGTGGAACAAGTATTGGATTTAGCAAAAACTTCAATCGTTCAAGGAGCTTGGGAGAAAAATCAAGATTTACACGTTCATGGTTGGGTCTATGATGTCGCTGACGGGATAATTAATGATCTTGGAATTTCCATTAAAAACGATGAGACCCTTTCAGATGTATATAAATTAGATTTATAAAATAAAAAAACGGCTTCCTATGGAAGCCGTTTTTGTTAGAATAATATTGATAAAGATTCTTAATTTATGGTATAAACGTTTCCGTTAACAGTTACTGTAAATGTGTAGTCGCAGGTGCCTTGGCCATAATCAACAACTCGCACAGGTTTATTTTGAGGCGTTAATTCTAATGTTCCACTCACCGGGAATCCACAGCCAACATTGATGTGTAATGGACTTGTCGTTTGAGCAGTATATCCACCACCAGAAGAAAAAGAACCCGTTGCCGTTCCGGTAATTTCATATTGATCATCAAAACGATTGGTTAGAGTATTAAATCCTTGTACCCAAGTTCTAACTCTAGTAGATGCATATGTCAACACCTCTCCGTTAGTTTGGGTAGCTGTTCCATTTATCTGCACATTAAAATAAGGTTGACCACTTGAATTCAATCCCATATTGGCAACTGTTTTGGTTCCATCAATTCGAATATCATTTACGTAATAATCTACCGGTGTGTGTGTAATAACAGTACCTTGAGCGATGTATTGACCTGTAAATGTGGTTACAATTTTTCCGCGGCGGGTTTTACCATCGTTACAATCACAATTCGTTGTTCCATAATCAACAGTAATTGTTTTTATGGAATTCAACGTGTCAATCGTAATGATAACGCTACAAGGAGTTTTAAGCGTTGAAGGTTTTTCTCCCGGTTTAACACTAATAACTTCTCCAGATTTATAATAAACCATGTTGCCGGTTATTGCCTGATCAGAAATATTGGTCATTTCATCAAATGCTGTTTCAATTTTATAATTCATTACAGGAGACAAATCGTTATCGTACTTTTTTTTACATGCTGTAAACGTAAGTAATACCGAGCTTAAAATTAAAATCCTTTTCATATCACTTTATTTTTTTTTGTTTCTATTAAGATGAAAAACGCAAAGAAATGGTTGGGTTCACTTTCAAAGTTAACAATTTTCAATTGAATTCAATCTTTCTATAACCCTAAATTGGAACGAAGTTCTTTATTCATTGCTTCTTTATGAATGTATATGTTTATTGTCTTGAATCGAAAATAGGCTTCGGATACGTACAAATACCCTTTCGGATAATTAGTTGTTCCCCATGAATTTTTAACCAGAAAATAATCCGTTCCATTTTGATCTTTGTACATACCCACGATATGCATTCCATGATCATCCGTTGTTGTTTTATTGTCATATCCTAATTGTCTTACCTCAGGAGTGATTTTCATTTCTTTGGAAGGATTTAAGAACGCATTTGAAACTCGATCTGCCCCGGCATCCGAGAAATTCTTATTATCAGTTCCTTTAACATCTATTGATGCAGTATTTTCTGGAACAATGGCAATACCGTTTTTAAAACTGAACCCTTTTTCTGAAACATCGGCTCCCCAAGCAACCGTGTATCCTTTTCCCAATGCATATTTCACACTCTCAACTAAGTCATCCAAAGAAACATTATAACTATCTCCCCACGCCCAATTATCTTGAATAGCCAATTGACACTTCTTGTTTGGCTCATGATTCGTGAATGAAGTGAGTGACACATAATTATCCATATTCAAACCTATTGCGCTAGTAAATGTCATTGGATTATATTTCGTGTTGTTCCATACAATTTCAACAGGTTCAACACCTAAATTTTTATCCAACACGGTGTTTAATTGTTTTTTCCAATCCATCGGAATTCCTTCTGGTTTTCCAACCATTTTCAATGTGTTTTGCACAATTGTATTTAATTCACTAAACATGGTTGAATGGTTATAGCTTTTTGCACCATTTAATCCATTATATAAATCATAAGGAACAATTCCGAATTGTTTAATAACTAATGGGATATCATGGAATGCACCTCCTTCGGAAAAATTAATTTTACCATCCATTCGAATGAATTTATCCGCTTTTAATTCGTACGCTTTTCGAACCACGAACATTTCGGATAAAACGGGCGGATTTTTTACTCCCAATCGAATCATTTCAGATTCAAAAAATGATAATGCTGAAAAACTCCAACACGTACCTGTATTTCCTTGACTTTGAACGGGAGTCGCCTCGTGATGGTATACTTTCTTAAAAGAATAATTGCTATTCTCGGTATTTTTGAATTCTTGTGCAATTGAAACAAGGCTGGCTACCAAAAAGACTCCAGCAAAATAGAACTGTTTATACATATGTTTTTATTTTAAGACCCAAGTATTGTAGCCTTTATCTTTGGCTCTCTGAATAGTTGATTGCAAAGAATCTGCTGTAGTTGAACTTTCAATACTAATTCGGTACAACCCTTTATTTAAGTCAAGAAACTGAGCATTAAACCCTTCATTCTTGAGCGTTTCCACATAGTTCTTTGCGTTACTAATTTCAGAAAAACATCCAACAATAGCATATTTCAAGCCAGATTTGACACCCGCAAATTCGATGGCAGTAGAAGTTCCATTGTTTACCTTTATTTCAGGAATTATTATGGGTTGAAGGGATGAAACAACAGTTGAAACAACAGGAACGTTTGTACTCGGTTTCGGATTCAGTATTATCGGGATAAATAAGGTTTCATCAAACTCATAGGAATATGAATAGGTATCGCTAGGTAATTCATTAATTTGATCCTCCAACGTTTTTTCACCCTCAATTTTCTCCGGGTTTAGATTTTGTTCTAGCGGTTTATAAACTGCAGGGGGAGTTTTTGCGAATGGATTAAAATCTTGAATGGATATCATTCCGGATTCAAGGACATTTGTATTGGTTGGTATCCAAAAAGAATAAAATGCAATAGGTATAAAACAAGCCGCAGCAGCTATGTATTTCCAGGTTTTGATCGAATTTCCTTTCGCAGGATGTTCAATAATGGTTATATCTACTTGCTCCTCAGTGCGTTCAATCAACGTTTTTTCCTCCTTAACAGGCTCAATCTCTTCAACGCTAACATGCGATGGAATGAATTTCACGGTTCCTAACCCGTAAGAAGACAACAGTAAATTGAAAAAACGGTCTTGAACAAAAGATAGCTTGCCATTAATATCGATAAATAACTCACCTACCCGATCAATTTCAATCCTTTTGCCTGATTTTAACTCTTCGTTCCACAATTCAATAATCCCTAAAATAGTCGATTGTGCTTCTGTATAATTAATATCATTCGCTAATGCATATTCGGTAATCAACAAACCATCACTATTCGTCAGTTGCTGATTGAATAAAATAGCTTTGCGCGGCGGATTCATTATTCCTTTTTCATGGTCAATTTGTGCCGGATTTACACGCGCAACAAAACCCCCGAAATCAGGAAGTACCACACAATTGTGACGCACTAATAAGGTCGAAATAATTTCTGCAAAAGATTTCATATACCAAAGGTATGAAATTGAATTGGTCTTACAAAAAAATCTTAAAGAAGTGCCAGAACTTTGGCAAGATCATCTGGAGTATCAATGTTGGGGGTTTCGATAGTTGTTTCAACTACTCTGATTTTCTTCCCGTAATACATCCAACGTAATTGCTCGAGAGATTCTATATTTTCAATGGAACAAGGAGAAAAGGATACAATTTCATCCAACACGGAAGAGCGAAATGCATACAACCCAATGTGTCGCTGAAAAACAAAAC